>FWWL01001287.1_pt1 | contig 61110 bp, 48 predicted proteins | sample 2228331 | NCBI WGS metagenome assembly FWWL01 (sample SAMEA103939775, study PRJEB20133) | metagenome
ACCAGGACGTCTTTTTAAAAAAGTAAAAAATCAAAGGAATGACAGCCAGGAAAGTTATAGCACTTTCTTTCGACAATAAAGCCAGCCAGAGTGAAATTAAAGCAACAACCATCATCCAGAGTTTCGACTTTTCCTGATATTTAATGAAAAAATAAATGGTTAATAAGGCAAAAAAGAAAGCCATTATTTCATCTCTGCTTTTGATATTGGCTACAACTTCAGTATGAATAGGATGCAATGCAAAAATAAGCACAGCAATAAATGACAAATGAACAGAATATTGATAAAAGATAAGTGTAAGAACCCTAAAAAGCAATAAACACAGCAGGGTATACCATACAATATTTAGAAAATGTCCTACCGCTGGATTGTCTGGAAAAAAATGCCATTCAATGGCAAACATAGCTAATGGCAATGGTCTGTATAAATTGTCTGGCGAGTTCCAATAACCAAAGCGGTAACCGGTTTTGAATATCGTTGGGATGCCTTCCAACCCTTTTTTAACTACAAAATTTTCTTTAATTACCGAATAATCATCGAGTACATATCCATGATTAAGCGTATTGGAATAAGCTATTACAGAAACTATGGCAATTATTAAATAATAAAACCTAAGCTTTTGCTTTCTTTCAGGAATTATTCCTGTGTTTTTTACTGATTGTTTTTGTTTTTTTGTTTCCATTGACCTTTTTAGTATTTATTATTTGAAAGCATCACCAATACACACCATTCAACGACTTCTATCCCTTTCATTTCTGCTAATTTGCACAATTCAGGGTTTTCTGTTCCAGGATTAAAAATAATTCTTTTGGGATTTAACGATAAAATATAGTCGTAATATTCCTTCTGATTTTCAGGGGATAAATACATTGCAATAGTATGAACATCGTTTACAGCAAGTTTTTCCTGAATAATTTCGACATCATCAATTATTCCTTTTCTTTTTCCGATGGCAATAACTTCGTGTCCATATTTACGTAATTTACTAACCGCTTTGTACGAATATCTTTCTTGGTTTGGACTGGCACCTAACACAATAGTTTTCATCATCTTAATTATTTAAAAAAGCAACTAATTTAATTTTTCACAAAATTATAGATTTTTATGTCGTTAATTATTTTTATTTGTATTTTTTTCTTTATCTTTACGGCAATATAGATTTACAATTATTAGGTATATAATTGCTTAAATATCAGTAAAATGAGAAAAAAAAATACTTTATCTGTTCCTTCGTGCGATGATTGTATTATAAATTCCATATCTGTTTTCAATAAATTAACCATAGATGAACTCAATTTACTCAACTACGAAAAAATCTGTCAAATTTTTAAAAAGGGAACCATTATTTATAATGAAGGCAGTCGAATAAGTGGCTGTTATTGTATTCATGAAGGAATTATTAAGCTTTTTAAAATAGGCTCAGAAGGACGAGAACATATTATTCGTTTTGCCAAAAAGGGCGATATAATAGGTTATCGTTCATTAATCAGCAACGATTTTGCCTGTCATACAGCTAAAGTGTTAGAAGACGCAAAAGTATGTTTTATTCCTGGCGAAATTTTATTTAAATTATTAGAAAATAACAGTAAATTTGCTCTTGAAATGCTCAAACTTTCGTGCTCAGAACTTGGTGAAGCCAATGCTTTTATAACCGATATCGCTCAAAAAACGGTAAGAGAAAGACTAGCTGAGGTACTAATTATTCTCAAAGATTCATTCGGATTAGATGAAGAAAACCATTTACAAATAGTACTCACTCGCGAAGAGCTTGGAAATATTATCGGCACAGCTACTGAATCTGTTATTCGATTATTGGGTGAGTTTAAAGACCATGGATTAATTGAAATAAACGGTAGAAAAATTAAAATACTAGATGCCAAAGCACTGCAAAGAATTTCTAATAAAAAATAAGCCTTTTTGTATGATTTTAGCAAAACGAATAAAAAATCTATATAAATTTACCACAAAAAAAAATTATGGCAGACTTACAGACATCGTATTTAGGTTTACAACTTAGCAATCCATTAATTGCAGCAAGTTGTGGATTAACCAATTCTGTTGAATCAATAAAAAAATTAGCCGACCATGGTATTAGTGCTGTTGTTTTAAAATCATTATTTGAAGAACAAATTCTCTTTCATGCCAATCAAAAAATCTCTGAAAACCAGCTAGATTATCCCGAAGCATACGATTACATTAAAAATTACACAAAAATCAGCGAAATAGAACATTATCTTAAACTTATAAGCGAATCCAAAAAAGCTGTATCCATACCTGTCATTGCGTCTATCAACTGTATTTCTGCAAATGAATGGATGTCGTTTGCAAAAGAAATAGAAAACGCAGGTGCCGATGCTCTGGAACTCAACATTATGCATTTAGGAATTAATGAAAAGCTTGGTTCCAAAGACATAGAAAATAAGTTTTTTGAAATAATTCAAAAAGTACGAGAACAAACAAAACTTCCTTTAGCTGTTAAAATTAGCAATCATTACACTTCGCTGGGCAATATGCTGATTAAGCTTGACTGGAATAAATTTGTACAAGGCATTGTGCTATTTAACCGCCAATATATGCCCGACATTGATATTGACAAAAAGAAAGTTACCACTGGCAACATTTTCAGTCATCCGTCAGAATATACTGAAAGCCTAAGATGGATAGCAATTCTCTCAAATAAAGTTAAGTTTGACCTTGCTGCAACGACAGGTATCTGGAGTGGGAAAACAGTAGTAAAGCAAATATTAGCTGGTGCTAAAGCTGTTCAAATTGCTAGTGTTCTTTATCAAAAAGGACCTGAAGCTATAAAAACCATGCTCAATGAAATAGAACAATGGATGATTGGTCATAATGTTCAAAAAATTGAACATTTCAGAGGACAAATGAGCATGCACAATATTGAAAATCCAGCCGCATTTGAACGAATTCAGTTTATGCGTTATTTTTCTCATATTGAATAACATACACAAATGAAGAAATTTTTTCAAATGTATATTGATGGATTTAAGCATTTAAGTACCTTAGGCAAGACACTGTGGCTTATTATCTTTATTAAACTCTTTATCATGTTTTTTATTCTTAAGCTCTTTTTCTTCCCTAATATATTAAAAAAGGAATTCAACAACGATAAAGAACGTTCGGAATTCATCATAAATGAACTAACCAATAAAACAAAATAACTATGGTTCTACTAGATGCATTAACCGATTGGTCGAGGGCACAATTTGCCTTAACGGCAATTTATCATTGGTTTTTTGTGCCATTGACATTAGGCTTGTCATTTATTATGGCAATTTCAGAAACCATCTATGTAAAAACAGGCAACGAAGAATGGAAGAAGCTAACAAAATTCTGGATGACTTTGTTTGGTATCAATTTCGCCATTGGTGTAGCTACTGGAATCATTCTGGAATTTGAGTTTGGGACGAACTGGTCGAAATATTCCTGGATAGTTGGCGACATTTTTGGTGCACCGTTGGCAGTTGAAGGAATTTTTGCCTTTTTCCTTGAATCAACCTTTATTGCAGTAATGTTTTTCGGGTGGGAAAAAATGAGTAAAACATTTCATTTACTCTCTACCTGGCTAGTTGCCTTTGGTTCAAATCTGTCAGCCTTCTGGATTTTGGTAGCCAATGCATGGATGAATTACCCCACTGGCATGGAATTTAATCCAGATACGGCTCGCAGCGAAATGATAAGTTTTGCGGAGGTAGCTCTTTCGCCTTTTGCTATCAATAAATTTTTGCATACTATTACTTCGGCTTATGTTATATCCGCTTTATTTGTTATTGGAGTTAGTTCATGGTATTTGCTCAAACAACGACACGTTTTACTGGCAAAACGTAGCATACTGGTGGCTTCTGTGTTTGGTCTTATTTCTGCTTTGGGTATTATCATAACAGGCGATGGCTCTGCTTATCAGATTGCTCAGAAACAACCCATGAAACTTGCCGCAATGGAAGGTTTGTACGAAGGCAAAAGCGGTGCCGGACTGGTTGCCTTTGGAATATTGAACCCATCAAAAACAATTGATAACAACGAAGAAACATTCCTGATGAAAGTAGAAATCCCTAAGATGCTCTCTTTGCTTGGCTTTCGTGATGCAAATGCTTTCGTGCCAGGAATAAAAGACATAATTTATGGCAACGAAAAATATGGATTAGAACCCCTAAAAAATAGAATTGAACGTGGCAAAAAAAGTGTAGAAGCTCTAAAACGCTATAAAGAAGCCAAGGCTAATGGTGACGAAACAGCTATGAATATGGCTTATGCAGAATTCAAGGAAACTTTTCACGATTTCGGATATGCCTATTTTGATGGATTACCATTAGAACGTTTTGTTCCCAATTTGTCGCTTGTATTTTATTCGTTCCACATTATGGTTGCTCTGGGCTTTTTGTTTGTTCTGATTTTTGCTTTAACTTTATGGTATTCGCTTAAAGATAAAATAGAAGGCAAAAAATGGTTGTTAAGAGTAGCCTTATGGAGCATTCCGCTGGGTTATCTGGCATCTCAATTAGGTTGGGTTGTTGCCGAAGTTGGTCGTCAGCCCTGGGCTATCCAGGACATATTGCCTGTATTTAAAGCTACTTCTCACTTATCAGTCGGAGCAGTACAGACAACTTTCTTTTTATTCCTTATTTTGTTTACCATTTTGCTTACTGCTGAAATACGTATATTAGTTAAACAAATTAAAAACGGACCAAAAGTTTAAGCCTATGTTTGAATCAATGGAATTATCGAGTTTGCAGCAATACTGGTGGATTATTATTTCCATCCTTGGAGCTGCTTTAGTTTTCCTCTTATTTGTTCAGGGAGGACAAACCTTATTATTTCAGGTTGCTAAAACCGACGAAGAGCGGACACTGCTGGTCAATACATTAGGCAGAAAATGGGAGCTAACGTTTACAACGTTGGTTACTTTTGGAGGGGCGTTTTTTGCTTCTTTCCCATTATTTTATGCAACAAGCTTTGGTGGTGCTTACTGGATATGGATGGCTATTTTGTTTGGATTTATTGTACAGGCAGTTTCGTACGAATTTAGAAGCAAAGTCGGCAATTTTCTGGGCAAAAAAACCTACGAATGGTTCCTCTTTGCCAATGGATTTTTAGCAACCGTACTGCTAGGAGCTGCTGTAAGTACATTTTTTACAGGTAGCGCATTTTCTATTGATGATTTTAATTTATCGAAATGGGACTTGCCTACCCATGGACTAGAAGCCGCCTTAAACATTCAAAACCTTTCGCTGGGTTTAGCAGTCTTTTTCTTAACACGCATGACCGGTGCAATGTATTTTATTCATACTATTGATCATACAGAAATCGTTGAGCGTTCGAAAAAACAGGTACTTTGGAATGGATTGATTTTCGTAGTTCTGTTTTTACTTTTCGTTGGTCTGTTGCTTACAAGCAAAGGTTATGCTGTTGATAACAACGAAATTGTGTTTATGGAAGATTATAAATACCTTAACAATCTGTTACAAATGCCTATTGTACTTGTTTTTTTCCTGATAGGTATTATTCTTGTATTATGGGCATGGTACCGTTCCTTTAACAAAGGAGTTGAGAGAGCTTTCTGGTGTGCCTCTGCCGGAGTATTTCTGGTGGTATTGTCATTATTTTTTATTGCCGGTTTTAACAACACTTCATTCTATCCTTCATATACCGATTTACAATCATCACTAACCATTTACAATGCTTCTTCGAGTCACTTTACTTTAACTGTTATGAGCTATGTTTCGTTGTTTGTACCGGTAGTTATAGCTTACATTGCTCTGGCATGGAAATCGCTTGCAAAGGCAAAAGTTTCAACTGATGAGTTAAACAACAATTCGCATGTTTATTAAAACTTTACAGTTATGATAGAATCTTTAATTTGGCTTTTGATGTGGCCAATTGTTATCGGGCTTAGTTATTATCTAACCTATTACCTGTTAAAAAAGAAAAACATGCTATAATAAGTTTACTGCGTTAGTGTTTACTAACGTAGTAACTTATTTTTTCGAATAATTCTGACTGATTAATAGGTTTAACAAGATAGTCGTTGCAGCCTGCTCGTTTGCTTTCTTCAATTTCAGAAGAATAAGCGTAAGCTGTTTGGGCAATTATAGGTACAGAGGGATGAAGTTCACGTATAATTTTAGTTGCACTATGGCCATCTAAAATAGGCATTTGAATGTCCATTAAAATGATATCGATTTCGTTAAGATGCTCTTTTACAAATTCTATAGCTTCTTTTCCGTTTTGAGCTCTAAAAACATGAATCCTGGAATTTGATGCTAGCATTTCTTCAATGAACATATAATTAATGTCGTCATCTTCAGCTACTAAAACATTAATATCTTTTTCTAGTTCTAATGCAAATGGATTACTTTTATTAATCAATTGATTATTAACCAAAATTGATGATTCATACTTAAAGCGGACAGAAAATGTACTACCCTTGTTCAACTCAGAATCAACATGTATAGTTCCGCCCATTGCCTCAGCAAGATTTTTAACAATAAACAAACCTAAACCCATGCTTCTCTGCGTATATGTATTATCAAATTTTTGAAATGGTTCAAATATCTGTTCTTGTTGTTCTTTTGTCAATCCTGGTCCCGTATCTTTAACAAAGAACACTATACAGCTGTTCATTACTGTAAAACCAAAACGTATTTCTCCTTCCTGCGTGTATTTTAAAGCATTTATCAGTAAATTGGAGAGTATTTGCCTTAATCGTAACTCATCTGTATAAAAAGGCATATCATCTTCTGGAGAATTGGCTAAAACAAATCGTATATTTTTTTTCTGGCGGATTTCCAATTCGTTTAGAAATTGTTCGTATAATTCATTGAAAAAAGGAAATAAAAAAATGGTTTCCTTTTTAAGGCGTATATTTCCTGCCTCAATTGCAGAAATATCAAGCAAATCATCAATAAGACGAGAAAGAGTAAGAGCACTTTGATTGATTTGTGCAATATATTGTTTTTTCTTTTCATCTGTCAAATCGGGCTTTAATAACAAGTTTACAAAGCCATTGATTGCATTAAGCGGAGTTCTGATCTCGTGACTGAGGGTTGCAATGAAATTTGATTTAATCTTTTCTTTTTTTTCTGCCTCTGCCTTGCTTTCAGTAAGTATCTTTTCTCTATTCTTAACTTCCGTTGTATCTCGAATGATTGATATTAAAAATTTCGTTTTTCCATTATCGAGTATAGGTTTATTTTCAATAAAATAAACAAATTGTTGACCATTCTTTGTAAAACTAATCTCATGAACAAATTCCATCCCATTAGTGAAAATGTCAACAACTTTCATTTTTGCTTGCTGAGAAACTTGCTGGGGCATTAAATCAATAAAATTTTTTCCAAAAATTTGTTCTTTCTCATAAGGAAAAAGCTCAAAGAATTTTTGGTTGCAAGTAATAATTTTAAAGTTTTCATCAATAATTAATATAGCCTCAGATAAATTATCAATAATCACCTGATTAATTTTATTTAATAAAGATATTTCCTTTTTTGAGGCTAATAAAGAATTAAGATTTCTGACTGAGACAATAAATTGCTTTTGATGGTTTTCAATTATTGGTGTTATCAGTGTCTGACAATGTATTGTTTGTTCATTTATAATTGTAGAAGTTTCAATAATTACAGGCTTATTGGTTTGCTTTGCTTCGTCTAAAGCCTGAAAAAATTTATGATTAAGAAACGAACAGCAGTTGTAAATATCTTCTTGTACTACCGAGCTGTTAAAACCTAATTCAGATAAAAACTTAACAAACGATTGATTGGCAAATTTAATCTTATACTGCTCGTTAAGAATAATAATGAACTCGTTTATATTATCAATTACAGACTGAAAAAAAGACAGGCTGTTTTTCAGTTCTTGTTGTATAAGTGCTTTTTCTATGAGCAGAGAAGCAAAGCTTATTAAAGGCTCAATAATTTGAAAATTGCTTTCATATTCATGTACAAGAAAAGTTACATTTCCGAGCAATCGGGTATTAGAAACTAATCCTATGACATATATACTATGTAAAGGGATGTTGACTAACAAATTATTAAGTAAATCTTTATTAAACAAATAATTGGCCGACAAAAAATCTTCTTTCTTCAGTTCTTCAAGCTTTCCTGAAGTTGCAAGTTGTTTTTGCTCAATTGACAAAGAAAAGACAATAGAAGGCAACGAGCCTTTTAATGAAATCAAATATTTATTAATTTCTTCAATTGGAGTATGAATATATTCTGTCTTAAACAAATCTTTAGAAGAATGATAGCTATTGATAATAACAGTAGAGTGTGGAAAAAGACTTTTAATTTTATTTCCCAAAAAAAGATAAGGAGATTGCTGTTCGTTTAAAGTACTACATTCAACCAACAGTTCTTTTAATAATTTAAAATCGTTTTTCTCAATTGGATTCATATAGTTCAAAAAAGGTTGATTGTAGATGTAGTTTTATTTTTTTCTTTACAAATGTACTTTAAATTATTAAAAAAAGCAAATAAACGAATAAAATTAATCTTTTCAAGAGAAATAAAAACACAAAACCATTCTGTCGTTCAATTATAACTCACTTGTTTTGAACAAATAAAAGGGTAGTTAATATTATTTGACCATTGAATAATACAATGGCTTTATAAACGACACAATTAGTTTCGCATTGAAGTAAAGAGGTAAAAAAAGCACACAGCAAGACCATGGGCCATTAAAACAATACCATCGCTCTTAATAACTTCAAATTTCTTTTACTAATTCTTTAATAATCAATGTCATTTTAGGCTCTGATAGAGAAGCAATTTTTTGAACATCTTCGTGAGTAACTTTAACAATTTTGCCGGGTACTCCCAAATCGGTGATAATAGATATTGCAAACACAGGAATATTCATGTGGCGTGCTACAATAACTTCAGGAGTTGTACTCATGCCAACGGTATCCCCGCCAATTGTTCTGAAATAAACATATTCGGCTGGTGTTTCTAAAGTAGGACCGGTAACACCAACATACACTCCTTTTTGAACCTTTATGCCTAAGCGATTAGCAATATTTTCAGCTTTAGCAATAAGTTCTTTATCGTAAGCTTCGCTCATATCAGGAAATCGGGGACCAAGTTCAGGATAGTTTTTGCCGATAAGAGCATTGGGTATTAGATTGATATGATCAACAATTATCATGATATCGCCAATTTCAAAATTTGGATTAACACCACCACTGGCATTGGAAACTATCAGTTGCTTGATTCCCAAAAATTTCATGACTCTTACCGGAAATGTAACTTCCTGAATGCTATAGCCTTCGTAAAAATGGAAGCGACCTTGCATAGCAACAACTTTCTTGCCAGATAGAGTTCCCAAAATTAATTTTCCGCTATGCCCTTCTACAGTAGATAATGGAAAATTAGGAATGTCTTTGTACTCAAGAACATGCTCAGCTTGTATTTCACGAACCAAGCCGCCTAAACCCGTTCCTAAGATAATTCCAATTTCGGGTTTAAAATTTGTTTTTTCTTGAATAAATGCTACTGATTGGTTGATTTTTTCTAACATATTCTATCAATTCTTGGTTAAACATTTTTTGCTCATTATATAAGAAATTTACTTCAATTGGAATGTAAAAAACTGGCAATTGATGTAAAAGTTCATGATTTTCTGCTTCTCTTAATCGAATAGAATCTTTCTCTGTTGTGATAATTATTTTTGGTTCATGCCTGATTTTGTCAAAAGTTGATTTTATCAATTCAATATCTTTAGCTCTGAAATAATAATGATCTGGAAAAGTCAACGATTCAATGCTAAAGGAAAAGCGTTTTATATGTTCTTTTAAGGGCTTTGGGTTTGCTATTCCAGTTACCAGCAAAACATGATATTTGCATCGTGTGAAATTAAATTTTATAGCAGAAAAATAACCAGGAAATACTAATACAGGACTTTTATACTCAATATGCGTAAAGTACAAATATTGAAAAGGATATAGTTCTAATTTTTTTTGAACGATTCGCTTTTCAATTGGCTTAATATCAGGTGGCGTATTAGTTACAATTATAATGTGAGCTTTTGATTTGTGATGCTGTGGTTCACGCAGATTTCCATAAGGGAGTAAGCGATCTTCGTATATAGGGTTATGATAATCTACCAATAAAAGATAAACTCCCGCATTTACAGCCAGGTGCTGATATCCATCATCCATTACAATGACATCTACCTTAGGATCTGTTCGCTTTAATAATATATCAATTGCTTTTCTTCTATTTTCACAAACCACTACTGTTATATCCGGAAATTTTTGCTTTATTTGTAAAGGTTCATCACCAACTTCTTTTCCTGAGGAGTCGGTAAAAACTTCTAAAAATCCTTTTGTTTTTCTTTTATAACCGCGGCTTAAAACTGCAACATGATACTGCTCTTTTAACACACGAACAACGTACTCAACATGAGGTGTTTTTCCTGTACCACCAACTGTAATGTTTCCTACACAAACAATTGGAATAGGATAATCCTTTGACCGTAAAAATTCGATGTTGTACAAAAAATGACGAAAGCTTATAATAAAGCCGTATAACCATGATAATGGAAGTAAAACAAATCCATATTTCTTTCGGTTATTGATCAAGCCAATTCTTTTTCAGACAACTAAACCGCTAAGGTAATGATTATTGCAGAATTTTCAAAATGTTGATTCTTCTAATTCTATTATAGACTATTTTTTTAACTTCCTGATTAAATATTTAGCTATGTTTTTTATTACACTTGTAAATGATTATGTTCTTTAATATTTTTTTGCTATATGTTTTAGTTTGTTTATATTTGCATAAATTTTTTGTTATGAAAAAGTTATTTTATTTTTTAAGTGCCTTAATTTTTGTAGCAAACAGCATTTTTTCCCAACAAATTAACAAAGAATGTTGGGTAACCGACGGACCGGTATTTTCCATTGTTAGCGATGAAAACAATGTATATATCGGTGGAAAGTTTAATAAAGTAGCACCTGTAACAGGACCTGCTGCAAGTATAGATATAAACACCGGCTTTGCCGATACTGATATGCCATACATTGAGGGAATTGACGTTTATACAATCGTATCAGATAATCAAGGAGGCTGGTATATAGGCGGGTATTTTGATTTTGTTGATGGATATCCCATTAAGAATGTTGCCCATATTAAAGCCGATAAAACTGTGGATACTTTATGGAAACCTAATCCTAATAAACCTGTTAATTGCATTGAAGTATTCAACAATAATGTATTTATAGGAGGAATTTTTGATACTATTGACAACTATCCTATTAAAGTTTTTGCCAAAGTTGATAATATTCAAGGGAATGTTGATACAACCTGGAATTTTAATATTGACTATTCATATTCATCCATTGGAATATATCCATCCATTAATTCAATAGCTATTAATGGAAGCTATTTGTACATAGCTGGAAAATTTGACATAATAGGAGGGTTGCCTGCAAACACAATTAAACATTTAGCACTTATTGACATAAATACTGGTGCATTAAATACTGATTTTCATCCTAATCCTTCTTACATGATAAAAAAAACATATCTATACAATGACAAACTTTATTGCATAGGTCAGGGGAATCCTCTTTTTTATATCCAAGGAAATAGTTCTACACTTTTCATAGTTAACAATTTTAGTGGATCATTAAGTGATATAAAAATATGGGGAAGCTATATATACGTAGCAGGTATGATAGAGTATAATTCTACTACATATTATATGGCTCGGTTTAATTTAAGTACAGGATTATTAGATGAATCATGGAATCCTGGTTTTAATAATTATGTTAATACTTTTAGCATTTATGGAAATTATATTTTCGCAGGTGGTATTTTTAACTCTATTGATGGGCAAATTGTTCCTAATATAGCAAAAATAAACCTTTCTGATGGTTCGGTTATCTCAACATGGAAGCCAGATCCTATTATTAAGTATGATGTTTGGAATGATATATACATTTATTGTACCAATATTATCGGAAATAAGCTATATGTTGGAGGAAGATTTTATGCAATAGGTAGTGTTCATAAAAGTAATTTAGCCAAACTTACTACAAATGGCATCATTGATGCTTCATGGACTGTAAATACAAATGATACAGTTTATATATTAACACTTTATGGTGATAATTTGTATGCAGGAGGAAAATTTACAACCATTGGTGGCACAAACAGAAATTATATTGCTCGATTAAATAAAAACACTGGAGTAGTTGATGCGAACTGGAACCCTAATGCTAACAATGTAGTTAAAACTATTGCCATTGTTTCTTCTTTTACAAGTACCGATATCTATGTTGGTGGAGCTTTCACTTCTATAGGAGGACAAACGCGAAACAGAATAGCAAAACTCACAAATTCAACCGGTACAGCTAATATCACATGGAATCCTAACGCTAATGGAGAAGTCCGTGTAATTAAACCCAGTTTATTTTCATTAGTTGTGGGTGGAACATTTACCAATATTGGTGGCCAGCCACAAAGTTATGCTGCCATACTTGACAACACCAACGGAAATGCCAACACCTCATGGACTCCTGTGTTAAACGGTTATGTAAACGATATAACGATAAGTGGTAATGAATATATTTTAGCTGGTAATTTTACAAATGTTAATGGCTACAATCGAAGAAATTTAGTAAAAATTGATAATAGTGGTGTACTTATTAGTTCGTGGAACCCTAATCCCGATAACGAAATAAAATCCATAAAACTCATAGGTAATTCTCTTTATGTTGCTGGTAACTTTGGCTTTATTGGAACTACCCCTGTCTTTGGTCTTGCTAAAATTGATTTATATAGTGGAAACCTAACTAATGATTTTTCAAATGTTATTCACTCAATCTATAATTCTTTTGACAAAACATATTGTTTAAACATTGTTAAAAATAAAATTTTTATTGCCAATATAATACACATATTGAACTACAATAATATAAATGAATATGGTGGGTCTTATTTTGCTAAAAAATTATTCTGCCTCTCTTATCCAATACAACTCACAACAGATTCTGCATCAACAGTAACAAATCATTCAACAACCTTATACGGCAGCATACAATCATTAGGCATCAGCGACCCCACACAGCATGGCTTTTGCTGGAATACCACAGGAAATCCAACAATCGCAGATAACATAATAAATCTTGGATCTGCTAACTCAATGGGACAATTCTCTGCACTTTTTGAAAATTTAGATGAATGTACAACTTACTATGTACGTGCTTATGCAATTAATAATGCAGATACTGCTTATGGCAATGTAATTAGCTTTACTTCTCCCGACGTTACTCCACCTGTTCCACAAATGGCCAATTTACCTGATATGGGTTCATTATGCCCAACTACAATAACCTCACAGTATTTCGCCGAAGACAATTGCGACGGAACTATTACAGCTGTGCCCAATATTACACAAATCAATCAATCTACAAGTGTGTTGTGGACGTACACCGATGCAGCCGGAAATAGTTTTCAACAAATTCAAAATTATACTATCTGGGATTCTGTTCCTCCTACATTTATTTGTCCTACCGATACTATTATTGAATTACCACAAGGTCAAACAACCTATACCATACAAGGTAGTATATTCAATCCAACTGATGTTTACGACGATTGCGGAGTTGCTTCTGTTGTAAATAATGTAAACAATTCAAATACTTTAGATGGTCAGGTTCTTTCTGTAGGAAATCATGCTGTTACATGGATGATCACAGATAATATCGGATACAGTGATAGTTGTACGTTTAATATAACCATAAGTTCATATAATAGTCTATATGCAAACCAATATGGTAGCATTACAATTTTCCCCAATCCTGCTAGTGGCATTATTTACTACGATTTAAGCAACATTTCTGCAGAAAAGATAGTCATTTACGACAATCTTGGAAAAGCTGTCCTTGAGAAAAACAATCCCTGCTCAAAAGGTGAAATAAGCCTTGCAGATTTAAACAATGGGGTTTATTTTGTAAAAATATACACCCACGATGAAATAATGGTTACCAAATTATTAAAAGAATAATGTGTTGAATTATAATAAAAAAGGGGCAAAACAGCCCCTTTTTTTTATCCATATTTGCTGTAACTTTCAAGTTTTGCTTTGTCTAAAATTTTAAAATACCCCTGTTTACCTTCCTGAATGATATTATTTTGAACAAAATCCTTTAGTGTTCTCACTACGCTCATCATACTCATGCCTGCAAGTTCAGCTAATTCTTTACGCGTTAACGATAAGATGAATGTATCTGATTTATAAACAACATTAGCAAGATGAAGTAAAGCATCGGCTAAGCGACCATTAAGTTGCTTCTGAGAAGCTGAAATAAGGCGTTGAAAATGAAACTGAGTACACTGGTTAATACTTTGAATAATTGCTTTTGCAAAATTCCCATTTTGAAGAACCAGTTTCTCTATGACAGATTTATCTATTGCACAAATAACGCTATCTTCAATAGCAGCAACACTATATTGTAAAGGTGCATTGGTAAAAAGATTTGGTAATCCTATTAAATCGCCACCGCTAAATATATTTAAAATAATATCATTATCTTGTTCTGTTTCAATATAGATTTTAATTAATCCCTTCTGCAAATAAAAAATATGCGTAACAAATGAACCTTGCTTAGCAATATGTTCTCCACGTTTATATTTTAATTCAACCCTATGAGCATCTGCCAAATCAAGCTCCAATAACGAAAGTTGCTTAAAGCAACCCGACTTTAAATCACATGCAGCACAGGTTTTATCGGTAAATTTCATAAAGCTGATTTGAAATGTAAAGTTAATATTTTTTATTGATTTAATTCATGATTGCCAATATTTATAATTGATTCTTCAGCCAGAATTATCATAAGTCAATAAAAAAATAGACGTAAATCTATTTTTTTCTATTCAAAAACATAAGTTTTTCTTTTCTAATTAAAAACCTGTTTAGAAAAAAGAATCTATTTGCTTAATACTTTTGAAACATCGAAAACAACATGATATATGAATTATAAAAATGTATTTCTAACCTTTGTTCTTTCCTTTCTGACATGGCTTTTGCTGAACGGTTCTCTGGACAAAGATATTTTGATTTCGGGCGTAGTAGTTGCATCATTTATTTCTCTTGTTTTTTGTCGCAAGTGCGATGTCATGCAGTACGTAAATTTAAGCCCCAAAGGTTTTCTCTATGCCATTGCTTATGTGTTTGTTTTTGGATGGGCATTGATTAAATCCAATCTCGATGTGGCTTTTAGAGTAATTAAGCCTTCGTTGCCAATCAACCCGGGTATTGTAAAGGTTAAGACAAAACTTAAAACACCCATTGGCAAAATGATGCTGGCTAATTCCATTACGCTTACTCCCGGTACTATTACCGTTGATATTAAAGACGACACATTGTACATTCACTGGATTGACGTTACCAGTACCGATATTGAAGAAGCTACAAAAAATATAGTCTCAACATTTGAAAAATATCTGGAGGTAATGTATGGTTAATATCATTTTATACACAGCAGGTGCCTTAATACTAATAGGTATGCTTTTGTCGCTTTGGCGATTTCTAAAAGGTCCGCATATCGTGGACAGAGTTTTGGCTTTTGACGTAATGACCGTTTCGTCTATTGCACTCATAGCCTTGATAGCTTTCTTTAACCAACGTATTATTTATATGGATGTTGCATTAGTCTATGGTCTGTTAAGTTTTACCGGCGTGCTTGTTATTGCTCGCTACATAGAGAAAGGGCTTTAATATGGAAAATGTTATAGATATTATTGGAAGCTTGATAACTCTTCTTGGAGCTATTTTTATTTTCCTGGGCTCTCTGGGAATTGTTCGCATGCCCGATTCATTTAATCGCATGCAAACCGGTACTAAAGCCAGTACACTGGGAACTATATTGACTTTACTCGGGCTTGGAATTATTGTTCCGTCTTGGTTTGGTAAAGTGTTTATTCTGATTATGTTTGTCATGATTACTAATCCAGTTTCATCGCATACACTGGCAAGAGCAGCACATTTTGTAGGAATTAAACTTTCCGAAAAAACTGTATCTGACGTTCTTGCAGAAGATAAAAATAATAAAAAGGAGGAATAAATGAGTGTAACCATTTTTTTTGCATTACTTCTTGCAATCGTTACGGTAACTATGGCCGTTGCTGTATTGGTTGTAAAAAAAATAAGAACAGCCGTTCTTGTTTCTGGAGTTGTAAGTCTAATAGTTTCTATTATCTTCCTTTTACTGGCAGCACCAGATGTTGCAATGACTGAAGCTGCTATCGGAAGTGGTCTTACAACCATTATATTTTTCTATGTCTTGAATAAAATGAGGAGTTCCGATGTTTAAGAAATTATTTGTCATAGCATTAGTGGCTGGATTTGCCGTTTTACTTTGGTCGTATTTGCTTCATTATAGCGAACGCACTACGTTAAATGATCTTTCGACCTATTATGTTGATAATACAGCACAGGAAATAGGGGCTGCCAACGTTGTTACCGCTATTGTTGTTACTTATCGTGGATTCGACACGTTAGGTGAAGTAACTATTTTATTTGTTTCAGCTGCCTTAATAGCCATGTTTCTAAAGTCAATGGGAAAAGAAAAATCACGTAATCCTCGCCCTGCTTCTTTGATACTAATTACCGCACAAAAACTGCTTTTCCCGCTGATTTTATTATTTGGCGTATATATCTTCATTAACGGTCATTTAACCCCCGGCGGAGGATTCCAGGGTGGTTCGGTCATTGCTACCGGATTTCTGCTTTGGTTGATGGCTAACCCCGATGGACATGCACCCAAAGGATTATTGAACATCATTGAAAGTATTTCGGGATTTGGATATGTAGCTGCCGGATTATTTGGTTTAATTCTGGGACTTGGATTTCTCGATAACCGCTTTTTAGGGTTGGGAACTTTAGGTCATCTCTTTAGTGCCGGCATTATACCTATTATTTATTCTTTCATAGGATTAAAGGTAGGTGCCGAGCTTTCAAATGTATTGCATCATTTAAACGAGATTCAAAACGAAGAATAATGGAACTGTTAACTTTACAGAATATCAGCATTGTAACGGCATTTCTACTTATGCTGATTGGACTATATGGAGCATTGACCACTAAAAACATATTGCGTATTATCCTTGCTTTTAATGTTTTTGATGCTGGTCTGAATTTGTTCTTGGTTGCCATTTCATATATGAACAACCGCGTAGCCCCGATTATTGATTCCACTACCGGAACCGAAAATTTGTCATCGAAATTTGTTGACCCTATTCCACAAGCTTTGGTGTTAACATCCATCGTTATCGGAGTGGGAGTTACAGCAGTTATGCTAACTTATGCATATAAGATGTACAAATATAAAAATACACTGAATATTAACGAATATAAGGACGCAAGATGGTAAATCCAATTTTCATTGTAGCGATTGCATTAGGTGCTGCTTTCCTTATTGGATTAGGCAGTTCAAAAACGCTGAATATCAGCAGAGGATTTATGTTGTTGGCAGTAGCTGCCATGACAGCAATATCCGGTTCGTGGTTATGGGGATTGTACAGCGGTAGCATTCAGGGAATGGATGTCTTTACTGCTGGCTTTAAGCCTCCCTTTGCCATTAATCTGAGAATGACCATGAATGAAGCTTTTCTTACTTTCATGATTAACTTTTTCGGACTTTTATCTGCTCTTTATTTATGGGACTCTCTTAAAGCTGCCGGAAAATATGCTCATTCTATTTTTCTCATTTTCTTACTGGGGCTGAATGTTTCAGTAATGACCCGCGATATTTTTAATCTCTTCGTTTTCCTCGAGATTACTTCTATTGCAACTTCAGCTATGGTAATCTATACGCAAACCATGAAATCTACATCGGCAGGTTTTAAATATATGATAGCATCTTCCATTATATCAGGTTTATTGCTCTTAGGAATTGTTTTCGCATACACTTTTAGTGGATCACTGAATATAGATTTCATGGGTAATATTCAAATAGTAAAAGGCGGTTTTATAGCCTTATTCTTCATTTTAATTGCGTTGGTACTCGAAAGCAAACCATTTCTTGCCAACGGTTGGGCTATTGACATATATGATTCGGCTAACCACGCTGTAGGTGCCATGTTTTCTGCCATTTCAGCTCCGGCTATTATTTTTGTTATATATAAAATATTGCCTATTATGCCGGCTCCTTGGCATACTGTTGTTGGTTTGTTAGGAGTTGTAACATTTATCGGGTCTAATTTTGTTGGAATTCGTCAGACTCAGGTACGCAGAATGCTGGGGTATTCGTCTGTTGCACAAGCAGGATTGTTGCTAACAGTTGTCTCTATCAGTGATTATTTGGGCGATAAATTTATGTTCATCGCATTGGGATTGTTATTGACAAATTTCTTTGCTAAAGCCGGTTTATATTGGATAGGTGGAGTTGTTGGTTCAGATCATTTTAAAGATTGGACACTATTGCGTTCTAAACCCATCATGTTTTTGCTTTTTGGAATTTTTGTATTTGCTTTAGCAGGATTTCCTCCTTTCCCTGCATTTTTTGCTAAATGGGATTTGATTATGCAGTTGGCTGCATACAATGGTTGGTGGTGGATTGGATTGATTTTGATTGGAAGTGTTTTTGAGTTGGTTTACCTTACACGCTGGTTCAACGCTGTATTTCGTCAAGAACAAGTTGTTCCGGAAACCTTTCATTGTACTTGGAATAAGCGTATTTCCATCTTATTATTGGGATTAGGATTTTTAGTAGTAACAGCATTGTTTATTAATTATTTACATTTTGATTTTCTTTTAGTTGTTCTGCCTTTAATAGTAATTTCTGTACTTTTCGTTATAGATGTGCTTCCTGCTTATGTTAAAAATGCTTTTACCATTGCTTTCTTAGCTTTTTATGCATGGAAAATGTATCCAATGATTGAAGGCGACTGGTTAAAAATGTTGTTTGCTGCTATTTTCCTCATCGGTGGAATATTAACTTTAATTCCGGGATTTAGCACGAAAGGCAAACGCATGGGATTTTATCCATTTGCTGCAATGACCATTCTGGGACTATTTATGCTAGTTTCGGCAAATTCTAATCTTGTTTTCTTTATGGGCTGGGAACTCATGGCATTAGGTTCGTTTATTTTGATTTTGAGAGGTAAAAATGCCGAATATCCCGCATTCAGATATTTGCTTTTCTCGGCAGGTGGAGCTTATTTGTTGCTAGCTGCTTTCGCTGTAATTAATGCTTTCACTAACGGAATGTATTTTGCCGAAATACCTGCTCATTTTACTCATATAAGCATTGCTTTCACTTTGTTGATTTTGGGTTTCTTTACCAAAACAGCCGCTATCGGTTTACATATCTGGATACCCGATGCTTATGCAGAAGCCGAAGATGATTCTACTCCTTTAATTTCAGGAGTTTTGATTAATGCAGGTGTATTAGGATTAATCCTTACTGTATTTGCTTTTGGAAGAATCAGTGTCGGGCATACAAGTCTTTATTATTGGATGGGATGGATAGGAGCATTAACTGCTGTTGGCGGTAATATGCTTGCTATATATGAAGAAGACATGAAACGTGTGATAGCTTATTCCAGTATGGCAGCTATGGGTTACATTATTTTTGCTTTAGCTATCAATACCCAATTAGGGATCTTAATAGCACTCTATTATACCGCTATACATTTTCTGTACAAAGTAATGTTGTTTATTTCGGCGGCAGGAGTTGCTTACAGAACTAAAACCCGATTAATGTATCAAATGGGTGGTTTAATCAAAACCATGCCTATCTCGTTTATTGCTGTTCTTATTGGAATTATAACTCTTGCAGGTATGCCACCATTAGCCGGTTTTGCCGGAAAATGGATGTTTTATAATGCTGTTGTAATGAAAGGATGGTATTTACAAGGTTTATTGGTTTTCTTTTCGGGAATTGTCGCATTTTTATATTTATATAAGCTCATTGCCTCTGTTTTCTTAGGACAAATGAAAGATAACTTAAGAAAAGTGAGAGAAGCACCTGTTTGGTTCCTCATCCCTCAGATTATTTTAATGATGGGTATTATGGTATTATCGGTTCAACCCAATTTGATTTTACAGCCATTAGCTAACATTATACCATCAAAAGTTGCGGGAGAGGGTTTGCAATGGGATGGAAATTTAGCTTACACTTCATTCGGTTATTGGAACGCTTATGCAATTATGACTATTGTAATGGTTATGTTTGCTATTCTCTTTTTATGGTTGTACATCAATAGCCGTAAAGCTCAAAAAGTAAAGCAATTTAATATTGTGTTTGCTGCCGAACGTCCTTTTAGACCTGAAACAACTCATGTTTCATATAACATGTTTGCCGGATACAACAAAGCTTTAGGCTTTATGGTACATCCATTGGCAACAAAATTCTGGACAGGTCTTTCGAATTTATGCGAAGCAATTGCCGATAAAATTCGTTTCTGGTACAATGGTGATGGACAGGTTTATGCCATTCATCTGTTAGTATATGCATTCATTGTTTATTTAAGCTTATTTGGAGGAAATATTCTATGACATTCGATTGGTCAAAATTGCTTTATACCTTACTGGGGCTGTTTATTGTAATTAACTGGGGTTTGCTTCAGTACGGAATAGTTCGCAGAATAACTGCACGTGTTGCAAAGCGTATCGGCATGAAGGTGTATCAACCTTACATCGACCTGATAAAGAATTATAGCATGCGAAGCCAGATAAGTCATGGTGTAATGTATTACCTTGGACCTGTATTTCGCCTGGCAGGAGGTTTAGGAATTTTCCTGTTTATGCCTTTGGTTTATGGTTCCAACTTTAGCAATTATTCATTTGCCGGCGACGTTATTCTGATACTTTATTTTATGTTTTTTGGTATGCTGGGTATGGCATTAGGTGCAAGCGAAGGCGGACATCCTTATTCGTTTATTGGTATCAGCAGAGGTCTGTCGCAGTTTACAACGATCGAAGTTCCTTTTACTTTGGCTGTTCTAGCTATAGCGGCACAACACCATACTTTCTCTGTTTCGGGAATTGTTGAAGCTCAACAAGGTGGCTTTTTACATTGGAATGTATTTACTAATCCGTTTGCTACTGCTGCCGCAATGCTTGCATTTTTAGGTATGATGGGGGCTTCACCGTTTAATGTGGTTATGGCTCCACAGGAAATTCCTATCGGTCCTCCAACCGAATATCACGGAACATATTTAGGCGTTTTGCAAACCAATAGAGCTATTTTATACGTAAGTGAATCAATTTTAATGGTTAATTTATTCTTTGGCGGTGCAACTTCATGGCCCGAGTTGATTATTAAAGGATTTCTGGTATATATGTGGCCAGTATTTGTTGGACAAGTTTTTCCAAGATATCGAATTGATCAAAGTGTGCCCTGGTTTTTGAAAGTCCCGCTGATTTTAGGCATTATTGGTCTTTTATTTATTTAATTCATTGTAAGTTATGAGTGAAAAAAAACAATTTATAGACCCGGATTTACAACCTCGAACTGTTATTGGTCCCAATGGCGAAGAAATAACTATCAACCCGCTGGAAGATTATTTTTGTTCCGAACGTCCCAAAGTTCACGAACCTAAAAAATGGAAAATATTTGAAGACTTCGTTAATTGGGCAAGAGCTGAATCTATTTGGATTTTAGGCTTTGGTACAGGTTGTGGAAGTATTGAGCTATATCCTTTGCTTACTCCACGTTTCGATGCTTATCGCTTTGGAGTGCAGGTTCGTCCCACACCACGCCAGGCAAACCTGTTGATTATTTCCGGATACCTAAGCGTAAAAACACTGAAACGTGCTATTCGCAGCTACGAACAAATGCAAAACCCAAAATATGTTATGGCTTTAGGTAGTTGTACTATTAATGGCGGTATGTATTTCGACAGCTATAATACAATCAACCGTTTAGACAAGTACCTGCCTGTTGATATATATGTAGCAGGTTGCATGCCACGTCCCGAAGCTATTTTAGCCGGCTTTGAAGCCCTCAAGAAGAAAATTAAAGAAGGAAGAGCCGAAGGTGCTAACGAATACGCCAAAAACTTCGATTATTACAAAGCCAATCAGAAAAAAATAATAAAAGACTGGAACATGCCAGACTATAATTGGTAAGTCTATGGAAGAAATTATTAAAAATATTCAAAAAACCGTTACGCTGAAAAACATCAAGCATCAGAGAGAAAATCTTTGCTTTGTAACGGTTGATAAAGATCAAGCCATTTCGGCTGTTACCTATCTTCGCGATTATGAAGGCTTTTCGCATTTCGTTATGTTAAGCGTTGCTGACTGGTTTGAAGAAGGCGAATTTGAACTTATGTACTTGCTGAATAATCCCGATAAAAAGATTGACATAGGCATTTGTACCCGTATTTCACGCGAAAATGCAACCATGCAAACTGCTCATCACCTCTGGGAGCAAATATGGTCGTATCAACGCGAATTAAAAGAGATGTATGGAATTGATTTTCCGGGTAGTCCACGTGTTGACGAAAGCTTTTTACTCGAAGGTTGGAACGAAATTCCGCCCATGCGTCGTGAATTTGATACATTAAAATATGCCGAAGAAACATATTTCCCACGTCCGGGAAGAGAAACACATGATCCGGCTACGTATATGAAACAAAAACTGTATCCCAATGAATAGTAAATTTAAAATAGAACCCGACAGAAGTCTATATCCATCCGCAGGGAATGATGGAAAGCTCGAAATAGATTTGAGTTCAGGCAAATATGTTAAAATATGGCACGGACCCAATCATCCCGGAGTTACCGGAAATATGTCATTGGAACTAACCATTTGTGGTGATGAAATTGTAGAAGCAAAGACTCATGTAGGTTATTTGCATCGTGGTTTTGAAAAGCTTTACGAACGCAGAACATGGATGCAATGTTTTCCTACAGTAGTTCGTATGTGTGTTCCTGAACCTGATACCAATGAATATTGTCTTGCTGCTGCCATGGAAGAACTAAGCGGAATAGAAGTTCCGGAATATGCCCAATGGATGAGAACACTTGTTCTGGAAATGGCACGTCTTACAAACCTATTGCGTACAGTCCCAGGATTGGGAGGCACAATGGGATTGGGACTTGGAGTTCAATGGGGTGTATATATGCGAGATTTGCTCCTCGACCGCTTCGAAGAACTTACAGGAGCTAGAATTTACCACATGTACATGATTCCGGGTGGCGTTAGAGGTAAAATGCCTCAGAGCTTTAAAGAACGCTTGCTCGACAATTTAAAGCAGATTGACGATTTTTCTATTCGTTTGAAAAAACTTGTTTTTGATAATGCTGTTGTAAAGCAACGTGCTGTTGGAACAGGCTATGTTGACCCAAGCTGGGTTGATAAATTCGGAATTGTAGGTCCTAATGCACGTGCTGCCGGTGTAAACCGTGATGTACGTAAAGATTATCCTTATCTGAAATATTCTGAATTAGAGTTCGAACCTTATGTTGATGAAACCAAAGGGTCAGATGTTTATACACGTTTCTGGGTTCGATACATGGATATGGTAAACACGGTTGAACTTATCCGACAGATATTAAACAAAATGCCTGCCGATGGTGAAATTTTAGCTCGTATTCCCAACGCATTATACTGGAAGGTGCCTAAAGGACAAACTTATGTTCGTTGCGAATCTTCACGAGGAGAATATGGATTTTATGTCGTTAGTGATGGTTCAGAATATCCCCGTAGAATTAATTTAAGAGGTCCTAGTTATAATCATGCCATAGCTTTATTGGAAAAACTATTAATTAATGCCAATATCTCAGACGTAAGCCCAATTATGGTTTCATTAGCTACTTGTCCACCCGAAATTGAACGTTAAAAGGAGAGACTATTATGATGAAATTCAAAGATTTACTAAGTCCATTTTCTGCATGGGGAAATATAAACAGAAAACCTGTTACCGTAAAAAATCCTTTAACAGAACGCCCGGGTGCTGACCGTTATAGAGGCTTTCATAAAAATGATATAGATAAGTGTATCGGTTGTGGAACCTGTGAAGCAATCTGCGAAAATAAAGCCATTGATATGGTACCAGTAGAAGGTATCGAAACAAAAAAAGGTGATAGCGGATTGCGCCCAATGGTTGACTATGGTCGCTGCTGTTGGTGTGCTTTATGTGTGGATATTTGTACTACGGGCTCTCTTTCCATGTCAAACGAATATACATGGATTAGTGAAAATCCTGACGATTTTAGATACATCCCCGGTGTGGATAAAAAACCATGGGATAATAGCGAAAAAGGATGGACAAATCCCGGTTACTCGTTGTACAACCCAAAACGTGTAGAAATGGAAGAGCTAAAACCCGAAGAACGCATTTCCAATTTCATGGAACTAGTAAAGGGTTATTCAAAAGAACAAGCCGAAAAAGAAGCAGACCGATGCGTTAGTCGTGGTATTTGTATAGCAACCTGTCCTGCACACATGAATATTCCGGGATACATCAAAGCCATCCGTGATAATGATTTGGGAAAAGGGCTAAAAATATTATATGATACCAATCCTTTGCCGGAAATATGCGGACGCATTTGTACGCATCGTTGCGAAGAAGTTTGCTCAATCGGTGTAAAAGGTGATGCTTTGGCTATTCGCTGGCTTAAACGTTATATTGCTGACAATGTTCCCTTTGAAGATTATAAACGAATCTTAGGCTTAGACAGTTTGCCAGAAGCTCGCAAACATGTTGCTATTATTGGTGCAGGACCCTCAGGTATCAGTGCTGCCTATTACTTAAGAACATTAGGTTATAAAGTTACCATTTTCGAAGCTAAATCAAGACCGGGTGGTGCAACCATGTACGGTATTCCCAAGTATCGCTGACCTATGGAAATACTGGAAAAAGAAATTGGTCTGCTGGAAGATATAGGAGTAGAATTTCGCTTTAATACCATGATTGGCCGCGAAGTGAAATTTGATGAGTTATACACTGCCTACGATGCCGTCTTCATGGGCATTGGTTTTGAAAAACCTTATCTGCTTGCTATTGAAAATGAAACAGCAAAAGGTTCGTTGCAGGCAATTGACTTCCTTCGCGAAGTGAACGAGGGCAAGAAACCCGAAATAGGCAACAAAGTTGTTGTTATTGGAGGCGGAAATGTGGCTATGGACGCTGCACGAGTAAGCCGTCGTTTGGGTGCTGCGGTTTCAATTCTCTATCGTCGTCGTCTGGAAGATATGCCCTCGGACCCCGAAGAAATAGAAGGTTGCGAACAAGAAGGTATCCACATTATTACACAAGCCATTCCTACACGTATTATTATAAACGAAGGCAACGAAGTAACAGGAATTGAATATCTGAAAGCGAAAATGGTTGCCGATGAAAAAGGTGGACGCCCAAAACCTGAACCTATCGAAGGCAGCGAAACCATTATTGAAGCAACAGCCGTAATCGGTGCTATCGGACAATATGGAGCTTACGAATTTTTAGGAAACGAATGGTTAGAAAAACTAAACATAAAAAAAGGTAGAATCGTTGTTGACGACAACATGCAAACATCTATCCCACGACTATTTGCAGGTGGAGACTCTGTTAACCCAACTGCTGACGCTATTAGTGCAATAGCTGATGGTCACAAAGCTGCTAAAGGAATTGATAAATTGCTACAAGAGAAATGATTAGTTAAGTATAAACATGATAAAAAAATAAAACTATGATAAATGCATTTAATTCAACCAACGATATTTTAGATTTTGCTATTAATCGCGAACAAGAAAGCGTTGATTTATACGAACGCCTTGCGAAAGAAGCTCCAACACCACATATGAGAGATGTTTTTCTTTCATTTGCTGCAGAAGAAAGAGGACATAAAAAACGTCTTCAAAATATTCAAAGCAGTAAACAATTTAAAATGATTGACAAACAGATAAAGGATCTTAAAATTGAAGATTATTTAGTAGATATAAGCGAAACAACAGGCATGACATATCAGGCTGCGCTCATTCTGGCTATGAAAAAAGAAAAAGCTGCATTTAAACTTTATATAAATTTAGCCTCAAAAGTAGAAGACCCATTACTTAAATCTCTTTTTGAAACTTTAGCACAGGAAGAATCAAAACATAAACTGCGATTCGAATTAGAATATGATGAAATAGTGAATAAAGATAATTAACCCCTATTTTAACTTAGAACATAAGTTATCTATATATTCTCTTGCCTCTTCTATACCACAGCTCAGTGCTTTTTCAAAATCATGGCAAGCATCTTTTTTTTAATCCTTTTTCTTTATATACTAATCCTCTGAAAAAATAATCCTGAGCTTGATTTTTCGAATATTGTATGACAAAAGTAAAATCGGCAATTGCTTCATCATACTTGCCAAGATTTCCGAATACCTTACCTATGTTGTGATAATATTCTGCACTGGTTGAATCGTATTGAATTGCTATTGTATAATCAGCTATTTCTTCATCATAATTTCCCAGTGTACCAAAAACTACTCCACGATTATTATATACTAATGCAAAATCTGGTTTTAGACTTATAACCTTGTTATAATCTTCAATTGCTTGATTATATTGCTTTAATTTTCTATAAACATTGCCCCGATTTAAATAAGCTTCTACATAATCTGGCTTATGCTTTATTGCCATTGTATATCCAGTTCAGGCTTCTTCAAGAAAGCTCATTTGCTCATATAAAACCGACCGATAATACCACGCCTTGCTATCGTCAGGCTTCAACTCTATCGTTTTGCTATAATCGTTGATGGCTTTTTCGATAAAACCTTGCTTTTCGTATAATAGACCTCTGTTGAAATAGGCTAACTGGCAGTTTTTATTTGATTCAATAGCAGATTGATAAAATTTTATTGAACTTGCATAAGCTTTTGATTTCATAAAACTTTCTGCACCAAACCATAGTAAAACAACCATTAAAAACATTTTCCACAGCCATGAAATTCTTTTATGAGAAAACAAAGCAAGTATATACATCAGAACACCAAACATTGAAACAAAAAAACGATGATTCAGATAATCGAAATTTGTGTGTTTGTAAAGCATAGAAGGAAATAAAAACAGCAAAAACCAGAATAGACCTAAAGCAAGCAGCTTTTTCTTCCCATCAGTGGCTTTAAATATAATTGCCAATAAAATGATAAGAATCACTGTTCCACTGAGCGTTTTAAACAATGTAAATGAAGGTATTGATGTAATATTCACTGGTATAGAAAACAAAGAAATTGACTCTGGTATAATACGTACATTTTTCAACCATGCAGCAAAACCAAATACATCATTCGCTAAAGCAGGGCGTTTATTAAAGTTCATAAAACGCAGCACAAACCACACAAAACCAGACACAACTATACCAGCCAGCAACCGCATATCCTTCCGCTGTCGTTTCTCCTTTGATACAAAAATCAATTAACACAGCAAAGCAACTATTGGCCAAAAGGCAGCAGTTTCTTTACTGAATATTGCCAACACGAAAAATCCAGAACAAGTCTCGTTGTTTGTGTTCATTAATATATACGAGATAAAAGAGTTAAAACTAACCAAAACAAAAAGCATCAGAAGCAGTTTAGCACGATTTAGCAAATGAGCTACAGTTGAAACAAATAAAGGATGAACAGTATATACAAGCAATGCCATTGCCAACATAACCGACGAAAAAAAAGGCAAGCAATAAACGATAAATCATCACAAATATTAAGCCAATCAACAGAATATTGGTTAAATGAAACATCCATGCAGAAACATCGCCAGAAAAAAAGAGTATCAAAAAAATAAGCAATCGTACTTATTGGCCTGTAAAACAAACTGTTGCCTACAATAAACTGATCGGTTAAAAAGGTTTTTGGTCGATTATGTACATCTTTAAAAAAAAGCAGCCTGGTTGATAATCATCAATTCGTCGTCAAACTGAGTAAAACCTAACCATGCCGTTTAAACATAAAGAAGTGCAGGAACAAAAAAATTCAACAACTGAAGTAATGCTATGTTCGAAAAAACAAATTTTACTGGCTTTTGTTTTATGCTTTTTTTCATAGAACAAAGTGTTTAGATGAAACAAATGTATTGCATTATTGTCTGATATAAAAATCTGGATGTAATTCTTTGACCAGGTCTGAATTGCTATATTATTTTCACAAATGCATACAAATCATTCATAATCTTGAAAATCTACAAATTTCTTGTATGACTATTATTCAGAAATGTTAATTTTTCTATCTATCTGATAAACAACAATTCTCTATATTTAGGCAATGGCCAGTCATTATTATCTACCATCATTTCAATTTTGTCAACATGGCTTCGTATCTCTTCCAGATAAGGTTTCACTTTTTCTGAATATTCTTTGGCTTTTTTGCGAATATCTTCAATGTTGTTTGCCTTTTTTCTGGCTTCTATCATCTCATTTTTCAACCGATATATAGCCGAAATGTGATTATTTAATTCTGTTAACAATGCTTTATGAATGCTTATCTCTTCCGTTTCGCCAAAAACAGCTTTGTGTTTATAAAGTATATCAAGCAAACGTTGTTGATAATTAAGTGCCGTAGGTATAATATGATTATCAATTAAATTTCCCAATACTCTTGCCTCTATTTGAAGTTTCTTTACATAAAACTCCAATCGTATCTCGAATCTTGCTTCCAGTTCGTGTTTATTGAATATTTTCAAACGTTCAAACAATGCAATGCTATTAGGACTTATATATGATTTGAATGCTTCAACTGCTGAATTTGTAACAGACAATTTTCTTCGTTTTGCTTCTTCAAACCATTCTTTCGAATAACCATTACCATCAAAAACAATATCTTTAGATTCGGAATAAAATTTCTGGATAGTCTTTAATATGGCATCTTCTTTACTTAATCCCTTTTTACGAAATGATTTTACGCTTTCAGAAAACTCCATCATTGCTAAAGCTACTGCCGAATTTAAGGCTATCAAAGCAGCAGCAGGATTGGCAGACGAACCTACAGCTCTAAATTCAAAGCGGTTTCCTGTAAATGCAAATGGTGAGGTTCGGTTTCTGTCAGTATTATCGAGCAGTATCTCTGGTATTTTTTGTATATCAAGTGTTAATGCTTTCTTTTCGTTAACCGTCAAATGGTTGTTGCTTATTTTGCTTTCTATCTCATTAAGAATAGAAGAAATCGTATTGCCTAAAAAGATGCTGATGATATTTGGCGGAGCTTCATTACCACCTAAACGATGTTCATTAGCAAGACTAGACACTGCCGCCTTCAACAACTCATGGTTTTCATAAACAGCTTTTAACACAATTGAAACAAACGAAAGGAATCTCAGATTGCTTTTGGTATCATTTCCTGGTGCCAATAAGTTCTTCCCATTCGAAGCCATGAGCGACCAGTTGCAGTGCTTACCAGATCCATTAATCCCAGCAAATGGTTTTTCGTGCAAAAGCACTCTAAAATTATGTCGTTCTGCAACTTTCCGCATAATGTCCATGAGTAAAATGTTGTGGTCATTAGCTAAATTAGCTTCTTCAAAAATGGAAGCACATTCAAACTGATTGGGCGAAACTTCGTTGTGCCTTGTTTTTAGCGGAATCCCTAATCGCCATGCCTCTATTTCTAAATCCATCATAAACGATTTCACTCGCTCAGGAATGGAAGCAAAATAATGATCCTCAAGCTGCTGGTCTTTTGCAGAAGCATGTCCAATAAGTGTTCTGCCTGTTAAAATTAAATCTGGACGTGCCTGATACAAAGCTTCATCAATTAGAAAATATTCCTGTTCCCAACCAAATGTTACAGTAACTTTTTGAACATCAGGATAAAAAAGCTTACACACTTCTGTAGCCGCTTTATCTATAACTGCCAATGTGCGCAGCAAAGGCATTTTAAAATCGAGCGACTCTCCGTTGTAAGAAATAAACACAGAAGGTATGCAAAGCGTTTTACCAAGAATAAACGCCGGCGATGATGGATCCCAGGCAGTGTAGCCTCTTGCCTCAAATGTGCTTCTCATGCCACCGCTCGGAAAACTTGAAGCATCGGGCTCTTGTTGCACCAATTTATCACCGGAAAATTTTTCTAAAACATTACCATCTTTATCCGGCTCAAAAAAAGTATCGTGTTTTTCGGCGCTTGCTTCGTTTAATGGCTGAAACCAATGAGTATAATGAGTTGCACCATTTTCTATTGCCCATGCCTTCATTCCCAAGGCTATCTGATCCGCAATTTTTCGGTTAATACGAGTACCTTTTTCTATAGCCTCTATGATACCATCATAAGCTTCAGACGAAAGATAACGACGCATCTGTTTTTTGCTGAACACATATTTTCCAAATTCTTCTGGAACCGACTGTATGTTTATTGGTTCAATAGGCTTTCGTTTCAGCGATTCTTCTAAAGCAAAAAAACGTAAGCTTTTCATTTTTTTTTGCCTGCAAAAATAATCATTTTCTCTAATATAACCCTTTACTTATTCCATTTACTGAATTTGTCGTATCTTTGCATAAAAAAACATGAACCTTATTCTTTGGGACAATCAAACTGTTTGGGAAGATTTGCTTCCCATTACTTTTACAAGGCCTATTAGCGAAATACGAATTGGAATCCTTACTATAAAGGAAAAATGGCAACATTACCTTTTGTATTCTACTTCTTACCACACAAAAGAATATTTACAAAAAAAATATCCTCTCCATATAAACGAAGACAATCTTATTATAAATTCTGCGTTATTACCTGACGAAAATATTTTGCAAGAAATATCATCTCTAAGAATACACGAGACACTTTTTTATAACGATATACTGATAGCTGCTCGTTTAACAAAAGAAGAAACAGAACAGTTGTTCGCTAAGCAATACATACCACGGCAAAAAAAGAATTGTTCATCAGCACGTGTGCTTTCTCACTTTTGCGATATATTTAGCAAAAATGGCGAAGAGCTTATCCATGATTTTAAATTATTGACCAAAAACCGCAAATCACAACCTTTGTCCGAAACTAATATTCATTTAGGACCATTAGATTTAATTTTTATAGAAAAGGGAGCTATTGTAGAAGGCTGTACACTCAATGTTAACAATGGACCAATTTACATTGGTGAAGATGCTGAAATCATGGAAGGCAGTTTAATCAGAGGTCCCTTTGCGCTTTGCGAACATTCGACCGTTAAAATGGGAGCTAAAATATACGGACCTACTACCATCGGACCTCATTCAAAAGTCGGCGGAGAAATCAATAATTCTGTCATCTTAGGATATAGCAATAAGGCTCACGATGGCTTTTTAGGAAATAGCGTTATTGGCGAATGGTGTAATCTTGGGGCAGATACCAACAATTCAAATCTCAAAAACAACTACGAAATTGTTAAAATGTGGAACTATCCAAAACAAAAATTCATTTCTACAGGACTACAATTTGCTGGGCTGATTATGGGCGACCACTCCAAATGTGGCATCAATACTATGTTTAACACAGGTACTGTTGTTGGTGTTTCTTGCAATCTCTTTGGCGACGGCTTTCATCGCAACTTTGTCCCATCTTTCTCGTGGGGAGGACCTCAAGGCTATACACACTACAAAATAGACAAAGCTTTAGAAACAGCCCAACGTATGATGAATCGACGCAACCTTGAACTCACCGAAACAGATAAAGAAATATTATTACACATTTATTACGAAACCGAAAAATATCGTCAATTTTAAAAAATGGCATTATTCTTGCCTAATAATTTTTTTATCATAAAACTGACATTTTTACACAAAAGAAAATAGTATGAGTAGTTATTATAAAGATATGTTTGAGATGGGATATAGCATGCACAACGTAGATGATTCAGAATTTATTCCGATAATTTCAGAAGAAATAGAATTAGATCAACATCAGCAACTGGAAGACGTTAAGGAACTGCCAATTTTACCACTTCGTAATACCGTTCTGTTTCCTGGTGTCATTATTCCCATCACTGTTGGGCGAACAAAATCATTGAGATTAATTCACGAAGCACAGGCCAACAATAAACTTATAGGCACTCTGGCACAAAAAAATCCAAAACACGAAAACCCCAAACCCAACCAACTTTATCAGGTAGGCACCTTTGCCCAGATAATTAAAATCCTTGAAATGCCCGATAACACCACAACCGTTATTCTTCAAGGCAAGGGACGTTTTACTGTTGAATCATTTACTGCCGAAGAGCCTTATTTCATCGCACGAATAAACATGCTACCCGAAACTCGTCCTGAAACGAACGACAAAGAATACGAAGCACTTTTATCATCGCTCAAAGACTTAACCCTAAAAATCATTAAACTTTCGAACAACATTCCATCTGAAGCCTCATTTGCCATTAGAAATATCGAAAATGCCTATTTCCTTATCAACTTTATTTGTTCGAGCAGCGATTTAAAACTTCAGGATAAACAACACCTTCTTGAAATAAATGATTTAAAAACACGAGGCATGCAACTGCTCGAAAAACTTGTGCAACAAGTACAGATGCTCGAACTTAAAAACGATATTCAACAAAAAGTAAAACTCGACCTTGATCGTCAACAAAAAGAATACCTTCTGCAACAACAAATAAAAACCATCCAGGAAGAGCTTGGCGGAAATCCATTCGAGCAGGAAATTCAGGAACTTCGAAAAAAAGCAAAAAAGAAAAAATGGTCGAAGCAAGTTTCGCAGATTTTCTATAAAGAACTGGAGAAATTTGAACGCATGAACCCATCGGCTGCCGAATATTCTGTTCAATTAAATTACTTGCAGCTCATCCTGGAATTGCCGTGGAATGAATATACCAAAGACAATTTCGACCTCAAAAAAGCCAAAAAGATTTTAGACGAGGACCACTTTGGTTTAGACAAAGTAAAAGACCGTATTTTGGAACATTTGGCCATTTTAAAACTTAAAGGTGACCTCAAAGCTCCCATTCTATGCTTATATGGTCCTCCAGGAGTTGGTAAAACTTCACTTGGCAAATCTATAGCAAAAGCCTTAGGCAGAAAATACGTTCGTGTTTCGTTAGGAGGATTACACGATGAAGCCGAAATACGTGGACATCGCAAAACATATATTGGAGCTATGCCCGGCCGTATTATTCAAGGATTACGTAAAGCCAACAGCTCCAATCCTGTGTTTGTTCTTGACGAAATAGATAAAGTTGGTACCGATTTTCGTGGAGACCCCTCAGCTGCTTTACTCGAAGTATTAGACCCAGAACAAAATAATGCATTTCACGACAACTATCTCGACATTGATTACGATTTATCGAAAGTCCTTTTCATTGCAACAGCCAACCAAACCAATACCATTAGTCCTGCCCTACGCGACCGAATGGAAATGATAGAAGTTAGCGGATATATTACAGAAGAAAAAGTACAGATAGCTATTCATCATCTGATACCCAAGCAGCTCAAAGAACATGGCGTAAAACCAGAACAAATAAAGTTTACAGAAAAAATAATTGAAAAAATCATTCAGGAATATACACGCGAATCGGGCGTCCGAAATCTCGAACGAAAAATAGCTAAAGTAGTACGTTCCATAGCTAAAAAAATAGCTATGAATGAAAAATATAATAAAGTACTAACAGAAAAAGACATACGAACCATACTAGGACCACCCGAATTTGAATCTGACGAATACGAAGGAAACGACGTTGCCGGTGTCGTTACAGGACTTGCATGGACATCGGTAGGTGGCGAAATACTTTTCATTGAAACCAGCTTAAGCAAAGGAAAAGGCAATCTTACCATTACCGGCAATCTGGGCGATGTTATGAAAGAATCGGCAATAATTTCCCTGGAATACATTAAAGCACACGCAGAACATCTCAATATTCCTTCCGATGTGTTTGAAAAATGGAATGTTCATATCCACGTCCCCGAAGGAGCCATTCCAAAAGACGGACCTTCGGCAGGAATAACCATGGTTACCTCTATTGCTTCTGCTTTTACTCAGCGAAAGGTTAGAAAAAATATTGCAATGACAGGAGAAATTACCTTACGTGGCAAAGTACTGCCCGTTGGTGGAATAAAAGAAAAAATCCTCGCAGCAAAACGAGCTAATATTAAAGAAATTATTCTTTCAAAAGACAATAAGAAGCATGTTGAAGAAATCCCCGAAATGTATTTAAAAGGATTAAAATTCAAATACGTTAGCACCATTCAGGAAGTACTTGACTATGCCTTGCTCAAAGAAAAAGTATCAAATCCAAAAAAAATTGAATAAAACGATACTTTTTTGAATTTATCTTTTTATTTTTGTCAATGAATTAAAGTCAAAACTATATGGAAACCAGAGAAAACAAAATTTTGATACCTGTAGATTTTGGAGAGCAATCGTTAATTGCTATTGACCAGTCTTACAATATTGCACGGATGGTTAATGCCGAAATTTACCTTCTTCATGTCATCACTGAAAATAATGCCTTATGGGGACTGTTTTCCAGCAAAGAACAAAGCGATATTGAAGAAAAATTAAAAATAAAACTTGCCAATTTTGCCAGTCATATCGAAGAAAAATCAGGAATTAAAGTTGTTCCGTTAGTTGAAAAAGGCAAATTGATTGAAACCATTATTGAAACCGCCGAACGTTTGAAAGTAAAATTTCTTATTGTAGGAACAACAGGTTCTTCAGATATTAAACAAAAAATCATCGGCAGCAATGCACTGCGTTTAATTCGTGAAGCTACATTCCCTGTTATTACAATTAAAGGGAAACATCATCGCAAAGGCTGCAAAAACATAGTTTTACCACTTGATCTGACTAAGGAAACACGCGAAAAAGTTAGCTATGCCATTCACTTTGCAAAGTATTTCAACTCCGTAGTTCACGCTGTTACTGTTAATACTTCATCAGACCCCTACATTATGAACCGACTAAAACTTCAGCTTGAACAGGTCAGCTCGTACATAAAAAGCAATGGAGTTGAATGCACTCAGACCTTTATCAACAGCGAATCAGGAAACGATAAAATCTGTGCCGCTTTATTAGATTTTGCACACAAAGTAGAAGCAGACCTTATTATCATCATGACACAACAGGAAACTGAAGTGATTAAATATTTCGTAGGTTCGCTGGCTAAAGAAATTATTCACAATTCCGACATTCCCGTTATGAGTATTGTTCCAAAAAATCCATAACATGAAATTTCTTTTATTTGTATTGATTATTTCTACGCTTTTCTCCTGTCAGCAACAGCCATCACACTCATCCGATTCTACTTACCCTTCAAACACTAACCTATTACTCGATAATGAAGTTGCTGTTTATAGCTTATATTCCGAACTTGCACAAAAGCAATCACCATGGAATAACGCATTTAAAGTAAGACCATTTCTCACTTCTCTATTTTATCAAGTACTACAAAACAAAATTATTCTGTACAACCCGATTTTCGAAGACACCGTATTTCACTCGCTGGACAAAGATGTATGGCTCAACATTTTAAAGAACGACAAACAACTTACATTCGATACTACACAATTTAATGATTTATTCTTTTTCGAGTACTGGTACTTAGACACCATATCAGATCTTCGATTCGAAAAAAAGATTCATTATTGGTCGCCTGTTAAAAGAGAAAAAACTGTATTAAAATTAGCAGGAAAGATAAGATGTACGCCCATTTCTGACAAAAAAACACTTGCTAGTCAAATTATTTACGAATTTCCATTACAGGACACTCTATTTGAAAACGATAGGCTCAATAAAAAGAAATTGGTAAAAGTGATTATAGATTGGGCTATACAGCACCCCGAAAAAACTTATAATCCCTTTACGGCTGAAGCCATGAATAAAAATGAATTACTTCAAAGACTTTCACTTACCGATTCTTCGCTTTACATGCCATACAACGATATCAATAGCATTCTTTTTGTTGAAAACTGGTATTACGAACCCTCAAGTTTTTCTATTGAAAAAGAAATTTTATCGGTTGCTCCTGTTCTATATACTTTCGACAATGAAGAAATCTCCAAACACATTCTTTTTGTACTTCACCTTAAACAAAAACCGTTTAAACTTCTATAACAATGAAACAACTGACATTAATTATTTTATTTTCAGGCACTCTTATGACTAGCATTTATTCACAAACTTTTCTAGAAAATCAAAAAAAACAGCCTCGTGTAAAAGATGCTTATAAGGAAAAACTAACTTCAGTTGAAACTTTACTCATGGCAGCTAATCTGAATATAAACGACTTACAGTTGTTTATCCGTATTTTTAAGCAAGAAAAGCAACTCGAAGTATGGGGAAAAGGCAAAAAGGATACTATGTATACACTCATCACTACCTACCCTTTATGTGCCACTTCCGGAAAACCAGGACCTAAACGTATGCTGGGAGACGAACAAATGCCCGAAGGAATCTATAAGGTAGTACACTTTAATCCAGCCAGCAACTTTCATTTATCCATTAAGATTGATTATCCCAATGCTTCTGACCTAAAGCTAACTACCGCAAAAAATCCTGGTAATGACATCTTTATACACGGCAATTGTGTAACCATTGGTTGTTTCCCCATTGGCGATGAAGCCATAAAAGAACTTTACATTATGACAATTGAAGCTACAGCTCAAAACACTGCACCTCTTCCTGTTCACATCTTCCCCTGCAAGATGAATAACAAAAACTTCAATGACCTAATAACTATTTATCCTCAACATCAGGAATTTTGGAAGTCACTTCAACCTATTTATGAATATTTTGAAGATAAAAAGAAAGTTCCGCTTGTAAGAATTAATGCAAAAGGCATGTATGAACTTGCCAAATAGTTAACAAATAATTGTTTAAAAATTTAATCTTTCCTGCCTCATAATCCTTTTTGCTATTCGTATTTTTGAAATATGCAGCGAAAGGTATATTGTCTTACAGGAATTTTTGTTTTCCTTTTGTTTACTTCGTTTATGGAAGTACATGATAATTTTCTATCACCACCACCCAAAAAATACAAAAACATACTGGACGATAAAAGAGCCGAAGCTTGGGCAGATTCTGTTTTGCAGACTTTATCTTTAGAAGAAAAAATCGGACAACTCATTATGATAGATGCTCATCCTCAAAAAGACCGAAAACACTGGGATCGAGTAGGTAATTTAGTTGCAGAACACAAAGTAGGCGGTGTTATCTTTTTTAAAGCAGGGCCAAAACAATTGGCTTTAATGAACAATTTTCTTCAAGAAAAAGCAAAAATTCCACTATTAACTAGTATTGATGGCGAATGGGGACTTGCTATGCGAATGGATAGCGTTCTTTCGTTTCCTGTTCAGATGGCCTTAGGAGCCATAGAAAATAACGATTTAATTTACTGGATGGGAAGAGCCATTGCCCGACATTGCAAACGATTGGGTATTCATATAAATTTTGCTCCTGTTGTTGATATTAACAACAATCCACTTAATCCTGTTATCAACATACGTTCATTTAGCGACAATAAAAAAATGGTTGTAGAAAAAGCCATGTATTACATCCGTGGGCTACAAGACGAACATGTATTGGCAGTTGGAAAACATTTTCCCGGACACGGCGATACACAAACCGATTCTCATCACGACCTCCCATATTTAAGTTTTTCGCGTAAAAGACTCGATAGTCTCGAGCTTTATCCCTTTAAGCAAATCATCAAGCAAGGTATTGGCGGCATTATGGTTGCCCATCTCGATGTACCTGCGCTCGACCCAATAAACAAAAGACCTACTACACTATCTCGTGAAGTTGTTAGCGACTTGTTACGTAACGAGTTGGGATTTGATGGAGTAATTTTTACCGATGCACTTAATATGAAAGGAGCAACAAAATATTCCAAACCCGGCGAACTTGCTCTGAAAGCTTTATTAGCAGGAAACGATATCTTACTCTATCCCGAAGATGCGCCGCTGGCTATTCAATTTATTAAGGAAGCCATTGAAGATAGCACACTTTGCATAGACGAACTAAACGAACATGTCAGCAGAGTATTAAGACTGAAATACTGGGCAGGATTATCCAAATGTACCTATGTTGACACAGCCAACCTTTATGCAGACCTGAACTCAGAAGCTGATAAACTTTTAATTCAACAACTTACTGAACAATCCATTACTTTATTAAAAAACGAGCAAAACATACTACCTCTAAAAAAACTCGACACTCTTAAAATAGCTTATGTGATTTTTGACAAAAAAAACAGCAAAACCTTTTACGAAACCATGTCTCTTTACGCACCCGTTGATACATTCTGTTTCCCCGAAAAAAACAACAACAGCAGAAGAAAATGGATTCTTGATACCTTAAAAAACTATAACCTAATCATTACTTCACTACACCAAACCAATCGCTACTCGTTCAAAACCTTCAACTTTACAAACGAAAGTTTATCTTTTATCAAATCTCTCGATAGCCTGAATGCAAAAGTAATAACCGCCGTATTCGCAAGTCCTTACAGCATTAAATTAATTCCCGAAATTAAAAACATGAAAAGCCTTATTATGTGTTATGAATCTAACTTCTATACTCAACACCTAACAGCACAAATAATCTTTGGAGCTATCCCTGCCACAGGAAAACTCCCTGTAAGCATTTCTGCTAAATTTCCTTATCAAACTGGCATTGAACTTAATCAAACCATTCGACTAAAATATACCTTGCCAGAAGAATTATCTATATCTTCTAAAAAGCTTAAAAAAATTGACAGTATAGTTAATTATGCTATCCGTCACGAAGTTTTTCCAGGATGCCAGATATTGGCAATAAAAAACGGAAAAGTCTTTTACCACAAGGCTTTTGGCAATTTATTTTACGACAGTTTACCTGTTCAGCTAAACTCGCTGTACGATATTGCTTCAGTTACTAAAGTTGCCGCTACTACTTTGTCGTGTATGTATCTATACGATAAAGGGCAATTAGACGTGTACAAAAACTTAGGCAATTATTTACCATTCGTCAAAAATACCGACAAACAAGATTTATTAATCGGCGATTTACTAAGCCACCAGGCACGTCTTCAGGCATGGATACCTTTTTACAAATCAATGATTAAAGATAGTCTTACACTAAAACAATATTTTTCAACCAACTACTCCCATAAATATCCATACAAAGTAGCAGAAAATCTTTATGCAGCCCAATTTATTAAAGATACCATTATCAAAAATATCTTAACCTCACGATTATCTCCAACCAAAAAGTATCTTTACAGCGATTTAGGCTTTTATCTATTAAAAGAAGTCGTAGAAGCTCAAACAAAACAATCTATCGACAGTTTTTGCTATCAAACATTCTATCAACCGCTAGGTTGTGTAACGACCACTTATAAACCTCTTTTTCGGTTCAATCGTCGAAATATTGCTCCTACCGAAGACGACAAAGAGTTTCGCAATCAACTTATCTGGGGCTACGTTCACGACCCGGGAGCCGCTCTCTTTAATGGTGTACAAGGACATGCCGGGCTATTCTCAAATGCCAACGACCTAGGTAAAATAGGTCAAATGCTTCTTTGGAACGGCGAATATGGTGGAGAACGATATTTGAAAGCCTCTACTGTAAAATATTTCACCCAATGCTTTGCCTGTCCGCAAAACAGACGCGGACTTGGATTTGACAAACCCGAACCCAATCCCGACAAAGAAACTCCTGTTAGCCGAAAAGCATCACTTCTTACCTATGGTCATCAAGGATTTACTGGCACCTGCATCTGGATAGATCCAAAAGAACAACTGGTTTACGTTTTTCTTTCTAATAGAATCCACCCATCTGCAGAAAACAAAAAAATTAATACACTTAACATTAGGAATAAAATACTAGATGTTATTTACGAAAGCATTGAAAGAAAATAATCCCGTAAAAATGACCTTACTATTCGTTTTTTCAAAATGCTCTTTGTAGTTTTGCAAAGATTTTTTTTGATAAACTGAACTATGAATTCTATTGAAGTTTGCTTTACACCTGCTTTATATTCATTATACGACAATCCTGAAAATACTGTTGTAATAATTGACGTTCTTAGGGCAACAACATCCATCTGTGCAGCTTTTGCAGCAGGTGCTGAAAAAATACTGCCTGTGTCCTCCGTCGAAGATGCACGTAAGGCAAAAGAAAGCGGTTACATTCTGGCAGCAGAAAGAGATGGAAAAGTGCTCGAATTTGCCGACTTCGGTAATTCACCAGACCTCTTTACTCCCGAAAGAGTTAAAAATAAAACTATTGCCTACAGCACAACCAATGGCACACAAACCATAAACATTGCACGTACAGCAAAACAAATTGTAATAGGTTCATTTATCAATCTTTCCTCTGTTACCAATTATTTGATAGAAAATCCTGGTCATGTCCTGTTTCTATGTTCCGGATGGAAAAATAAATTTAATCTGGAAGACACTCTTTGTGTTGGAGCTATGGCAGAAAAACTCTTAGCTTCTAATCAATATGTTACTACCTGCGATAGCACACATGCGGCTATAGACTTATGGAGCCTTGCCAAACATAATATGATGAAATACCTCGAAAAAGCCTCTCACCGACATCGCTTGAAAAGTATCGTGGATGAAAAAATTATTGAATATTGCCATACCATAGATATCGTTGACGTTTTGCCTGTTTATAAAGACGGTTTTTTAATAAACATTAAATCAGACAAAAATCTATTGTAAAACATACTTTTTAATAATAACTTTATCAAAAAAATTTTAGAAATTGCAGTCCAAATTTTAAACCTTATAAGATATGAAAAAGCATAATTTTAATGCCGGTCCGGCAATTCTACCTCAAATAGCAATTGAAAATACAGCTAAGGCTGTATTAGATTTTAATGGTATTGGAATGTCTATCTTAGAAATTTCACACCGTAGCAAAGATTTTCAAGCAGTTATTGACGAAGCAGTAGCTCTGTTTAAAGAAATTTTAAACATTCCCGAAGGCTATCATGTACTCTTTTTAGGCGGTGGTGCCAGCACACAATTCTCTATGGTTCCGTTTAATTTCCTTGGCAAAAAAGCTGCTTACCTCGAAACCGGAGTTTGGGCAAAGAAAGCCATTAAAGAAGCTAAACTGTTTGGCGAAGTTCAAATTGTAGCCTCATCTGCCGATAAAAACTTCAACTACATACCCAAAGGATGGAGCATCCCCGAAGATGTCGATTATTTCCATTTCACTTCAAACAACACCATATACGGAACCGAAATTCGTCTGGATTTTGATGCAAAAGTTCCTGTAGTATGCGACATGTCATCCGATTTTTGCAGCCGACCAGTTGATGTTAGCAAATATGCTCTTATTTACGCTGGTGCACAGAAAAATGTAGGACCCGCCGGAGTTACCGTTGTAATTATTAAAGAAGACTTTTTAAATAAATGTCAGGTTGAAGGACGCGTTATTCCTACTATGACAAATTATAAAACTCACGTAGCAGAAGGCAGTATGTTTAACACACCTCCTGTATTACCTATTTTCACTGTAAAAGAAACACTAAAATGGTTAAAATCAATAGGTGGTCTTGCTGCTATCGAAAAAATGAACATCGAAAAAGCTCAACTGCTATACGATGCTATTGATAACAGCAAAATGTTTGTTGGTACTGTAGAAAAGGATTCCCGTTCACTCATGAACATTTGCTTTGTTATGAAAGAACAATACAAAGACAAAGAAGAAGCATTCATGGAATTTGCTAAATCAAAAGGCATTGTAGGAATAAAAGGACATCGTTCTGTTGGCGGTTTCAGAGCTTCTACCTATAATGCACTTCCTAAAGAATCTGTTATAGCTCTTATTGATGCTATGCAAGAATTTGAAAAATTACATGCATAATAAATCCTGCCCATACACAATAATCTGTATGGGCTTTTTTATAACTTTATGTTAACCTATTAAAAAACAAAAGCCTATGAAAATTTTAGTAGCAACCGAAAAACCATTTGCAAAAATAGCCGTTGATGGCATTCGCAAAGTAGTAGAAGAAGCTGGTTATGAGCTAATTCTGCTCGAAAAATATACAGACCCAAGCCAATTACTTGAAGCTGTAGCAACTGCTGATGCATTAATTGTTCGAAGCGATAAAGCAACCCGTCAGGTTATTGAAGCCGGGAAAAACCTAAAAATCATTGTTCGTGCAGGTGCCGGCTACGATAATATTGATTTGGCAGCCGCAACCGAAAAAGGCATTGTGGTAATGAACACACCGGGACAAAATTCCAATGCTGTTGCAGAACTAGCCATTGGAATGATGGTGTTTATGGCACGTGGCCAATTTAAAGGCATTTCAGGAACAGAACTTAAAGGTAAAAAACTGGGCATTCACGCTTACGGTTATGTAGGCAAAGCTGTCGCTGCTATTGCAAAAGGCTTCGGAATGGAAATTTATGCTTATGACCCGTTTTTAAGCGATGAAACTATTGCAAAAGATGGTGTTACTCCTCTTCATTCTGCCGAAGAACTATACAAAACCTGCCAATACGTATCGCTTCACATTCCTGCTAATGAAAAAACAAAAAAATCCATTAATTTCGACTTAATGTCTCTGATGCCCAAAGGTGCAACACTGGTTAACACTGCACGCAAAGAAGTTATTTGCGAAGATTCCTTGAAAAAAATGTTTGAAACCCGAGAAGATTTCAAATACGTTTCTGACGTTGCACCCGATTGTCACAACGATTTATTAAAATACGAACACCGCTATTATTCAACACCTAAAAAACAAGGTGCTGAAACAGCTGAAGCAAATATTAATGCAGGTATCGCTGCAGCAAAACAAATTGTTGCTTTCTTTAAACATGGCGATAAAACATTTCAGGTTAACAAATAAAAGTGGAAAGATATGGCAATATTAAAACCTTTTAAAGGATTAAGACCTCCGAAAAGTATTGTAAAAGATGTAGCAGCTCGTCCATACGACGTGTTAAATTCAAAAGAAGCTCGCATCGAAGCAGAAGGAAATCCTTATTCCTTGCTTCATATTACCAAACCAGAAATTGACTTGCCCGAACATATTGACGAGCATGATGAACAAGTTTATCTAAAAGCCAAAGAAAACTTTGAACTTTTTAAGAAAAACGGTTGGCTTGTTCAAGATCCTGAAGAATATCTTTACATTTATGCCCAAACCATGGATGGGAGAACTCAATATGGTTTAGTAGGTTGTGCAGGTGTTGACGATTATCTGAATAATGTAATCCGTAAACACGAACTAACACGAAAAGACAAGGAAGAAGACCGCATGAAACATGTACGCGTTACAAACGCCAATATGGAACCTGTTTTCTTCTCTTATCGGGCTGTTCCCGAAATAGATGCCATTGTTAATCACATTGTTAAAACCCAGGAGCCTGAGTACGACTTTGTTACTTCTGATAATGTAGGCCATCATTTCTGGATAATAAAAGACAAGCAAACCATTCAAACATTGGTTGATTTGTTTGCCAGGATTCCCAACACTTATGTTGCCGATGGTCATCATCGTACTGCTGCCGCTGCATTAGTAGGTAAAGAAAAACGCGAACAACATCCAAACTATACTGGAAAAGAAGAGTTTAACTTTTTCCTTGCTGTTCATTTTCCCGATAATCAATTAAACATTATCGATTACAACCGTGTTGTAAAAGATTTAAACGGACTTACCAAAGAAGAATTTTTAAATAAACTACAACAACATTTTATAGTAGAAGAAAAAGGAACAGAGATATACAAACCCAACCGCTTACATAACTTTTCAATGTACCTCGATGGAAAATGGTATTCAATGGATGCAAAACCTGGCACTTACGACGACAACGACCCCATCGGCGTATTAGACGTTACCGTCTTAAGCAAGTTTGTTCTCGACGAAATACTTGGCATTAAAGATTTAAGAACTGACAAACGAATTGACTTTGTTGGTGGTATCAGAGGCTTAGGCGAATTAAAACGCAGAGTTGACTCCGGCGAAATGAAAGTAGCTTTTGCTTTATACCCTGTTACCATGAAACAACTCATTGATATTGCCGATACAGGAAACATTATGCCCCCAAAAACAACATGGTTCGAACCAAAACTTCGCAGCGGTTTAGTTGTTCATTTATTAGACTAAACAACTAACAAACCACTATTTATTATAACTTTGTCCCCATATAATCAATGTGGGGATTTTTTTTATGAGCACCTTTAAAACAAACCTTGAAAAAATAAAATCTACACTACCAACTTACGTTACCCTTATTGCAGTTAGTAAAACTCATCCCGTTGAAACCATTCAGGAAGCGATACAAGCTGGTCAATATAATTTTGGAGAAAACAAAGTTCAGGAACTGACCTATAAAGCCACCAATTTACCTACATCTGTTCAATGGCACATGATCGGACATTTACAAACCAATAAAGTTAAACAATTACTACCTTACGTTACCCTTATTCACTCTGTCGATTCATTAAAATTAGCTAAAGAAATAAACAAAGAAGCAATTAAACTAAACAAAATCATTCCCTGTCTTTTACAAATACACATTGCACAAGAAGAAACAAAATATGGACTCTCCTTTTCCGAAGCAGAACAACTTATTCAACATCCAGAATTTCTATCACTAAAACAATTAAAGGTTAAAGGACTTATGGGAATGGCTACCTATACCGAAGATACAAAGCAAATAAGAAAAGAATTCTGCTCCTTAAAAAAATTCTTCGACGAAATTAAAAGAAACTATTCTCATATTTTCCCCGATTTCAGCGAACTTTCCATGGGCATGTCAAACGATTATCTGATTGCTATTGACGAAGGAAGCACTATGGTTCGAATAGGTTCATTGCTGTTTGGAGAAAGAAATTATCAACAAGCATAGAAAAAATGTTTAGTATAAGCTCAAAAAAACTGAAAAAAAATTTTTCTATAAAAAAAATTATTATTTTTGTGCAATGGAATTAATCAAATGTGAATATAAAAAAACCGATGCTATATGAAATTTAAAAACAAGATTTTCAGTTTGTTATCACTATTAACGATAAGCACATTATCGTTATTCCTGGTAAGTTGTCAGGGAGACAAATCTAACTTAGAAAACCAGTTGGAAGACTCACTCAATGTGAGCGACGAGTTTAACAAAGCCAAACAAGTTATTTACGGTATTCCTTCTCCAATCGAAACAGCAATGCTGATGAAACGAGCAGGAGCAAAATACAATCAGGATTATTTAAATCCACTCAGCAACTTAGGAAATTATACAACTACCAAAAGCATGGCTCTAAATTTAGGAGTGTATAGTGCCGATTTGAGCTTTGCAAGTATGTTCGATCAATCGCAAGCCAGCATTAAGTACTTATCTGCAACAAAGAAACTTGCTGATGACCTTGGCATATTAAATGCTATTGACAAGTCCATCATTACTCGTATGGAAAACAATATTAACAACCGCGACAGTGTGATGGAAATCATCAGCGAAACATTCATGAATTCCAACTCTTTCCTTAAAGAAAATGACCGTGGCGAAATAGCAGCCATTATTTTAACCGGCGGCTGGCTTGAAGGATTATACATTGGCATACAAATTGTAAAGAATACAGCAGCTAACAAAGAGCTTATGGAAAGAATAGCAGACCAACGCTTATCACTCAATACATTAATTAGCTTACTTAATGAATACAAAAACGATGCTAATGTTCAGTCCATCTTACCCGACATGGAACGCCTGAAAAAAGTATTTGATAAAATACAAACTTCTTCCACCAAAATGGAAGTTATAGAAAAAGACGGCAAGAACATTATTACCTCTACTTCTGAAGTAAAATTCACTCAGGAAGTATTTAATGAACTTGATGCCGTTGTAACAGAAATAAGGTCTAACATTATAAAATAAACGGGAGCTATGAAAAAAATATTTGTATCAGCAATCATCGTATTAATGGCATTAGCTGTTTCTAATGTAGCTTCAGCACAATGTAAAAATTTTGCTAAAAAAATCTGTAAGCTTGAACTGCTCCCTTATGTTCACGATGGTATATACAATGCCACCGTTTTAAGTGAAGGAGAAACAGCCGAATTATATAAAACTTTTTATGCCGGACAGGAATACAGAGTAACCGTTTGTGGCGACGAAAATCTTCCACCCGTTCAATTCCAGGTGTTAGATGCAGAACGTAATGTACTATACGACAACAAAAAACACAACTACGCTAAAAGTTGGGATTTTAAATTACAATCCAGTAAGCAACTCATTATCTCAATTCAGGTTCAAACTTCCGACGAATTGAACGACCAGATTTTAAGCGGCTGTGTTGCTGTTTTGGTTGGATTTATGAACATCGAAAATTCATTTAATCAGAATAAATAAATCTGATACCTTATTTAATTTATATAAAAAAACCTGCTACACGGCAGGTTTTTTTATTTTCTCTTTTAAATACTTTCCTGTAACAGACAAGTTGTTTTCTGCTATTTGCTCTGGTGTTCCCACTGCAACAATATTTCCTCCGTCATTTCCACCACCCGGGCCTAAATCAATTATCCAATCTGCTGCTTTTATAACATCCAACTGATGCTCAATTACCACAATAGTGTGATGGAAGCTCAACAATCTCTCAAAAGCTGCTAACAATAATTTAATATCATTCAAATGCAAACCTGTTGTAGGTTCATCAAAAATAAATAAGGTATGCTCACTCGCAGGTTGACTTAAGTAATAAGCCAATTTTAATCGCTGAACTTCTCCACCACTTAACGATGAAGTAGGCTGCCCCAAGGGGATATAACCCAATCCCACATCCTGCAACACTTTAAGCTTTCGACTAATAGACGTTTCCAGAGCACTTTCTCCAGTGCTAAAAAATTCGATAGCTTCATCAACGGTAATATCGAGCAAATCTGAGATGGATTTCCCTTTATACTCTACTTCCAGAATTTCCGATTTAAACCGCTTTCCGTTACACGACTCGCAAGTTAACTTAATATCAGCTATAAACTGCATCTCAACAACAATAAAACCATCACCCTTGCATTCTTCACAACGTCCACCATCCACATTAAAGGAAAAATGCGAAGGTTTAAGTTTCATTTTCTTTGCCAGAGGAAGTTCGCTGTATAACAAACGAATATCATCGTATATTTTTAAATAAGTAACAGCATTAGAACGCGATGAACGCCCCACTGGTTCCTGGTCTATTAGAACTACCTGTTTAATTAACGAATAATCTCCCGTTAAATCAATAAAACCAGTTGTTTTTACAATATTGCCCAACTTTTTTTGTAGAGCAGGGTATAAAATATCATTGACTAATGTAGATTTACCTGAACCACTAACACCAGTTACAACCGTCATCACCTGAAGCGGAAATTCTACATCAATATGTTTCAAGTTGTTTAAATAGGCGTCTTTTATTGTAATGCTTCTTCTCCAATTTCTTCGCTGTTTTGGAACTTCTATTGTCAACTGTCCGGTTAAGTATCGGGCAGTATAACTTCTTTCCGAAACAGCTATATTATCGGGTTTTCCACAAAAAACAACTTCACCACCTCTGGTTCCTGCCAATGGTCCCATGTCAATAATATAATCGGCAGAACGAATAATTTCTTCATCATGCTCAACCACCAACACTGTATTGCCTATATCTCTTAATCGCTTTAAAACACTTAATAAGCGATGGGTATCATGTGGATGCAATCCGATGCTCGGTTCATCTAATATATACAACGAACCTACCAAACTACTACCCAATGAAGTGGAAAGATGAACTCGTTGCGATTCCCCTCCTGAAAGCGTTGCCGACGAACGATTTAAAGTTAAATAGCCCAAGCCAACATCAATCAAATAGCGTAAACGAGTCTTTATCTCCAATAATACACGCTCCGCAATTTGTTGCTCGTATTTAACAAGAACTAGTTTATTAAACCATGCATACAAATCAGATACAGGCATAAGCAATAAATCGCCCAAACTCTTTCCATTAATCTTTACGAATTCAGTTTCTGGCTTTAAACGTCGTCCCTTACATGTAGGACAAAGTGTTTTGCCACGATAACGCGATAATAAAACACGATATTGTATTTTGTACAAGTTAGCTTTTAAAAACTCAAAAAAATCATTTATACCATAAAATTGTTCACAACCATTCCACAATAAACTTTTTTCCTCTTCGCTAAGTTCAGAATAAGGCTTGTGAACCGGAAAATTCACCTTGTAGGCATTGTTAATCAACTGCCATTTCCATTCCTGCATTGTTTCGCCCTTCCAGCAAGCAACAGCATCATCATAAATTGACAACAAGCGATTCGGAATAACCAAATCTTCATCTATTCCGATGGTTTGTCCAAACCCCTCACAGGTAGGACAAGCGCCTGCAGGACTATTAAAATTGAACATCTGAGGATGTGGCTCTTCAAAACTCAAGCCATCAAGCTCATAACGATTAGAAAACGACTCGAGATGCCAATTATCAGCCTTTCTGATACCCACAATACAAGAACCATTCCCTTCAAAAAAGGCTATTTCAATAGAATCTGCCAGCCTGTTCAACATTTCTTTCTGATGGCACGAGTCGAACCTATCTACCACAATAAGATACGAAGTATTTGACAATGATTCTAACAACTCCAGTCGTGTAAAATCATTATTTAAAAAAGCTCTGGTATAACCCTGCTGAATATAATGCTCAAATGTCAGTCCTTCTGCTGGTTCAAAAGCAATAAAACCAATGCTGGTTGATTCCTGCTGGCAGATATAATGCAATACATCCTTTACAGAATGTTTCTTAACTTCTCTTCCCGATTTTGGCGAATACGTTTTACCAATACGAGCATAAAGTAACTTCAGATATTCATGAATTTCTGTAGATGTTCCAACAGTAGAACGTGGATTAGACGTATTGCTTTTTTGTTCTATAGCTATGGCGGGCGGAATTCCACTAATAAAATCAACCTCCGGCTTATTCATTCGGTTTAAAAATTGCCTCGCATAAGACGACAGACTTTCAACATAACGACGTTGACCTTCGGCAAATAAAATATCAAAAGCCAGCGATGTTTTTCCGCTTCCAGAAACACCCGTTATTACAACAAATTTTCGTTGCGGAATTTCTACATCAATATTCTTCAGATTATTAACTCTGGCACCTTTTACAACAATTTTTTCGAGCAAACTTTGCATACATGGTATAATATTTGCAAAGTTAATGATTGATTTTTGAAACTTTATTTGTATCTTTGCGTATTAAACCAAAAAAGAGCTGCCTATAGAAACATTTCTACCACTGAACCAATAAATAGTGGTTATGAAACCAAATTTATTTACTGACAATGAGCTCATTGAAGCTTATTTGTCAGGCAACGAGGCAGCCGTTGAAGCATTAATCAATCGTTATAAAAGAAAGGTTTATACGTATATTTATTATCGTATTAAAGACAAAGAAATTGCTGCCGATTTATTTCAGGAAACTTTTATTAAAGTTTTCAACTCTATTAAAGAAAACAAATACGCCGATGACGGAAAATTTGCTGCATGGGTAATTCGCATTGCTCATAACCTTATTGTTGATTACATCAGAAAAGAAAATCGTTTGAAAACGGTTGGCGTTGACAACTACGAATACGACATCCTGAACAATAAAAAGCTAACAGAAAAAAACACCGAACACACAATTGTAAAAGAGGAAATCAATAACGACCTTCGAAAATTGCTAAACCATCTTCCTGAATGTCAACGTGAAGTTGTCATTATGCGACATTTCTTTGACATGAGCTTTAAAGAAATAGCCGAAGAAACCAATGTAAGCATCAATACCGCACTGGGGAGAATGAGGTATGCCTTAATTAATCTGAAAAAGCTTATCAAACAATACCAGATAGAAGTATCAGAATAATTTTTTAAGGCAAGCAATATTCCAATTTTTATATCGTTATATAATTTATTAACTTAAATATTGTTTGCCTATGACCATTTCTACAATCCTTTATTTTTACGATAATACAGAAAACATCGAGGAAATAATTAATCTGGAAGAAGAAGTTGATTTAACCGATTTTTATATAGATCCTCCCGATGTAATTGTTCAACAAACAATTGCTGCTATTATCAATTTGTAAAATTATTATACACCAAATTATATTGCACTTTGCAATGATTTTTTGTACTTTTACTTAAAAATTTTTAAGTATGAAGTACAAATGCAAAGTATGTGGATACGTTTATCATCCCGAAAAAGGCGATCCTGTTCAGCAAATACCTCCAAATATCCCATTCGAAGAGCTACCCCCTGAATGGGTTTGTCCGGTTTGCGACGCTCCCAAAGATGATTTTGTAGAAATTAATTAACAGATTAAGCAACCCTATTAAATTCTCTTCGTCTAATCAATAGACTCATGAATATTAACTGGCAAGATACGAATAGCGTAAAACGTGTGGTAGAGGCTTGCCTTAAAGGCGATAAAATGAGTCAGCAGTTGTTGTATAAAACTTTTTATGGTAAAATGTTAGTCGTTTGCATGCGATATACAAAAAACAGAGATGAGGCCATGGATGTTCTTCAGGATGGCTTTATCAAAGTTTTTAAAAAACTTAAAAATTTTCAATACAAAGGTTCTTTGGAAGGATGGATACGTCGCATCATGGTTAACACTGCCCTTGATAATTTAAGAAAGAAAAAAGATATCTTTTCAAAAACAGACGAAGAACTAGAACTCGACTCCTTTGTTGACGAAACCATAGATGAACAAGAATTGGAAAAACTTATCCAACTAAAAGCTGAAATTATTATTGAACTTATACAAAAACTTTCACCTGCCTATAGGACAGTTTTTAACATGTACGTTATAGACAACATGACTCATGCCGAAATTGCCGAAGCACTTAACATTTCTGTTGGCACATCCAAATCAAATCTGGCAAAAGCCAAATTAAATTTAAAAAAACTGATCAATCAATATATAAAAACTTACCACCATGAAATCTTTTGAGCAAATAATCAAAGACAAAATCAATTCGTTTGAGTACCCTTATAATGATAACGCATGGCTCGATTTTTCTAAAAAACGGGCACGACATAAGCTTGTCAAAACAGCTACCCTATCGTCTGTTGTTGCTATTGTCATTCTTGTAACAAGCTATTTTGCATTTTTCCACCAACCTGCAGAACAACAATCTCAACATACTACCATTAAAAATGATAACTTTCAGGAAATATCTGTTTCATCTACTTTGCCTTCCGAACAAAAATCTGAACAACAACATGTTCGACCTACAGAAAACCACATAAGTCATTCATTAACAAACACAAAAACAATCGATTCAGAACCAAAACAAAACAATAATACATCAACAAGCACAATCAACCAATGTCAGGATGTAAAAGTAGATCAAAATTCCTTGTCTCAAAACATTTGCGTAAATACAAGCAAGCAAAAAGGCTGTTCTCCATTGATGGTTACATTTGTTGTCAGAAATATTCCTGATAATGCTCTTTGTTATTGGTCATTTGGCGATGGTACTGTTTCCAATGAAAAACAGCCTACACACACCTATCATAAAGCCGGTAAATACTCTCCAACACTAAAAATCCAGACCGAAAACAAAGAACTCACCATTACAGATATCCCTTCCATTGAAGTTCTTCCCAGACCAATATCCAAATTTACATTCAGTCAGCATAAAAATGAAATCGTGTTCGAAAATAAATCGAAACAATATAGTTCTGTAAAATGGATACTTTCAGATACTACTGTTTTTGATGAAACCTTTAGTTACATCTTACGTAAAAATTGTAAATCTACTGTAACATTGATTAGCGAAAATCAATACGGCTGCACTGACACTGCAAGCAAGATGCTTGATTTAACTTACACCATGCCCGTTCAATTTGCCGATGCCTTTACACCAGATGGCGACGGAATTAACGATTTATTTGGACCGCAGGTATATGATTATTCACATTTTGAATTTACTCTTATTATTTACAACAAAAACGGACGTTGTGTGTTCGAAAGCAAAGGTAGCCCTGTGTGGTGGGATGGTACCGATAAGGAAACCAAACAATCTCTACCTGCCGATGTTTATTTTTATAAAGTTATGGCTACCGATAAATCCGGAAATCATCAAGAATTTAATGGTCGAATTCAATTAATAAAATAAATGGTCATGAAAAAATATATAATTCTAGTCGTAATTTTGTTTCTAAATTTTACTTTTTCGTTTTCACAAGAAAAAAAAGAAACAATACCAAACCTTAAGGAACAAATTATATTAATTGATGGATTTATTAATGAAGAGCAAAAGTTATATTGTGCCCACAAAGTATTAGAAATTGATGATAATATTATTTTAACAGGGGTTGAAGAAAATAGTTTGAAAATATTTTATGAACATGAAATTGATTTGTCTAGAGTTATAAATAGAATTTTACAAATCAATTCTCTAACAGTTTTAGACATAAATTCAGTAGCTTTCGACACAACAGACTATATCAACTCCTACTTTTTTAATTATCCATTGCCTTTTAAATATGAGAAAAACTTATATAAAGTTATCATGCCAAACAAATCTAAAGAAGAAAAAGCTTACCAATTAGCCAAATCGTTTTTTAAAAATGAAGGAATTAAATCATCAGAAAGCAATAATTTTCCCGAAACTGTTCCATTTGAAATAACTATTGACTTATCAAAACCTGGTAATGAAAAAGCAACCTGCACCTACTCTATTTGCTTATATGATACATACGGAGACGGATGGAATGGTGGAAGCCTAACCGTATATGTTGAAGGTTCTCCCGTTCTTTCTAATATTACATTATCTTCAGGTTCCGGCCCTTCATGTTTTAATTTCACGGTAAATACTGGTCAAAGCATTACAGTTAATTATACTGCTGGTTCATGGCCGTCTGAAAATTACTATGTTGTATATAATGGTCCCAGTGGTACTGGAAGTATTATTTACAATTCAGGTTCTGGTTCTACACCACCTAGTTCTCAGTCTATTACCAATAGTTGCGGAGGCACTGCAAGCTGCACCTACTCTATTTGCTTATATGACACTTACGGAGACGGATGGAATGGTGGAAACGCAACTGTTTATGTTGGAGGCTCTCCAGTTCTTTCTAACATCACATTATCTTCTGGTTCTGGTCCATCTTGCTATAACTTTACAGTAAACTCAGGTCAAAGCATTACAGTTAATTATACTGCTGGTTCTTGGCCGTCTGAAAATTACTATGTTGTATATAATAGTCCCAGTGGTACTGGAAGTGTTATTTACAATTCAGGTTCTGGTTCTACACCACCTAGTTCTCAGTCTATTACTAATAATTGTGGAAGTACTGGTGGAGGAGGAGGAACAGGATGTGCAGGAGGACCACCTTGCTCTGGAACATCCCCTCCAGCTCACGACGATTGTAACTTAGCAACCCCTATTTGTGAATTTGAAGGTTATTGTGGTAACACTTCCGCTATTTATACTGCTGGTCAAGTACCATCGAGCTTTTGTGGCTCAGTAGAGAATAATTCCTGGTTGAGTTTTATTGCGGCATCAACAAATGCTACATTAAACATTTACGTTTGCAACTGTAATTATAGCTATGGAATTCAAATGGAAATATATCAAACCTCAAATTGTGTAGACTTTAACTCTTACTCCAATTGTTGGAATCCTGGAGTTATGCAAAACGGTACAATAACAGCAACAGGACTTACGCCAGGTAATACATACGTATTGATGATTGATGGATATGCAGGAGACGTTTGTGATTATACAATTTCTGCAGGGTCCGGTGTTTTTGTTGCTAATGCAATAGTTACTGAAACTGGAACAAATACTGCTACTATTTGTTCCGGACAAACAGTACACTTGCAAGCTAGTGGTGGAACATCGTATTCATGGACACCTACTACAGGACTGAGTAATCCAAACATAGCAAATCCAACCGCCAGCCCAACATCAACAACAACCTATACATGTATTGTTACAGGAGGAAATCCATTATGCCCATCTAATCAGCAAGTTGAAGTAACCATAACAGTTTCACCTGGTTTAAATATCAACACAAGTTCTACTAATCCAAGTTGTTATGGAGGAAACAATGGTACTGCATCTGTCACATCAGTAACAGGAGGGACCTCTCCTTATACCTACTTATGGAGTAATGGAGCAACAACGCAAAACATAACAGGCTTAACAGCAGGAACCTATACTGTAACCGTAACATCAGCAAACAATTGTACTGGAACCGCAACTGTTACAATAACTAATCCAACTCAAATGACAGCATCTGCTACAACAACTTCAGCTTATTGTGGGAATAATGACGGAACCATTACAGTTAGTGTCAGCAATGGAGTTGCAAATTATACTTATACTTGCACACCACCAGGTACTACTTCGTCAAATAATCCAAATTCAACGCATACCTTTAGTGGTTTAGGTCCTGGAACTTATACAATTTTAGTAACCGATAGTCGTGGATGTACTGCTACAACTACAGCAACTATTTCATCTACTGGATCTGTTATTGCCGGCTTTACTTACAACGGCAATCAATGTGTAACAAGCAACAGTTTCAATTTTACCAATACGGGAACATCCAGTGGTGCTACTTACTCATGGTCATTCCCTGGGGGGTCGCCTTCAAGCTCAACTGCACAAAACCCCACAGGTATCACATGGAGTACACCAGGTACCTATACTGTTACTCAAACTGTTACACAAGGTTCGTGCAACGCTACCTACAGCCAAAATATTACTGTTTACCCAGCTCCTACAGCAAACATTACGCCTACCAATGTAACTTGTTTCGGAGCATGTAATGGCAGTGCTTTTGTTTCAGGAAGTGGTGGAAGCGGCACTTATTCTTACCAGTGGAGTACGGGGTCCAATAACCAAACGATAAGTTCTTTATGTCCTGGAACTTATACTGTTACAGTTACCGACAGCTATGGTTGTACAGGAATTGGAAACGTTAACATTAGTCAACCATCAGCTTTAAATCTAACAACAACACGAACAAACCCAACCTGTAATGGACAATGTAACGGAACAGCCAATGTAACTGTTGCTGGTGGTATTGGACCATTTACCTATTTATGGAGTAATGGTGCAACAAGTGCAAACATTAGCGGACTTTGTGCCGGAACTTATACCGTAACGGTTACCGATCAGGCTTCGCCAGGTTGTACACAAACAGCAAACGTCGTTCTAACAGACCCACCCGCAATGACTTTAAGTACTTCTAAAGTTGATGCTACCTGTGGAGCTAATAATGGTTCTGCAACCGTAACAATAACTGCAGGAGGATCGCCAAACTATAATTATGTATGGTCAAATGGTTCTACTACCAATAATTCTCCATCCAATACAAATACTATATCTGGAATAGGTGCTGGTTCTTACACGGTAACAGTTACCAATTCCAATGGATGTACACAAACAGCAACCGTTAATGTAGGAAGTACAGGAGCTCCAACAGCAACCATTTCTTCATCTTCCAATCCTTTATGTAGTGGTGTTTGCAATGGAAGTGCGACTGTTTCTTTAGGTGGAACTCTCAACCCTCCCTATAATTATGTGTGGTCAAATGGTTCTTCTACCATGGGAACAGCTTCAACATCCAATACTGTCAACAATTTATGTGCAGGCACTTCTTCTGTTACCATAACCGATAATTTAGGCTGTCAAGCTGTGGCTAGTGTATCATTAACATCACCACCTACATTAAATGTTGCTACCAGTAGTGTAAATGCATTTTGCGGCCAAAGCAATGGCAGCGCCACTGCAAACCCAACAGGTGGAACACCGACATACAGCTATTTATGGAGTCCGGCAGCAGGAAGTCAAACTACTCAAACAGCAATCAATCTTGCTCCGGGTTCTTATAGCGTAACTGTAACTGACATCAACGGATGTACACAAACAGCTACTGTAATGGTAGGTAATAACTCAGGTGTTATTGCATCTATTGCATCACAAACCAATGTTAGCTGCAACGGTGGAAACAACGGAACAGCAACAGCAAGCGGAAGTGGTGGAAATCTACCCTATTCATATCAATGGCCGGCTTCTGCCGGAAATCAAACCACAGCTACAGCTACTAACCTTGCGGCAGGAATATACACTGTTACTGTTACCGACGCAAACAATTGTAGCTCAACAGCAACAGTTACTATAACTCAACCCACAGCAGTTACGGCAAACATTTCTTCATTTACCAATGCTTTATGCAATGGATCATGTAATGGAACTGCCACTGCTTTAGGAGGCGGAGGCACACCTCCGTACACCTACACTTGGTCTAACACACAAACAAGTCAAACAGCTACCGGATTGTGCAACGGGACCTATAATGTTACTGTACGTGATGCAAACAACTGTTCTGCTATAACGACAGTAACCATCACACAACCCACAGTGTTGTCAGCATCGGCAAGCTCAACAAATGCATATTGTGGACAAAACAATGGTACTGCCACAGCATCAGCCAGTGGAGGAACAGCTCCTTATTCCTATTCCTGGAGTAGCGGTCAAACAGTGCAAACAATAACCAATGCTGCTCCTGGTAGTTATACTGTAACTGTTACTGATTCCAACGGATGTACAGCAGTAGCTAATACTGTTGTTGGAAACACCCCTGGCGGAACAGCATCCATCTCATCGTTGGTTTATACTTCGTGTTATGGAACTTGCGATGGTTCTGCAACCGTTTCTATGGCTGGAGGAACGCCACCCTATACGTATTTATGGTCAAACGGCGGAAATACAGCGACCATCAATAATCTTTGTGAAGCTATTTATAATGTAACCGTAACCGATGCAGGAGGCTGTACAGCAACTGCCAGCGCCGACGTAAAATCGCCCAATCCACTTTTAGTTTCTATCAACATTAATGATGTTTATTGTTTCGGTCAATGTACAGGTCAAATTTCTGCAACACCTTCAGGAGGAACCGCACCTTATACTTATGTATGGAATACAGGTAGCACACAACCCACTATTTCTGACCTATGCAGTGGATTATATTCTGTAACAATTACCGATAGTCATAACTGTACCGTAACAGACAACGGAAGCATCAGCAATGTTCCTCCTATTACATTATCGGCTACTACAACTGAAGCAAATTGTAATCAATCAAACGGAGGCATTGATTTAACAGTAACCCAGGGAGCAGCTCCGTTCACTTTTAACTGGTCAAACGGAGGAAACACTGAAGATTTGACCAATATACCAGCTGGAGTTTATCACGTAACAGTAACTGATATTAAGGGTTGTACTGCCACAGGAACCTTTACCGTAAATAACATAAGTGGACCTATTGCAAGTATAGCAACATCCTCAAACGTAACCTGTAATGGAATGTGTAATGGAATGGCAACCGGAACTGTGAACAGTGGCACTCCTCCTTTCCTATATTCATGGAGCAATGGGCAAACAACTCAAACGGCTACCAATCTTTGTGCAGGTGCTTATACCTTTAGTGTAACCGACGCTGCAGGATGTGTTGCTACTGCAAATGTTACCATAACACAACCATCTGCCTTCCAGATAAACAGCATTACCAGCACAAATCCTAATTGTAATGGCGATTGTAATGGAACAGCCACTGTTATAGCCGGAGGTGGCACACCCCCATACACTTATCAATGGACAGGTGGAACCCCATTTGGTGGTCAAAACCCAACCAGTTCAACTACAACAGGTTTGTGTAGTGGCATATTAACTGTAACCGTTACCGATGCCAATGGATGTACGGTAAGTGCAACTACTGCTGTTGTGGAACCATCCATATTATCGTTAATTCCGACATCAACTCCGCTTCTTTGTGCCGGTCAGAATACTGGTACAGCCAGCGTTGTTGTAAACGGAGGAACACCGCCTTATACTTATCAGTGGTCGGCTAACACCGGCGGACAAACTTCTGCTGTTGCCACAAATTTAGCAGCAGGAACGTATTCTGTTACCGTTACCGACTCCAAGGGATGTACCGTAAGCATTCCTGTTACTGTTACCAGTCCATCACCATTGGTATTTAGTTCTGTCAACTCAACAGATATTCCTTGCTATCAGCAAAATAACGGAACTATTTCTGTTAATGTAAGTGGAGGAACACCTCCCTATTCGTACAATTGGACAAATTCAACAGGCACATATTCTTCAACCAATCAAAATATAGGCGACCTTCCTGCTGAAACGTACTTTTTGACAGTAACAGATGCTAATGGTTGTTATATTACAACAAATGTTATCATTAATCAACCACCTCCACTTCAACTTAACTTAATGAAAACAGACGAAACATGTTATCAATTCTGTAACGGAACGATACAAGCCAATGTTTCCGGCGGTCAGATTCCATACACCTACTTATGGAGCAATGCATCTACTTCTTCATCTCTTCAAGATCTTTGTCCGGGATTATATAGCGTTACTGTTACAGACCAGAATGGCTGTACTCAATCTTCCTCTATTCAAATCATAGGACCACCCTTACTACAAATAGATGTAGTAAGTGTTGTTCCTGCAACTTGTGGTCAGTCGAATGGCGAAGCTACAATTAGTTTTCAGGGAGGAACAACGGGCTATACCATTCAATGGTCAACAGGAGGTAATACTGTTCACGAAACCAACATGCCAGCAGGCAATCATACAGTAACCCTAATAGACCAAAACGGATGCATAGCTACTCAGCAAATTACTATCCAAAATCTTAACGGACCATCAATTACTTCTGTGGTATCCAGTCCTGTTTCGTGCTATGGTTATAACGATGGTGTTGCTATTGTAAGCTACAATCCTTCCAATCCGCCTGCACCGCCTTATGTTACTACATGGAGTAACGGAATGACAGGCGATACCATTACAGGATTAGCTGGAGGATTATACTATGTAACGGTAGAAGATGCAGTAGGTTGTATTAGTGTCGGCAACGTAGTTGTTCAGGAACCAACCCAATTAACATCAGTTATATCTGGTTCTACTCATAATCATTGCTTTGGCGAATGTATCGGGACTGCAAGTGTTTTAGCCGGTGGTGGCACCCCACCCTATACAATAACCTGGCTTGGGATCGGCCAAACAGGAGCAAATGCAACCAACCTATGTGCAGGCACATACAATGTTGTGGTTGCCGACAGTAAAGGTTGCACCAGCACAAATACTGTACAAATTAATCAGCCCAACGAAATTCAGATAACAGGCACCACAACAGATGTTCAATGTGCTGGTGGCAATAATGGAGTTGTATCTATCAGTGTAACAGGCGGAACACCTGTTTATCAATATGTTTGGTTGCCTCCCGTAACAAGCACCAGCTCTGTTGCAGCCAATCTACAGGCGGGAACATATACAGTAATTGTTACTGATAGCTGGAACTGTACAGGAACGGCTTCATTTACTATTCATCAACCTAATCCTATTCAGGCTTATGTAAGTACCGTTTCTGCTCATTGTGGATTAAACAATGGCACAGCGACCATAGATTCTATCACTGGAGGCGTTCCAAACTATTCCGTTCTCTGGTCACCAGGAAACATGAACACTACTACCGTAACCGATTTATCAAGTGGTATTTATCAGCTTATAGTTACTGATGCAAATGGATGTACCATTGCCCAACAAGTTCCCATAGGTCAGATTTTAGGACCTGAATTAATAACATTCAACAAAACAGACGCATTGTGTTACGGAAGTTTAGATGGTTCTGCAACAGCTTCTGTTATAGGTGGGCTAGCACCCTATCAATTTATCTGGAGTAACGGACAAAATACACAAACAGCAGTAAATTTAGGTGCAGGTGTTTATACCGTTACTGTTACCGATTCGAATGGTTGTACAAGAGCAAACTCCGTTCAGATTAGCGAACCCAATCCTGTCGTAGCAATAGCTAATGGTTCAGACACTATCTGTATAGGCAACTATTCGATAAACATAAATGCCAGTGCAATAGGCGGAACACCTCCCTATACTTTTATGTGGACAGGACCTGGTTTAACCAATCCTAATGCACAAGTACAGCTTGTTTCGCCAGATTCTACAACAAATTATTTCGTTAATGTATATGATGCCAATGGATGTGCTTCTTCATCGCCTGCAAGCGTAACTGTATTTGTTTATCCTCCAATTACGGCAAGCATTTCAAACGATGTCATTATCTGTCAGGGAGATGTTTATTCTATTAACGTTACTGCTCAAGGAGGTAAGCCACCCTATACCTATGTATGGAACAATGGTTCGGGCAATCCAAATCTTGTTTCACCAAACAACACTACAACTTACATTGTAAGCGTGTATGATGCCTGTGGTACTCCACCAGCTGTTGATTCTATGACCATAACGGTTAAAGAATCTCCTCATATTATCCGCGACCCACGTTATCAGAAAGGATGTGTACCTTTAGAAGCCAGTTTTGACTGTATAATAGACCCAGGCTCATATCCTGTAACCTATTCATGGAACTTTGGCGACCCCTTATCCGGTGCTTTCAACGTTTCAACAGACAGTACACCAACGCATATTTACAACATACCTGGTTCTTATAATGTAACCCTAACGGTAACCTCAGCATTTGGCTGTCAAACAGTACTCACCTACAACAATCTTGTTCAGGTATCGCCTTACCCACAAGTAGATTTTAGCTATAGCCCAACGAACAATATCACTCCAGTAAATGGTGATGTTTGGTTTGCTGCACAGACAGACCCAAGCAACCTTATTACCTGGATTTTTGGCGATGGGACAACAGCTTCTGGAGTTATGAACCCAATGCATACCTATCACAATCCAGGAGTATATATGGTTATGCTAATTGCTCGCAACAACGAAGGTTGTGTAGATACAGCTATTCATACACTAAAGGTTAACGAAATATTTACCCTGTGGGCACCCTCAGCATTTTCTCCAGGCAGTGGAAAATCGAATGGATACTGGTACCCCAGAGGATTTGGCATTGATTCAAGCGACTACTATTTAGCTATTTACGATCGTTGGGGGCAAATTATTTTTGAAACCAGAGAAATGCCTAAAGGAACCAACCTAACACCAAGCGAAGTAACAACAACCTCCATTGCAGATGAAACCTGGGAACCTGGTGGCTGGAACGGTGGTTTCATGAACGATATGCATAAACTTGTACCCGTTGGTTCTTATATATGGTATGTTAAGGTAAAAGAAAAAGATACCGGATATATTCACGAAAGAAGAGGTATTGTAACAGTTATAAGATAAAATCCAAATAACATAGGGGCGGAAACAGAAGGTTTCTGCTCTTATTTTTTTAATTTGCCAGAGTCAA
>FWWL01001288.1_pt1 | contig 61038 bp, 52 predicted proteins | sample 2228331 | NCBI WGS metagenome assembly FWWL01 (sample SAMEA103939775, study PRJEB20133) | metagenome
TTAAACCACATGCTCCACCGCTTGTGCGGGCCCCCGTCAATTCCTTTGAGTTTCAACCTTGCGGCCGTACTCCCCAGGCGGGGCACTTAACGCGTTAGCTACGACACTCCAGCGAAAACGCCGGAATATCCAGTGCCCATCGTTTACGGCTAGGACTACCGGGGTATCTAATCCCGTTTGCTCCCCTAGCTTTCGTGATTCAGCGTCAGGAGTAGCTTAGAGAGCCGCCTTCGCCTCTGGTGTTCCTCCCGATATCTACGCATTTCACCGCTCCACCGGGAATTCCGCTCTCCTCAACTACCCTCAAGCCAGGCAGTTTCAAGGACGGTTCCAAGGTTGAGCCTTGGGATTTCATCCTTGACTTGCCTGGCCGCCTACTCACCCTTTACGCCCAGTAATTCCGAGTAACGCTCGCCCCCTACGTATTACCGCGGCTGCTGGCACGTAGTTAGCCGGGGCTTCCTCTGAGGGTACCGTCAGTCCCTTGCGGGATTTCGTCCCCTCTGACAGGAGTTTACAACCCGAAGGCCTTCATCCTCCACGCGGCGTCGCTGCGTCAGGGTTTCCCCCATTGCGCAAGATTCCCCACTGCTGCCTCCCGTAGGAGTCTGGGCCGTGTCTCAGTCCCAGTGTGGCCGGACACCCTCTCAGGCCGGCTACCCGTCATAGCCTTGGTAGGCCATTACCCTACCAACTAGCTGATAGGACGCAGGCCCCTCCTCGAGCGCCTTTTGGGCTTTGGTTTCATGACCCTCGCCATGAAACGTTATGCGGTATTAGACACCCTTTCGGGTGCTTATCCCCCACTCGAGGGCAGGTTACCCACGCGTTACTCACCCGTTCGCCACTGATCCCGAATATTGCTATCCGGGACCCGTACGACTTGCATGTGTTAGGCACGCCGCCAGCGTTCACTCTGAGCCAGGATCAAACTCTCCAGTTATAAGAACTCTTGCGAGTTCTTTACTGCAGAGTTTAACATTAAGGTTTGATCTCTGGTCGCTCCGCTTTCTTTTTCAAAGAACTGATTTCTTTCTAACCCGAGAAAGAAATCCCTTTTGGCTAATTTTAATTTTTGATTTTAGAAGAACTAATTAATGACAGCCAAAAGGCGCATATAATATAGAGAGAAATTTCCGGGTTGTCAAGAGGGGTCAAAAAATTTTTTTCGTTTTTTTCAGGGTAAACATCTGTTTACATTAATCTATTAAAAATCAATATTTTAGTCAACATACGTTTACCTGCCGGGTAGGTTTCTTTTTATTTTAACTCTGTTTTTTTAATCTTCGAGAGCCGGCACAAAAAATGCTTCAGGTTCATTTGAGACAGCAGGATGGCCGTAAAAAACATCCGCTGAAAAACGCTGCAAAAGGAAAAAAGTGTGTAAAGACGACTCAGGCGTGGAAATTTCCCGGTGTCGATTTTTTGAGAAACTTAAAGGAGCGCCTACGGGAACGGAGAGGGATCGGGACGGGCGCGCCGGCGCAGGCGGAGGTCAGGGCAGATGCCGGCGGCGGAATCGGAGACAATTGAAAATCCCTCGCAGGAGGCGGTGATGAAGTTAAAAGGAAAGTCAGGGGAAAAAGCAAAGATCAACCCCGGTTTTAATCCTCGAAGCTTCAGTAAAACCGATGCTGGAAGGGACCTCTCGCCAGAAAGAGCCAGAGGCTTTTCCTTTGTAGAAACAATAATAGCCATGGGAATCATCTTTTTTCTTATTGTCGGAACGGCTGAACTTCTTTCTTACTCGATGCTTTTAAAACATCGGTCTGAGCTCCATCGGGTCTCCGGAGAAATCATCTCCAGCCGGCTCGAGTGGTTCAAAAGTCTCGATTATCAACACCAGGATTTAACCCCGGGTGTCCATCAGGAAACCGTAAAGGCTTCTGGCTCCGAACTCTTTTTTCTTCTCACCTGGGAGGTGGAAGAAGAGGATGGTGTAAAAAAAATCAGAATGAGCCTTTACCAGAGGCCATTTGGCAGCCGTCCTCCGATCAGAGTCTTCTGGCTGAAATTGCCGGAACCTTTTTTCTGACGGGCGAGGTTAAAGGAGAAGGATATATGAATGACTGTTCATATATTAATATAAAGGCGCCGGGGAAATTAACTTTCGGGAGGGTAACCTGGAGACTTATAGCCGGGGCAAGCGGGGAAAGATCGCGACGCATTCACGGCCTTCGTGCCGGTTTTTCACTCCTTGAATGCCTTATAAGTCTGAGCCTCGGTTTCTTCATTCTTCTCTCTTCTCTGGAAATAGCCGCGAGCGCCAGAAGAGTGTTTTTTCGCCAGAAGGAAATACAGGAAAAAGAACTGGCGGCCGGAGTGGCTCTGGAAAAAATCCGCGAAGACCTGACCACCGCCGGCGCCGGGCTATCCGTCATCACTGGAACCTTCAACTTTCAGCCTTTTCAGGCAGGTGAGGAAAACCTCATGCTTTTTTCCGCGGAAGAAAAAACTTCGCTCGCAGAAGATGCAGCTGCCGGACAGAATTATCTTCTGGTTGCGCTTAAGCCCGGTTTGAGTTCTCTGCTGAAAAAAGGCCGTGAGCTGGTTGTTTTTGACGGAAATACCGGAGGTTTATTTTCGATTTCTGCAGTCAGCGGAAACCGTCTGACGGTCTCGCCTCCCCTGAGTTCCGACTTTCAGGCCGGGCGAACGGAAATAATCCTTCTGGAGAAAATCGAGATCTATTTTGACCGCCAGGCCGGAATCGTTCGAAGAAGAGTCAACGGAACAACCGGGCAACCCCTGATGGAGGAGGTATCACATTTCAACGTCGCCTACTCTCCACAGGAAAACCTGGTTCACCTCAGCATAACTTTTGAATTCGGAGGGAAGGCCCATGAACGCGAACTTCTGTATTATCCGAAGAATCTGCCAAAATCGCAGTCACCGGGGAATTGAGCCGGCACCTGGTTGCAACGAAAAAATTGGCTGGAAAAAGCCAGGAGAAACCAGAAACTTTAAGCAGAAAATCTGCCCTTCAAACATTTTTCAGAAAAATTCCCATCGCGCTTTTTCAAGAGATTGCTTGCAGCCGTGCTTCCGTCCAGGTTCTGCCTTTATCGCCTGCCTTTTAGTCATGAGCATTTTTATGACACTCGGGCTCGGTCTCCTTCTGAATTCACGGCTTTTTCTTCAGGCACAGGGATTCAGGAAGCTTTCCCGGCTTAGCTCATACGCAGCTGAAAACGGAGTGAAACAGAGCTTGAACAGAATGCTGGAAAAGGCACAGGAAATCTCGTCCGAAACTGAAATCAACGAAGAAATTTTTCTGGCCCTGAGAAAAAGTATTGAAGCCGGTAAAACTGAAGCAGTCGGACCACTTCTCGAAGCGGGGTTGGTGAATGAGTCAGAAGATTTTTCCGGTTTCAGCTGGCTGACCGAAACAACAGCCGTCCTTAACGACCTTTACACTGACGAATTTTATTTTCGGGCAACCTTCGGGTTAAACATAAAATCAACCGGGCGGGTGCAGGGGTTCAGCGGAGCAGGTTCCGAGGAGGTTAAAGCCGAGCTCGTGCTGCTCGCCGGACACCTGCCCCTGAACCTGGTTCCAGCTGTTGTGGAAAAGACGGGGATTTCTGAAAAAGAAATTCAAAAAATAAAATTAAAGGATTTGCAACCCGGTGTTGCGCCTGTTTCGACCATAAAAAGAACTTCCGGAAAGTTTATTCCGGAAGATGCTCTGCCTCTCCTGGCCAGAGCGCTTAAGATTCTCAGACCCGAGCGTATACCATACTGGCTTCTGCGTCAGGCCCTCGGGCTTGAACCTGGAAACGATCCCGTTCCCGATGGCGTTTACCTGGTTGAGGACAGCCTCGGGCCCGGCGGGCTCTATGTCCAGGGAGACCTCGACCGGTTGCTTTTCGGAATCGACCGGGGATTTCAGTCGGTCCAGCTGGAGCAGGGCGAAGCACGCTGGCTTCTGCGCTTTAATCCGTCAACCGCCACGACTCATTTTTTCTCGCCTGAAGGAAGCAGAGAATTTGCCGAACTTCCGATCCCGCTGGTCATGGTGAATGGAGAGGTGAGCGAGTTAAGAACCGGACGTCGGGGAAAAGATGGGTTTCTTACTCCAGCCGAAGACGAAAGCACTCCGGCCTTTCTCAAAGGGGTAAGAATAACTGTCGTTTGTTCGGGAAAAATAAAAATCGCCTCCAGCCTTTTTTCCGAAGGTCTCGAGTGGGAGAATGGACTTCCTTACCTCAGGAGCAAGCAGTCAGAGCTGATTATCTGGTCGACAGGAAAAGATTTCCAGACAGCCGAGACCGTCGCGGGCGGAATAGAAATTCAAGAAGCTTGGGGAAAAAAGATAACTATTGAAGCCAGTCTGGTGGCCGGCGGAAGCGGGCTGACGGTTTCAGCTGAAACCGGCGAAGTGGAAATCATCGGTTCTTTAGCCGCCACATCTGTTAACACAGGAAGCCGGGAGGTCAGCATTTACCACGGGCCGCACGAACCTTTTCAGAACGCCGCACCGGACCTTCAGGTTTACTCGGAAACGCCACTTTTTCACCTGAGCCATCTGAGAATTCTTCAATGGAGGTCTCTGAGATGAAAAAGAAAATTAAAACATCAAGGCGCGCAGGCTATTCTCTTCTGGAAATAACTTTAGCTTTATCCATCATAGCCATGCTCTTTCTTCTTGGTTCCTCGCCCGGAATTAACCCGAAGAAACATCAGCTGGGAGTGGCCGTGCGCAAAGTCCATTCGACTCTTTCGGTCGCCCGCTTTCGCTCAGTGCAGCGACAGATTCCCATCAGGGTCAGTTTTTCGGGACCTTTCTTAGAGCTGGCCGAATACGACAGCCAGAAATCTGAGTGGTTCGTAAAAAGCCGCGAGCTTCTCGAAGGCGTCGAGGTGGATGCTAACAATTCTCCGGTTTTTTATCCTCAGGGAACGGTTTCGAACCTTGCCACCATCAGAATAAAAAATGAACACGGAGCTTACCAGATAACCGTGGCCATTACCGGAAGGATAAAGATTGTCAGGACGGATTAAAAATCTTCTGGCCTATGCCCGGATGATGTTCAAAGAAAATTTGCCTCCGCCTAAAATTTCTGTTTGCAATTGGGGATGGCATATCTTATAAAAAATATTTGATGCAGAAAAACAGGAAGGAGGCACAGATGAAAAATATATGGCTAAGCTCATTTAATCATCGATTACTGAAATATTTTCTGGCGGCGGCTTTCATTTTGTTTTTATTTCAGCCGTCAATTTTCTGCCAGGAACCTTACAAGCTTCCCCCGAAAGAAATTGTTGACATTCTGGACGCTCCACCACTGCCGACGGTCAGCTTCGACCCGGCCGGAGAAGTAATGCTTTTAAGCTATTACCGGCCGATGCCTTCGATAGAAGAACTGAGCCGACCGTTTTACCGGCTGGCCGGCATGAGAATCACCCCGCACAACAACAGCCGGCAGGTGCTTCGTTTCTATACCGGGTTTGTTCTGAAAAACATAAAAACCGGCAGGGAAATCAGGGTAACCCTTCCAGAAGAACCGCGCTACAGTCAGCCGGAATTCTCGCCCGACGGCCGGTTCTTGGCGTTTCAACGGCATCTCGACCACGGCCAGGAGCTCTGGGTGGCCGACGCCCGGACGGGTGAGGCGCGAAAAGTTTTCGGGCCTGAACTGAATTCAGTTCTGACCGACGGGTTCAGCTGGATGCCGGACAACCAGAGCTTGCTGGTCAGCGGAAATCCTGAAGACCGCGGTCCGGAACCTCCTGCCCCGCGCGTTCCGGTCGGTCCCAACATCCAGGAAACTTCCGGGAAATTCGCTAAGGTAGCCACCTTCCAGGACCTTCTGCGAACTCCTTATGACGAAAAACTTTTCGAGCATTACGCCACAGTGCAGCTGTACCGGCTCGACCTGAAATCAGGAAACATCGAGAAAATCGGACGGCCGGGGATCTATCAGTTCGTAAGCCCTTCGCCCGACGGGCGCTATCTTCTGGTGAAGAGAATCAAAAAGCCCTATTCATACAGCGTTCCGTATTCTTCCTTCGCCCATACTCTGGAAATCTGGGATGCACAGGGAAATCCGGTGAAGGTGATAGCTGACCTGCCGCCGGCCGAGGAGGTCCCGAGAAACGGCGTGCCTACCGGACCTCGCTCTCCAGAATGGCAGCCGCTTAAACCGGCCACTGTGGTCTGGGTAGAAGCCCTGGACGGAGGCAACCCGGAAAAACCGGCCGAATTTCGCGACCGGGTGCTCGCTCTCGAAGCGCCGTTTGACCGCGAGCCGGTCGAACTTTTCAAGCTTCCTCACAGATATCAGGGCATAATCTGGCTGGGAAAGGCTGGCCAGGGACTCGTCAGCGAATTCGAATGGAAAAAACGCTGGAGGACAACCTATCATTTCGATTCAGCTAAACCCGGCGTCCTCAGAAAAATTTTTGACCTGAGCGCGCAGGACCAGTACAACGACCCGGGAAGACCGGTGATGACCTGGACGCCGACGGGCGACCGGATCGCCCTGCAGGACGGAGATTTTATCTACCTCAGCGGGAGCGGCGCCTCCCCTGAAGGGGATCGTCCGTTCTTAGATAAATTCAACCTGCAGACGCTGAAGAAAACCAGGTTATTCCACTGCGGAAAAGGCGTTTATGAGACCTTTGTCGGTTTTACCGGGAACCGGAGAGACCGCATCATCATAAGTTATGAGTCTCCGACTGTTCCTCCCAACTATTACCTGGTAGACCTTAAATCAAACAAAAGGACCGCTCTCACTTCTTTCCCTGACCCCGCTCCCCGGCTGACAGCGGTAAAAAGACAGCTTATTAAATATAAGAGAGACGATGGGGTTGAGCTCTCCGGAATGCTTTATCTGCCCCCCGATTACCGTGAAGGAGAAAGGCTGCCGGCGGTTGTCTGGGCTTATCCGCTGGAATACACCGACCCTGGAACGGCCGGGCAGGTGCGCGGTTCTCCCTACAGATTCACTTTCTACCGCGGAGCCAGTCAGCTCTTCTTCCTGACCCAGGGATACGCGGTTCTCGACAACGCCCAGATGCCGGTAATCGGCGACCCGAAGACCGTCAACGACACCTTCATCGAGCAGATTGTGGCCAACGCAAAAGCGGCCATAGATGCCCTTGACCGTATGGGAATCGCAGACAGGAAGCGCATCGGAGTCGGAGGTCACAGCTACGGCGCCTTCATGACAGCCAACCTGCTGGCGCATTCTGACCTGTTTGCCGCCGGCATTGCCCGCAGCGGGGCTTACAACCGAACGCTCACTCCTTTCGGGTTTCAGAATGAAAGAAGAACCCTCTGGGAAGCGCCAGAGCTTTACATCAGAGTTTCTCCTTTTATGTATGCCCATAAAATCAACGAGCCGATATTGCTGATTCATGGAGAAGCTGACAATAACAGCGGAACATTTCCGATACAATCAGAGCGTCTTTTTGCCGCCATCAAGGGACTCGGCGGAACCGCCCGACTCGTGATGCTGCCTTATGAAAGCCACGGTTATGCCGCGAGAGAATCTATTCTTCATGTGCTGGCGGAGATGATAGAGTGGTTTGACCGTTACGTGAAGAACAGAAAATAGGTGAAAGATTAATTAAAAGGCGTGATAAAAAAATCACAAAATTTGTTTCTGCCTGAACAAACTTTGCAATTCTATAATAAGGAAGAAAAACAGAGATGAAAACTTTTCCACAATTCCTGTGCAAAAATTTGTGGAAATCTCATTTAATCACTGTTTTAACGCGCTGATTATAAATAACTTCTGGTATTTTGCACATTTTTTGTGCAGCCGGGCGGCAGACATAATTTTAAGTTCTTGATAATCATATTTTTAAGTTTATCGGGCGCAGGATTCCGGAGCTATTTCACGCTAAAATCAGCCTGAATTTTTGTGATCAAAAGGCTTCAACTCGCTCGAACAAAATGTTAGGATAAATGAGAAGAAAGAAGGCAAAGGAGACAGAATGAAAAACCGGCGGGAAAAAAATTCAATGTTTTTCTCCATTTCTTTAATGGTAATCTTTTCCCTGGTCAGCACATTGAGAGCAACTTCAGAAAGCGTCCAGCAGCAACTTCCACCTCCGGGCAGAGTGGAGATAAGAACCGTAGAACCATTTGTCTACTGTTCGCTCAGCCGCTCCGGTTCGTTCTCAGAAATCATGGAAGCGGCCGGAGAACTCATTCAGAACATGCACATGCAGAATATCTTCCCCATGGGACCGATGATCGGAATTTTTCATGGAGACCCGAATCTTTCCGACCCGGAGAAGATGCAGTGGGAGCTCGGCTTTCCGATCAGTGAACAGGCTCAGGTGCTTGCCCCTCTTGAAAAAAAGTTCTGGACTTTTACCACGGTGGCTGTAAGCGTTCATCAGGGCCCGTATGACCAGACCGGAGAAACCATCCTGAAGATGCAGGAATGGCTCGAAGAGAACGGTTACGTTCAGAATGGTCCAATTCTCGAAAGATACCTCGACCCGGAGCCTTCGAGATTAAGTAGCAACAGCCTTCGTACGGAAATCTGGATACCCTGCAGAAAAAGCTGACAGCAAAAACCTTACCCTAAAAGTACTAAAGAAATGTTCAGAAGGGGTGGTGTGGCTGTGTTTAACTTTTAACTCCGATGCTCAGATATCTTCTGTTTTCTTCAGATAATCTTCAAGTTTTCGCTGCCCGTAACAAGCTTTTACACAGATGCCGCATATATACTGGCCGACGAGTCCCCGGTCGCGGAATTCTTTCAGTTTCGCAAAGCAGGCGAGATGGTCAAATTCTTCCGGTTTTTCTTTTATGGCTCCAGCCGGACAGACGGCCAGACAGCGACGGCAATCGCCGCAGCTGAAAGGGATCGGGGAATCAGTTTTTAGCGGCCAGCTGGTCAAAACGGTCACCAGGCGGAAACGGGCTCCAAGAACCGGGTTTATCAGAAGGTTGTTACGACCGATCCAGCCCAGTCCAGCCAGCTGGCCAATTTTCTTGTGCGAGAGATGCGCCTTCTGATTTTTCCAGTCTGTAACCTGAGAGGCGGCCACCGGAAGCGCCAGGTAGCCCCGACGGCTGATCAAGGAGGCCAGTTCAAGCGCTGCCCGGTCAAGATAGGCATTGAGCTGGCGGTAATGATGGAAGTAAAGAAGGGTCGGAGCGTCTTTTATGTCATCGAGGACTGAAAGCAGCACTTCCTTGCCGAGAGAAATGGCAAATTCATAGCGAGCAGCCACTCCGGCTGAAAGGGAAAAATCTTCTCTCACCTGCCTGATATCAGCTACCCCGAACAGGTCGACTTTCAGAGTTTCCAGGCAGAACTTTTTGAGCCATTCGTAATCAGTTTCAGGGGATCTGCCGTTCATGATGCGATTATTTTAATTGCCCCGGCGCAGGAAGTCAAAAACCTGGCGGTTGACCCGGCCTGTTTTTTGAAGTATATGTTAACTTCAGGACCTGAGGTCCGGGAGATTCTCAAGGAGCGACGGGAAATGACAGAAAGAACCCTGGCCATCATCAAACCCGATGCCGTAAGGAAAAAGGTCATCGGCCGGATAATTCAGAGGATTGAAGACGAAGGATTTGAAATCCTCGGCCTGAAAATGGTTCATCTGACCAAAGAAGAAGCCAGAAAATTCTATTATGTGCACAAGGATAAGCCCTTTTATGAGAGCCTGACGGATTTTATGTCTTCCGGTCCGTCAGTTGTCCTCCTGTTAGAGAGAGAAAATGCCATCAAACACTGGAGGGAAGTGATGGGGGCGACTGACCCGGCTCAGGCAAAACCTGGAACCTTAAGGAGACAGTTCGGTTTCTCCATAGAGCGGAACGCGGTCCACGGGTCGGACAGCCCTCAGACGGCCGAATATGAAATTGCCTTCTTTTTCGGCTGAAAACAGGGCCGCCCCGCCGCCCAAAAAAAAATACTTGACAAACGCTGAATAAAGTCCTACATTTTTTTTGCGCCTTGGATGAGAATGAGAGTCAGGGGGTATTGTCTTTTCAATTTTAATCCCGCCTGGTCTGTCATTCCTCCGGGCTAAATTTAGCTCATGGAGGTTTAACCATGCGTAAATCTTTAATTAAAGTCGTTGCCATCCTGGCCTGCCTGGCTTTCACCGTAAGCCTGGTTCCGGCGATTTATGCCGCGGAAAAGAGAATCACCAGGGATGACCGGCTGATCATGCAGAAACCGCTGAACATGCTGATTTCGATATTCCCGTTCCTTGGCTCGGTCGTGGACACCGGAAGCAAAGCCAGCAGCAACCCCACGGTTAAAAAGAGCCTGAAGCCGACGGCGGAGATTCTGGTTCCGACCAAACCAGGAAACGGAAGAGACTAATTTTTAATCGCTCACAAAATAAATCTCACCTTGAGGGGTGAGAAAAAAAGAATTTTCTCACCCCTTTTATCCTCCTTTTCAGCCATTGACAAAAAACTCAATCCCTTTTTAATTTAACCTGAGGATTTCCTGAATGCAGAAGTTTTACAGAGCGGCGGTTGCAGCCCTTTTTCTCTTCCTCTTCCCTGCCTTAACCTGTGCCCAACCTTCGCCGGCTGCTCCTGGCAACTTTCCCGTGCTTCTCGCCTCATCTTTGAACCTGCTTTCTGAAGGCAGGTACTTTCAGGCACAAAAATCTCTGCTTAAAAGCCTCAACCTGGCTAAAACTCCGGAAGATAGAAAATTGGTTCTTTTCTACCTTGCGGAAACAAACGCCAGCCTGGGCCAGCTGGCTCAGGCGGCAGAAATGTATCAGCAATGCCTGGAAATCGCCAGGAAACAGGGCGACACCCGGATGGCAGACTACTGTCAGAAATCGCTGGAGGTCCTGGACCTTCTGAACAGAGCGAAAACCTACCAGAAGGACAATAAAGACGACCTGGCTATCGACACTATGAATAAAGCGCTGGAAATCAGCGATTCCATTAAAAATGAAACACTTAAACTAAAATGTCTTAAAAGGAAAGCTATTTATTTCCTGAACACGAACCAAACAGAGAAATTTTTTAGCACGAGCTTAGAAACCAATAAAATCGCAAAAAAATTAAAAATCTCATATGAAATAATAATGTCCTTTAACAATATAGGTCATTATCATTTCTCTAACAACAACATAAATTTAGCCATCGATTATTTCACCCAAGCATTATCTTACATAAACGAAGACACCCAGCCTGAGGACGAATTTGACGTTTACTACAACCTGGGAACTGCATATGCCGAAATTGGCAATTTTACCCGGGCGATTGAGTATTTCAGCCGGGCGCTGGAAATAATCTCCCGCGCTCCGGAAAACTCCTACTACGCCGCCACCCTGAACAACCTCGGCTTTGCCCACGCCAAGAAAGGCCTGACCGATGGCACCAGAGAAGATTTTGAAAAAGCTTTCGATTTCTGCAGCCAAGCCTGGAGCGCCATTCAAAAAACTGAAGACAGGCGATTAGAAGTGATTTTCTTAAACAACCTGGGTTCGATCAAAGCCCACCTTGAAGAAAACTACGAAGCGATCTATTTTCTGAAAAAAGCCCGGACGCTGGCTGAAGAGCTTCAGATGAATTCTTACCTGCCGTTCATTTACACCAACCTCGGGATCATCTACGCCCGTCTGGGCGACTATCAGAATTCCACTCTTTTTTACGATAAAGCCATCAGCCTGGCCGTGGATCAAAACGAAAACCGCAGCCTCTGGGAAAGCTATCTGGAAAAAGCCAACCTGCTGAGAAAACAGGGACAGCTGGAACAGGCAAAATTTTACTACCTGAATTCAATCAACATCATCGAAGGACTGCGCTCCCGGCTTCTGACCGAAGAGGACAAAGCCAGTTTCTTCGGAAGCGACAAGAGGCTCGATGCCTACCACAATCTGATCGACATGATCGTTTCTGACGCGGTCAGTAACAAAAAAATCTCTGAATCCCTCCTGGCTCAGGCATACGAATATACCGAAAGAGCCAGGGCGCGCGCTTTCTTAGAAAGCATAGAGGCCTCCCGCTTAAGCCAGCAATATCCGGTGGACATTCGTCTGGCTAACAGAGAAAAAGAATTGATGAACGAGCTTTCCAGAATCTACACAGGGCTGTTAAACCCGGAAATAGAAGAAAAAGAAAGGTCAAAACTTCTCAGCCAGATAAAACTTCTCGAAGAGGACCTGGAAAACGTCAGAAGGCAGATCCGGGCAAAAAATCCCGCCTATGCCACCTTAACCTATCCGGAAATTATTTCGCTCGACCGGGCCCGCAAAGAATTCATCAACAGCCAGACTGCCATCATCACCTATCAGGTAGGCAAGGAATCGGCTTACGCTTTCTGCCTGAGTTCCCGGGGGACAAAGGTTTATCCGATTCCGGCCGAGAAAGAGCTTAAAAAAATCGTTGCCCGGCACCGGCGGGCGATTTCCGACACCGACAATCAGGATTTCAGCAGCGGTTATGATCTCTACAGAATACTCGTCGAACCCGGACTGGACAGCGACCTGAAAAGCAGGGTTAAAAGATTAATCATCATACCGGACGATATCCTCACCGTCCTGCCCTTTGAGACCTTAATGGTTTCAAAACAAACGCAGGACTGGCTTATAAAGCATTTTACCGTCTACTACGCACCATCTGTTTCCTCACTGAAGGGCCTGGCCCATTTTCAGAACAGGAAAAACCGTCCGAAACCGGCGTACAACCTGCTGGCCGTGGGCGACCCCTACTACGGCGAACTTGAAGAAAAACACAGCGACCTTTCGACCAAAACCATTTTTCAGGATCTTTACAGTCTGTCGGACATGAAATTCTACCGCCTGCGCTACTCCGAGGAAGAAGTCCGCCGCATTTCCAGCCTGATCCCCCGCACGCAGGTTCTCGCCAGAGAAAAAGCATCCGAGGACCTGATAAAGATTATGAACCTCTGCGACTACCGGATTCTGCATTTTGCCGCTCACGGTTTGATCGACGACCGCAAGCCCTCTCGATCGTCAATAGTCCTGACGCTCGATAACGACCCGGCAGAAGACGGCTTTCTTCAGATGAGAGAGATACTCAATCTCAAACTGAACGCGGACCTCGTCGTCCTGTCATCCTGTCAGACCGGTCTCGGCCAGTTCATCAGAGGAGAAGGTCTCGAAGGCCTCAGCCGGGCTTTCTTCCACGCCGGCGCTTCCTCGGTTCTCATCAGCCTCTGGACGGTTAACGATCAGGTGGCTGCCCAGTTCATGGAGAGATTCTATCTCCACCTGAAGACCCTGCACAAACAGGCAGAGGCCTTAAGAGCTGTAAAACTCGAAATGATCGACTCCGGTGTGGTTTCTCACCCTTATTACTGGGCCCCCTTCATCCTCAACGGATACGGCGACCTGAAGACTTTTTCCCCTGATTACAGAACCCCCTTAGCTCTGGCCCTGCCGCTTTTCGGACTGGCGCTCGGGGTCCTGGTCTTCAGACGAAGAATTTTCACCCGCCGCAATCGCTGATTCCCTCCAGAATTTTATAAAAAATGAGAATTTTTCCGGAGCTTAAACATCTATTATAATTGACACATTAATTAACGGGCGGAAATGGCATCCAGAGGCAAAAAAGAGCGCGAGTTTCAAAAACTTCTTTACAAATTTTCCGCCTACATCCGTTCGCTAGTATACAAATATCAACTCGAGCAATTCGGTCTCGACCCGGAAGACCTGCTGCAGGAAATAAGACTTAAACTCTGGAAAATCATCGACGATGAGAAAAACATCCGCAATCCGGCGTCATACATAAAGAAAGTGGTGGAGTCAGCCGTAATCGACCAGATCCGGAAAATAAGGCGGGAAGAAGAAGTCTATCTGTCTGAACAGCAGAAACTTATTTCCGAACTCGACCCGCGGCCGGTCAACACTCCTGCTCCCTCCGGCTCACTCAAACAGGCGGTGCTTAATGCTGCAGACAGGCTGATGGATTCCAGGAGGACCGTGGTAAAACTCTATCTTCTGAATATGAGCCTTCCAGAAATTGCCGCCTACCTTCATTACACCCAGGCTAAAACCCGCAACCTTCTATATCGCGGCCTGGCCGACCTGAAAGACATCATTAAAAAAATGGGGCTGGAAGATGAAATTATTTAAGAAAAACATGAAAAAAAGGCTTCATCAGGTCCCCGAGCTTTTAAGGGTTGTCTCCCGCGAAAGCTGCCCCTCTCCGGAAGAAATTTCTTTTTCTTTTGACCCGGAATGCCCGCTGGAAATAAAGTCGAAGATAGTTGACCATATAGCTATCTGCTCCGCCTGCCGCAGGGAATTCGAGCTACTCGTGGGGGCCCACCGGTTTATAACAGAGCTTCAGAAGATAATGCCAGTTGATGAACCGGAGGCAGCCGAAACAAAAAGAAAGCCATACCGCTTGCCTTTTCCTTTATGGAAGCTGGCCGTTACCTTCGTCTCTCTTGTCGTTATTTTAATCCTGGGATACACCGGATGGAATTACTGGAACTCGCCCCGCCAGGAAAGAAAAACTCCTCCCGTCGAGCAAATAATTCTTTCGGAAGATATTACTCTGCCTTATCCGGCCAGGATTAAATTGAGCTGGAATCCGGTAGGTGGCACCTCCTTCTACCGCGTTGAAGTATATGATCAATATATGTACCTTCTCTGGCAGAGCCCGGTGCTCTCAGGAACCAGCCTCGAGCTTCCAGCGGAGGTGGTTGATTCGCTGCGGGATGACGACTATTTTTTCTGGCAACTTCTTGTATACAGCGGAGAAAATCTAATCACTGAATCTTCTGTAAAAAAAGTCTACCTGAAACCTCAGTAAATTTTTTCAGGATGGCCGCTTAGCACATAGCCTGCCCAGTAGTAAGGATGGGATTTGGATCCGGAGAGAAATTTAAGCTTTGCCTGCCGGAGTGCCTCATCTTTCGCTTTCCCGGCAAGAAGCTGACGATAAAATTCAGTCATCAGTTCCTGAGATGCCTGGTCGTTTACCGCCCAGAGAGCGGAAATTACCGCTCTGCTACCGGCCAGCATGAAAACGCGGGGCAATCCTATGGCGCCTTCCACCTTCTCAATCCTTCCCCGGCTGCTCTCGCAGGCCGCCAGAACCACCAGCTCAGGCCTCATCCTAAGCGAATAGATCTCTCTAACGCTCAAAAATCCATCTTCCCGGCTTCTTTTCCCGGAAGTCAGCACCAGCGAAGAGCGCTGCGGATAACTCTCGCTGACAAGTCCGTGACAGGCAAAGTGGATGATTCGATAACGGCCGAGGTCTTGCGTTTTAAGGTTTTCCTCGCTTGCCCTCCCCCCGAGATAAACATCTGTTTTTTCAGCCGGGAAGAGGTCAGCCAGTTGCTTTATTTCTTTGCGGGAGAAGGGAAGTGAAGACAGGCTGCCCGACGAAACCGCTCCTTTAACATAATAAATCCTGCTTAGCAATTGATTTCTGAACCAGCGGCTGTGGGTCGGATGGCCAAAAGCCAGAAGTTCTTTCTCGTAAGCAGCAGACCGCCCGGGAGATTTCAGTCTGATCAGCGTTGAAATTGACGGGCTGTAACTTATACTGAATCGTTCAAGTAGATAGCCATCTTCGCTCTTTCCCGGCTGCTCAACGATTAGAGTTTCAAACGGCAGAAAGTTCAACAATCCATCCGGCAAAATTATCAGCGAACTTATCGCGGGGTTTTCCAGCTCTTCAAGCGGCAGCAGGATACTGGCTATTCTTTTACCGGCAAGCTTCAGGTCCTTTTCGCCGGTTTCCCTGGAGGCAAGAAGCTTTATGTAAAGCTTTATCGCTCTCTCAATTTCTCTTTCCGGGGGTAAAACAACAACCCTGAAGCTCTTTTTGCAGGTAACAAAACAATATGACTCCTCCTGTCCGAGAAAATAGTCAAAAATCAGTTGATTTTCTCCGAGAAATTCCTTCTGCACCGAATTCAGGCCTGGAAGTTTTTCACCGCGGTGATTCGTATTAAACCCGTTCTTGCGCTCCTGAAGCCTTAGATAACGGTATTCGAGCTCCGATAATTTCTCATTTGTGTTCTTGTTTTTCAGATTTTCCGGCTGGCTGAGAAGCTCCCTGATCATCCGGTCTATTCTTTCCAGCTCATCCCCGTTATCGCTAACCTGTTGATACCCTGAATCCCGTCCGAGTTCTTCTGCCAGCACCCTGGCTTTGACTCTGTTCACAGAGTCAAAAAGCTCATCCTCAAGCTCAGCTCCGGGTTGTTTAATCCATAACTTAACCAGAGAGCGGATCAAGCCTTCATAGACCTCTCGCTTTTCCCGGTCGAAACCCACGCGGTAAAGGTCAAAATTAACCTTTTCCCGCAGCGGGTCAAGGGATTTTAAGGCCTGACTATAATTCTGGCAAGCGCTCCGGTAATCACCGAGCGCTTCAAAAGTCTGGCCCAGACCGTAATAATTCCTCCAGATTTCTGGCCAGTAATCGATTTTCAGGGCCAGATTCAATGCCCTCCGGAAGAATTCGCGCGCCTTCAGAATTTCACCTCCCTTAAATAATAGCGTCCCCAGATTGTTCATCGAAGCGACCATAACTTCAGCGTCATTCTGCTCTTCTCCTTCTTTCAGGGCCTTAAGACACAATTCGCGGGCTTTTTCCGGATCGGTTTCAAGAAGAACAAACCCCAGGTTGTTGAGCATTCTGGCTTCCAGGGGTTTCAGTCCGGCCTGACGGCTCAGCGCCAGCGCGGTGGCAAGAAGCTCAACCGGTCGCTCGCTGTTTATTGATCCTCCAAGCAAGCCTCTGCGATGTTGAGAAAGCGCCAGTTCTGAGAGGATCCAGATGGTTGATTCCAGGTCGTCTCCGCCCTGGTAGAATTCGAGCGCCCTTTCTAGATAATGCTCTGAAAGTTCATAGAGCCCGAGAGATTTACTGACGACAGCCAGGTTGACCAGGACGACGGGTTCCCTCTTCAGCAAATTTTTTTGCTCGGCCAGCACCAGCGCTCTGTCGAAATAATCACACGCTTTATAAAACTCTCTTTTTTTAGATAAATAATTCCCGATGTTTATTAATGCTCTATATATGTCCCAGCTGTTATTTAATTTTTCTGATATCGATAATACCCTTTTGTTGCATTCAAAATAACCTTCAAAATTGCCCTGACTATAATACGTAAATGAAAGTTGGAACCAACATTTGTTTTCAAATTCTATTAATCTTCGGCTTTCAGCGATAGAAATGCCCTTTTTAAATAAATTTTCAGATTCTTTGTATTTTGTTTTCTGAGCGTTTAATTTTGCCTCATTATAAATTTTTATTAATTGTAAAGCTGTGCGAGAAAGGTCCTTCAAATCCTCATCCATTAAATTTTCAGCTACAACCAGAACATAAATAAAAGCATTTTCAGCCCGGCTGACTTCTCCCTGATTCCAGTAATTAAGAGCTAAGTTGAACCAGCAACGAGCCCTGTACTCCGCATCGTCTCCGGAATTTCTGTCGTTAACCTCTTTCTCAAGAATGGCAATCGATTCTTCGTACCGACCCTGCTGACGCAGCCAGACGGCTCTGTCCAGCCCTCGCTCTCCAGACCTTGCCCCGCCATCAGCCAGCAACAGACTGCTCATCAGCAGAATAAAAATGATCGAAAAACTAAAAACGAGCGGCGGAGTAAAGGTCGTTTCCCCGCAACCTCCTGAAAAACAACGCCCTGTTTCCATCGGCAATTTTCAATCTTAATAATATTTTTGTTCCAGCAAGTCAATCATTTGTGGAAAATAATCCCTTTCCTGGCCTAAAATAAAGCCGAATAAAGAACAGGAGCTTAACAATGAAAAAGACGCTGACCGCCTTAATTTTTCTCAGCATGCTTTTCGCTTTTCAACCGGCTGCTTTCAACCTGGCTTCGGCCCAGGAACAGCAGGTCAGACCGGCTCTTCTGGAACAACCGATGCCGGACTTTTCCCTCCCCTCCTACCAGGGTCAGGAGATTCGCCTTTCAAGCCTGAGGGGTAAAAATGTTATGCTCATTTTCCCCCGCGGCTACGCCGGACCCGATCGCTGGTGCACAATCTGTCATTACAAATACGTGGAGCTGGCTGAACTCGAAAGAACCTCTCAGATACGCAGGAAATACAACCTGGAAATTCTCATCGCCCTCCCCTACCCGCGGGAAACCGTGGAGAAGTGGCTGGAAGTCATTCCAGACCAGATGGCCAAAATTAAAAACTGGAAGTATCCGGAAAATCTCGACCAATTGGACGAAAAGGGCAAACAATCAGTCGAACGTTACCGCCGCCTTTTCCCGAAAGACTTCAGCGTGAGCAAAGAAAACATCCCCCTCCCTTTCCCGATTCTGATTGACGCCGACCATCAGGTATCCTCAGGACTCGGGCTTTTCACCACTTCCTGGGGAGGGAGTCAGGTGGAGCAGAACATCCCGGCTGTCTACCTGATAGATGAGCGGGGCATTCTGCGTTTCAAATACATAAGCCAGAATACGCTCGATCGGCCGGAATATGATTACCTCTTAAAAATTCTGGAATTTATCCGGCAGAAAAAGCTCTGAAAAGCTCAATCCGGAGAAGTCCTGGCGGCATAGTTGAATTCTTTCAATTTATCGATAACATCCAGAATTATGTCTTCTTTGCCGAGCTTCAGTATGTTTTCCGGCTTCACTTCAGGCATAAACGGCCTGTCCTTTTCGACCAGTGGCGATTTCCTGTCTTTGCGGCCGGCCGTCCGGAGAATCAGCTTGAGCTCTATCGAATTCTTCGGAAGGATTATGGTGTAATGAAAATTGTCGACATTGCTCTGGGGAAAATTCACCTGCAGATGGATTGAACGGTACTTTTCCCTTTTATACCTGATTTTTATTTTCCTGACGGCCAGAGCCTGTTCCAGAGCTTCAAAGGCCGGCTCGACGATGAATTCGCAGAACTGATCAAAATGCTCCCTGGCTTCCTGCTGATACTTTTCGATGATTCTAAGACCCTCAAAGTAGCGATTCAATTCTTCAACCCACTTTTCATCCTTCATGTTTCCCATCTCCATTTTTATTATCTTACGTTTCCGCCCGGAAATTCAACCGGTTTAGAAAATCCTCCCGCTATCAGATTACCGGAGAGAGCAGAAAAACTCTCAGGTCCATTACGTTGGTGCCAGTCGGTCCGGTTTTCAACAACCCGCCCACGGTGTTAAAAAAAGTGTAAGAATCATTGTTTTCGAGAAAAATCTCTGGCGCCAGGTGAAGCTCGCTCACTTTCATCAGGCTCTCCGGAGAAATAAACGCCCCGGCCGAATCAGTCGGGCCATCCCGTCCGTCAGTGGCCAGACTCATCAGCAGCCAGTCGATTCCCTGGAAATCATCAGGCCTTCTCATGATCTCCAGCAAACTGGCCAGGATGAATTCGGTGTTGCGCCCGCCTGCCCCCTTTCCCCTGACGGTTACGGTGAGTTCGCCCCCGGCCAGCAGACAGAAAGCTCTCCTCTGCTCGCGCACCTTCCGGGCAAATTCCTTCAAGCGCTCGAGATATCGCCGGGCGGCTTCCCTGGCCTCCCCCCGGTCTTCAGAAGTCAGGATGACCGTCTCCAGCCCGAACCCGCGAGCTGTCTCCTTGGCGGCATACAGAGCTCTGAGATTGTCGCCTATGATAATCGGTCTTACCTTTTCCAGAACCCGATCTCCTTTTTTGACCGTTTCTTCCCGCCATCCAGCCCTGCCCTCTTCCAGCACTCGCCTGATGTTCTCCGGACAGTTATCCCAGAGGGAATATTTTTCAAGAACAGCTACCGCCTGCTCGTAAGTTGTCGAATCGTGCCAGGTTGGACCGGAAGCAATGCTTTCCAGGTCATTGCCGATGACGTCGGAAACGATAAGGTTAAATATGGTGGCCGGCCAGGCGGCCCTGGCCAGACGTCCTCCTTTAATTCGCGAGATATGCTTCCTTACAGTGTTCAGCTCCTTGATGTCTGCACCGGCTTTGAGCAGTCTTTCCGTAATCTGCCTCTTCTCTTCCAGTGATATACCTTCTTCCGGCAGACACAGGTGAGCCGAGCCGCCTCCGGAAATCAGCATTAGCAGCAGGTCTCTTTCAGTCAGGGATAGCGCGAGTTCATAAGCTTTCTGTCCAGCTTTCAGGCTCCAATCGTCAGGCAGAGGGTGTGAGGATGGAAAATAGAAAAGTCCGCCCTCCTCCCGGTAATTCTCGCTTCCGGTAATGACCCCTGAATCCAGCTTATCCTCAATTAGCGGCATGATAGCTTCAGCCAGCGGAACACCTGCCTTGCCAGAACTGATGAGCACCACCCGGTCAAATTCGTCCAGGTTCAATTTATGGCCGCCGATAACAAGACTCGAACCGATGCGCCGGACGCTGTCGGCCACCAGACGATCAGGCCTTACCGCCTGCAGCGCTGTCTGTCCGATTCTCCTGGCTATCTCTTTCAGTTCAAGAGCTGATTCCGCCATATTTCTCCCTTCAGGCTTTCTCTCTGACCTCAGTTATGATATTAATAATTTGATTCAGAGAATGATCTTACACTTTCTGCCCGCGCGAAACTCAACCACAAAAACAGGCAGAACCTCTTTCTCCGCCGGGACCTTTCTTTCAGTTTTTCTCTTTGTATTTATTCTATCTAAACTCACCGCCGCCGGGCAACCTCAGGAGGTGGTTATTTCTGATATCGAAAAAAGAATCCAGCAGATAAACCAGCAGATCGAGTCGCTCAAATCCCGCCTCAGGGAAGAAGAAAAGAAAGAGGCTTCGCTTCTTTCTTCGCTGGAGAAAATAAGGTTAAACAAAAGAGTCCTGCAGAACGAAATAGAGGCTCTTCAGTTGAGAAGAACTCTGACGCTCCGCCAGATGAATGAACTGAGAGCTAAGATTGACCATACCAGAAAAACCTTAGAAAAAGAAAGGGCAGCTGCAGAAAGGACTCTGGTTACGCTTTACAGGTTCGGACGTCTGGACTTCACCTATTTTTTCCTTAAATCGAGCAACCTGGAGACTCTGCTCCGGGAAAGCAAGTACCTGACCTTTCTCGCGCGCTATCAGGGAGAAGCCATCAAACGCTACCTGAAAACGCTCGAAGAGCTTCAGTCGCTGGAAACAGACCTGAAAAACAAAATGGCCGAAGCCGATTCCCTGCTGAGGCAGGCCCGGGAGAATCAGGCGAAGCTGGTGGAACAGGAACGAAAAAGCCAGCAATTGCTGTCTGAAATCAAAAAGAACAAAGCCTCTTACCTGCAGATGATGTCCGAACTTCAAGAAAGCACCGAAGAACTGCAGAAATTGCTGAAAAGGCTCCAGGCTCAGGAAATTTCGCTTCCCTCGCCGTTCATCCCGCTCAACGAAAGAAAAGGACAGCTTCCCTGGCCGCTTTTCGGCCGGGTGATAACCAGATTCGGCAAAGAAGTCCACCCGAAGTTCAAGACGATCACAGTAAACAACGGGATAGAAATCGTTCCCTCCGGAAACGACCGAACGATAAAAGCCGTTCACGGCGGCCGGATAGTGTTTGCCGATTACTTTCAGGGATACGGCAACCTGATTATCATCGACCACGGCCTTTCCTACTACACACTCTACGGGCACTGCGCCAGCTTCCTGGTAAAGACCGGCGACCTGGTCAGGGCCGGCCAGCCGATCGCCATCGTCGGAGATTCCGACTCGCTTAAAGGCGAATGCCTGTATTTCGAAATCCGCCACAAAGCGCGCCCGGTCGATCCCTTGCAATGGCTGAAAAGAAGATGATAGAATTTATTGAATTTATAGCGGAAACTGGAGAAAGATAAGAAAAAAAGGCGAAACCATAAAATCGCCAGACAGGAAAACAATATGAAATCCAGAAACTTAAACCTTTATCTGGTGGCTGTCCTTATTTTGATGGCCACAGTGTTGCTATTAGACAGAAGTTTCCTGCCGGCCAGAAGCCCGATTTCCAGGTTTAACCCGACAAATGCCGAACTTTTAAGCACGGTGATGAATCTTATAAAAACCGATTACCTGGAAGAACCGAATCCGGTCAGGATTGGCGAAGGGGCTTACCGCGGGCTGGTTAATTCACTCGACCCGCTATCGGCTTACCTTGACCGCGACCTCGGAAACAGATACCTCAATCAGAAAGCCCCGGTCAGAGACACCGGGCTGGTTCTCTACAAAAAATACGGTTTATTCCCGGTGGTAGTGACCGTCAGGGAAAATTCTCCCGCGGCCGAAGCCGGTCTCAAGGTGGGAGACGCGATCAGCGCGATAAACGACCGCAACACGATGAACATGAGCCTGCTCGAGGTGCAGCTCCTGCTGCAGGCTGACCCGAAAGTTAGCGATCCTCAACCGGTAAAACTGAGAATCGTCCGCGGTAGCGATACCCTGGAAAAGGAAATTCAACGGAATTTCATTTTCCAGGAATCATGTTCGTTGACGACCGGACCTTCCGGCCTGGTCATATTCCATCCTTCAGCCATCTATGAGGGAGCCAGCGAATCGATCAGGAAACAGCTCCAGGCTAGACTCAGAACGCAGCCCCGTCCGAAAGCCGTGGTTCTCGACCTGAGAAACTGCTGGCTGGGGAGCCTGGAGGAAGCCAGGAAAATTATCAACCTTTTCATTCAGGACTCTGAAGCGGCTTTCATCCAGGCGCGCAACAGAAAGCAGCCGCTCTCCTGCACCGACAGTCCAGCCTTTCCGGAACTCAGGCTTTTCATCTGGGTAAATCAGGCCACAGCCGGCGCGGCCGAGGTGGTGGCCGGAGTGCTTAAGGACCTGAACCGGGCGAAGGTGATCGGTCTTGAAACACCAGGCCTGGCTGGCCTTCAGGAAACCTTCCCGCTATCTGACGGGAGTGTGGTGGTGCTAACAACCGCGGTATACACTCTTAAATCCGGAACCCGCCTCTGGGAAAACCCGGTTCCACTCGATGCGAAACTCACCTATTCAGAGAAAATTGATCAGGCCTTTCTGGAAAAAACTAAAGAAATGCTCTCCTCAGGAAATTGATGCCCGGCGGTAAATTAAATTTCAGAAAAATCAGACTGCCCTCAACCCCTCTTTTTGAAACCGGCGTAATTTTACTGCTCGTGGCGCTCGGCGCAGCCATCTGGCTGGACAACTTAAATTTCAAACAGAAAAAGCCCCACTACCTACCCTGGAAGAGCCAGACTCTGAACCCGGATCAGCCGGCGAGTGAGGTCTCCCTGCCTGAGTTTATAAGGCAGCAGCTCGAACTCCATGGTTTTAACGCAGAGAGCATCGCTGAAGAAAAGACCGACGAGGGCCTGATCTATTTTTCGGTAAAAACCAGCGGTTCTGCCTTCAGAAAGAGCAAGGACAATCTCCTCTCTGCGCTTAAAAAGAGAAAACTCAAAACCAGAGTCGATCAGCAAAAAACTCCGGCGGGAGAAAATGTCGTCACGATCTGGTTGAGCCAGAATTCCCGCACGAAGGGCTGGATAGTGTTTCATTATCCGGAAATGGTCAGGTCCAGAAAAACTCAGCGGGAAGCGCCAGCACCGGTGGAAGTCCCGGCGGCGTCTCCTGTAAAAAAGGTGAAGGAAGCTCCGAAGGTAGCCCTGGTGATAGACGACCTTGGCGAGGACCTGGAGTTCCTGAAGGAACTCATCAACCTCCGTCTGCCACTGACCGTGGCCATCCTGCCCCGTTCTACTTACTCCCGGGAGAGCGCCGAGCTGGCCGTCAGAAATGGTCTTGAAGTTATCATCCACCTGCCCCTTGAAGCCTTTAACAATAATCATGCGCTATCCGCCGGAGCAGATGGGCTGATCACCACCGGGATGAGCCCCCGGGAAGTCAGGGCCATCTTAGAAGAGAACCTGAAGCTTCTTCCCCAGGCCCGGGGACTGAACAATCATATGGGATCAAAAGCGACCTCGAGCCAGGAGTTGATGGAAGTGATAATTTCTTTCCTCAAAGAAAGAAACCTGTATTTCCTGGACAGCAGAACAACCCCGAGGTCGATAGCCTTCGAGCTGGCATTGAAATACGGAGTTCCGGCGGCCAGTCGTCAGGTTTTTCTTGACGCGGACGAAGCCCGGACAAGGGTAAAGGAAAGGTTGCAGGAACTTTTCCAGCTCGCCCGTAAGAACGGTCAGGCTGTCGGTATCGGCCATCCATTTCCCGAGACGCTTGAAGCTATTAAATATTATCTCCCCCGCGCCGGCGAATCAGGAGTGCAGCTGGTTCCGGTGTCAGCCCTGGTCCGGAAGTCTGAAGAAAAAAGATAATTTGCGCGTTATTAAATTCGCAACCGGCAAATTATAGTATTACTTTTCCTCGCTTCTTTCTGCTATACTAAAAAGGACTATGGTCAGGAGGATGCCAGTGAGAAAAAGTTTGATTTTTATATTAATGGCCACATTGTTAATTTCAAGCCTGTTACTTCCGGCCTGCAAGAAAATGTCGACAGAAGAACTGAAGAATTCGATCGAAGTGGTTGAGGTGGAAACGAAGTGGGTAAGCAAGGAATACCGGGCCTGGCCTCCAAAACTCGTGCTGGTCCCGGTCATCTCCTTCCGGGTGAAGAACATCAGCGAAAAACCTCTTTCTTATGTGAACTTTAACGCCATTTTCAGATTCAAGGGCGAGGAAAAAAACCTTGGCGACTGCTTTCTGGCCGCCATCCGCAAAAAACCGGTGATGCCGGGAGAAGTCAGCGATGTCATCACTCTGAAAAGCAACTTCGGAGTCGAGGGCAAAACCCTGGAATCCTTCAAGAATAATCCCTACTGGAAACCGGTAATTGTTCGGCTGTTTGCCAGAGCCCATGGTTCAGAGTTTGTCCTCCTGGGAGAATGGGAAGTGTCGAAAAACATCGATTTCAAGCCTGATGAGCCGGTCACCGCGGTGGTGGAAACACCGGAAACTGTAAAGAAATAAATTCCAGTCATCTATCATAAAGAAAGGACAGGAGAAGATGGAGCTAATTCTACCGAAGCAGGTTTTTCTTACCCGTGGCAGGGGACAGCACCCCCAGAAGCTGGTCAGTTTTGAGCTGGCGCTCCGGGAAGCCGGCATTTCGCCCTTCAACCTGGTTCGGGTGTCAAGCATATTCCCGCCGGAATGCCAGCTGATCAGCCGGGCAGAGGGTCTGAAGAAGCTCAAGCCCGGACAGATTGTCTTTCTGGTGATGAGCGAAAATTCGACCGATGAAGCTCAGCGCCTGATTTCAGCCTCGATCGGGCTGGCCATCCCCCAGAATAAAGATCAATACGGATACTTAGCCGAGCACGAAGGTTTTGGCGAAAGCGAGAAGGAAGCCGGCGCCCAGGCTGAAGAACTCGCGGCTGAAATGTTAGCCACCAAGCTCGGGGAAACATATTCGCGTCATAATTTCAAACGCGGTCGGGAAAATTATTATAAAATCAACGACCACCTGACCGTGCGGACCAGAAGCATTTCGCAGACAGCAGTGGGCGCTCGCGGTCTATGGACAACAGTGGTGGCCGCGGCCGTTTTTATTACCTGAGCCGTTTCTAATCAGCTTAAGCCAGGAAGAAAAACACCGGACTTTCTGCCGGCAACTCAAAGATTAAGCGGGTTCGGGTTGAGGATTTTTATGTAGCTTTCTTCCTTCAGTTTCTTCACATACTCGTTAATTTTCTGTTCCCTCTTCTGCGTGTACAGCTTCTGTTCGATTTCCTGGCGCGCCTGGTCGAAGGTTTTCTGATAACTTTCCTTTTTCTCTTCCAGCTTTACCAGATACCAGCCGTTGCGGGCCTGAATCCAGGGAGAGATTTCCCCGGGTTTGAGCTTTTCCACGGCCTCCTCTATAGCTTTTTCGAGCTCTCCCTTCTTGAAAAACCCCAGGTCTCCCCCGTTTTCCTTCGGGCCTTCTGAGAATTCAGCCACCAGCTCTTCAAAAGCAACCCCGTTCATGAGCTTTTCCGAAATGGTTTTCCTCTTTTCTTCGAGCTGGTATTCAGGGCTGGTAGTGCTCGCCAGATAAAGAGCTTTGATCCGGTATTCCGGCGGAACCACAAATTCTTCGGGTTTTTTCTTGTAATAGGAAACTATCTCGGCCTCGTCCAGGACAATGGTTCTGTCAACCTCCATATAAATCACCGCCTGGCGGAGAAGGTTTTCTTCCAGCTCCTTAACCCAGACATTGTACTCAATGCCCTGGGCGGCCATCGCTCTGATCAGCTCTTCATCAGAAGAAATATGATTTTCTTCTTTAATTCGCTCGATGGTGGCCTTCAACTGTTCCTTCACATTCAGATTCTGTTCCCGGGCTTTCTGCAGAAGCAACAGGTCGGTAATCATCATATCCAGCAGGGACTCTTTGAGCCTTTCATATTCCCTGAAATACTGCTCTCCGCTGAGCTGGGCGCGCAGCATTTTCACCATGCTGTTAAACTGCTCGCGATATTCAGATAGAGTGATGACATCACCGTTGACAATAGCCACTATTTCTTCGACCACGTCGCCAGAGAGCAGGAGCGCGCTGCTGATCATTATCAGAACTACCAGCCACAATTTTTTACCGGTCATCTTTATTCCCTTCATACTTAAAGGGCAGGTTTTCCGGAAACACCTGCCAGTAATAAGTAGCTTTGATTTCTTCTATTTCATTCTCAATTATATCTTTAACCTTTTTTTCGAGCAAAAGGTTTCGGATGCGGGGAGTGGCCTCTTCCAGGCTCATCAGTGTCGGAGGGTATTTCCGGTCGACCCGGAACAGGTGATAGCCGTAAGCCGACTGGAAAACCGATGAGATCTGCCCCTCTTCCAGAGAGAAAATGACCCTCTCCATATCCCAGGGCAGCTCGCCCGGCTTGAAAATGCCCATCAATCCTCCCTTGTAAGCGTCGGGGGAGCGGGAAAACTCCCTGGCCGCCTGTCTGAATTTTTCCTCTCCGGCGCCCAGCAGCTGTTCTCTAATTTTAACCGCCTCGTCGCTCGATTTCACCAGTATCTGACTCACCTTCACTCTTTCCGGCACTAAAAAGTCTTTTTTGTTCTCCTGGTAGTACTTCTTTATCTCCTCTTCGGTGACCGTAACATCTTTTATTTTTTCATGTTTGTATTTCTTAACCAGCAGACTCTCTTCCAGCGCCGGGTCGGAAGCGAGCTTTTCTTCCAGGCCTTCCTCCACCGGATAATCTCTCAGCATCTGCCTGAGAAAAGCTTCTTTCTCTTCAGGAGTTAGCTCGAGCCCCTGTTTTCTGGCAGAATAAAGGATCAGACGGTCCTCAACAAATTGATTGAACAGCTCCGTCAGCGCTTCTTCCGGCATTTCCGGATTATCAGGATTTATCAACCGGACAAAGCGTTCGAAGTCAGCCAGAGTGTAGACTTTGTCTTCCACCCTCAGGACAATCTTTTCCGTCCGGGCAGCTTCCTCCCGGCTTTTCTGCTTTTCTTTCAGGTGCTCGTATCCGAAATAAGCACCGGCGGCTATCGCCAGGATCAGAACGATGAAAATGATGATTTTCTTCATATGATATTTTATTTCCGTATGTTCAGTTGATTATAGTATAGCCAGACAGTTCCTTCAAGATAAGCAGAACCTGCCGCAGGAAATCAAAGTCAGTTCCCGCCTGAAGGTTAAAGGTCATCAGGCCGAGAGGAGAGACGCTACCCCGGTAACGCTTGAGGAGCGACTGAACTCCCTGCCAGCTGAAATGAATTTCCGCGGGGAATTTTATCACCAGGCGGCTGCCGTTCCGGTCGAGGGATTTCAGGCGAATTTTCTGGGCATAGTACTTGATTTGAGCGTAAAGGAAAAGGTTTTCCACTTCCGGAGGAGGCGGACCAAAACGGTCCTGTATTTCTTCTCTTATCCTCCCCGCCTCTTCCGGGCTTTCCAGGCTGGACAGCCTCTTGTAAAGGTTAAGGCGCAGGTTCACCTGAGGCAGATATTCTTCCGGTATGCGGAAATCAACCTTCAGGCTGATTTCGCACTTGACCTCCTCCACCTTCTCACCTTTCTGTTCCCTGACAGCCCTATCGAGAAGCTGCAGGAAGTATTCGTACCCGACGGCGTCGATGAACCCGTGCTGACGGTGACCCAGAATGTTTCCCGCTCCTCTTATTTCCAGGTCGCGGGCGGCCAGCCTGAAACCTGAACCCAGCTCGCTGAATTCTTTGAGCGCCTTCAATCTTTCGCGCGCTTCCGGGCTGAGTTCGTAAAGCGGAGGAACCAGAAAATAGGCATAGGCCTGACGCGAAGAACGACCGACGCGACCCCGCAGCTGGTATAGCTGGGCCAGACCGTAGAGGTCCGCTCTTTCCACGATCAGCGTGTTCACCAGCGGTATGTCGATGCCGTTCTCGATGATGGTGGTGGAAACCAGTACGTTGTATTTCTGGTTTATGAAATCGAGCATCCTTTTTTCAAGTTCTGGTCCTTTCATCCGACCGTGAATGGCGGTAACTCTGGCTTCTGGAACCAGCTGGCGAATTAAATCGCTCACCCGTTCGATATCCTCTATCCGGTTATGCACGTAATAGACCTGCCCCTGGCGTTCGAGTTCGTGTCTGATGGCTGAGGCTATCAGCCCGGTGTTGAAAGGCGCCACCACCGTGTGAACGGCCAGCCGGTCTCTGGGCGGCGTCTCGATCAGACTGATATCACGCAAACCGCTCAAAGCCATGTTCAGCGTTCGGGGAATGGGGGTGGCCGTCATGGTCAGAACATCGATGTTGGCTTTAAGTTGCTTGAGTCTTTCCTTATGAGCTACCCCGAATCGTTGTTCCTCATCTATTATCAGAAGTCCCAGGTCACGGAATTCGACGTCTGGCGAAAGCAGACGGTGGGTGCCGATGATGATATCAACGAATCCCTTTTTCAGGTCTGAGATTATCTGCTGCTGTTCCTTCCACGACTGCAATCTGGTCAGAGCCTCAATCCTTACCGGAAACAGCAACATCCTCTGACGAAAGGTGTTCAGGTGCTGGACGGCCAGGACCGTGGTCGGACAGAGGACGGCCACCTGCTTGCCGTTCATAACCGCTTTAAAGGCCGCCCTCATGGCCACCTCTGTCTTCCCGTAACCGACATCGCCGCAAAGCAGGCGGTCCATCGGGCGGGGCGACTCCATGTCGTCTTTGACCTCCCGGATGGCTCTCAGCTGATCTTCGGTCTCTTCAAAGGCAAACATCCTCTCGAATTCCATTTCCCACTGACTGTCGGGAGCGAAGGCAAAACCCTGGACGGTCTTCCGGCGAGCGTAAAGGTCAAGAAGCTCACGGGCAATCTCTTCGACCGCTTTCTTAACCCTGGCCTTGGTCTTCGCCCAGGTCTTTGAGCCGAGCTTGTCGAGCTGAGGAACAAGCCCGGGAGAGCTGGAAAATTTTTGCACCAGGTTCAGGTCCTCGACCGGCACCAGCAGCCGATCGTCGTCGCGGTAGACGATTTCGATAAAATCATACGCCCGCCCGTCCACTTCCACCTTTTTCAGACCGTTAAAGCGACCCACCCCGTAATCAGTGTGAACGACGAAATCGCCCTGCTTCAGGTCCTGGAATTGAGAGAAAAACAGTTTCCGGGGAACACGGCTTACGATGACCTTCTCTTCCGTAAATATATCCCTTTCCGCGAAGAAAAAGATTTTCTGCCGCGGATAGCTGAACCCGCGCTGGAGACTGCCTTCCACCAGCAGGATGTCCTCCCCCCCTGGAACTTCCCGCGGGTCGGCCGGGATTCTCGCCGGTATATCTTCATCCCTCAAGACTGCCGCCAGACGCTCTCGCCGTCCGGGGTTCGAAAGAAAAATGTAACAGAGGTCGCGCTCTTCCTGACGTTTTTTCAGGTAGTGCAGGAAAAACGGAATTTTATTGTCAAAGCGGGGGACCGGCTGAAAGCCAAAATTTAAACTTTCTACCGGAAGCCCGGGGTCCATGATTGAGATTTTAAGCGCTTTCTTCCGGATCCCCTCCAGTTCTTCCGCAGAGAAAATTTCTTCCGGAGGAAGATAAAAATTCCGGCGGGAAGCCAGTTCTTCGAAAGCCCGGCGCCATTCCTCATTCTTTTTCTCCCACTCTTTTTCCAGCAGCTCCGGTTCTTCCATGATGAAAAGCGGCTGTTCGAGCAGATCGACAACCTCCCCGAAATAATCCGACACCAGGATCGCCGAATAGACAAAGGAGGGATAAATTTCTCCCTGGCGCAGCAGTTCAATCTTTTTCTCCAGGTCGGCGTTGTGGCTGTCCCGGAGTCGAGCTCGCCGGCTGAATTCCTGTATGAAATCTTCAGTTCCGGGAAATTCTCTGAGCGACGGTATCACCACCGAATCTATCCGGTTGACCGACCTCTGAGTGGAGGCGTCAAACTCTCGCAGGGAGGCTATCTTGCTTCCGCTGAATTCAAGGCGAACCGGGTGTTCCGACCAGACGGAAAAAATATCCACAATGCCGCCACGATAGGCATACTCTCCGGCTGAAGCCACCAGGTCCTCGTGCGCATAACCGAACTCTTCGAGTTTCTCCAGCAGCCGGTCGCGGTCGAGTTCGTCGCCTGACATTATCCTGATGAATGATTTCTCGAGCACCTCAGCCCGTGGAATTTTCTTCAACAATCCGGTGAGCGTGGTGAAAATGAGCGGACTGTGTCCTCGAATCAGGCTGTAGAAGGTGCGCATGCGGGAAGCCACCGCCTCCAGCGGGTGGTCGACTTCGAGATAGGGCTCGGCTCCGAGAGAGGGAAGAATTAGCGTTTCCCGCTTTATTCCGAAAAGCGAAAGAAAATTCGCTGTCGCCTGCTTCAATTCATCAAGCTGAAATTTTTCCGGCGCTATCACCACCACCGGACGCTCGATTTCGCGCGCGAGAAGAGCATAAAAATAAGGCCTGGCTTCGGCTATCAACCCGGATAAAAAAAGACAGTCCTCCCCCTTTTTCAATCTGGCTACCAGGGCCTTGAACTCCGGTAGCCCGGCAAGAAATTCCAGACTCACGCTGATATTTTAGACGAGAGAAAGGCTCCGGTCTATCCCGGGCGCTGATTGATCGCCGTAAAGACCATATAACCAGATTGCCTTCACCCCGGCAGCCGGCGCGGAGATAATTTCCCCGGGCATAAAGCCGCGCCCGCCAGAACTCCAGAACCGTCCCGGTTGCAACGGGCAAACCGGCCGATGGTCTCTCCTGATATCAAAAATTCAATCCGTAGGATGTCCGGATTTCAGCCGACTCCCTGAAGCAGCTCGCCCCTTTTTACTCTTTTATCCGTCCCACTTCAAACAACGGCTCCCCCCGGTTGCAGGGCGGCGTGCCGATGATGTACAGCAGCATCCCGGTAAAAGGCGCCTTCACTTCTTCCAGAACGTTACCAAGGTAATCGGTGATGACTCCCACCACCTCTCCGGCCTTCACATAATCGCCCATCCCGCAACGCGGATAAAAAAGGCCATCGTGGTTCGAATAAACCACCTCGTATTTATCAACCCAGACAGCATCATGGCGGAACCTGACTTCTCCGGGCAGCATCCGGAAATATTTCATCACGTTCAGCAGACCGTTGACGTTCGTGCTCACGGCTTCTTCGTCCACCCGCCCGAGATAACCCGACTCAGTCGTTATGGCTGGCTTTTTTCTGAGAATCGCCGTGTTGCCGAGGTATTTTGATTCTTTTATATCCTGGCTTCTGGTGCTGTCTATGATGATGTGCTTCAGCCCGAAGGCCAGAGCCATCTCTCGTGTTACAGCATCAAGTTCTCTGTCGCCGGAAATCATCCAGTAGGTGTAAGGAATCAACGCTTCATTGCCGTCGCCGCAGTGCATGTCAACCAGCGCGTCAACCTTCTCGATGATTTCTGCCGTGATCACCGCCGCAATGCGCTGACTCTGTGTTCCGGCGGGGTCTCCGGGGAAAACCCGGTTGAGGTTTTTCCAGTCATACGGGTTGTAATAAATCGTGCGTTTCTGAAACGCCGGCAGGTTGGCGATGTGCACCAGAATCAAGGTGCCGCTGAGCTCTTCGGGTCTGAGCATTTCTTTAATCCTGTAAAGAGCCAGTATCGGCGGATATTCATAAGGATGAACTCCGGCCACGGCCGCCAGAACCCGGCCGGGTTTATTTCCGTTGATCACGGTGACCGGAATGCGCGTTCCCGGATCCCTGCCCGGCGGGACTTCCAGAAAGCCGCTGGCCGTCTGGCCCGGTCCGACTCTGAGATTCCCCAGGACGAAACTTGATTGTCTGCTGGAGAAGGCGCTGCCGACCGTATGGCAGAAAAAGCCCAGAGCTAAAACCATAAGAAGAAGAAATAAACCGGCTGATTTGAATTTTCTCATTTTGCTTTCTCCTCTCGGGGGATTTTTATCCGCCATGTTTTCTTCCTGGCGGCTCTGACCGATTCCTGCAAATTCTCAGGCCGCCATCAGGCTCCTTTTTATGTTTTCATCTGTCGGGGAGAGAAATCAAGAAAAAAATTTCTGGCCTGACCGAACTGCAGAAAGGCTGTTAAAAACCAGAGATCACCGATATATGAATATTCATTCATATATTAGCGATCGCCGGTGAAATAAAATGATGAGAAGAGATTCCGGTTAAAGCGCGCAGTTCTGGGCCGCAGAAATTCGTCCGGAAGAAATCAGGAAGCCAGCCTGACCGGCTTATTCCTCCAGCACTTTTTCTATCTTCACCTTCTCTCCCGAAGTGAGCAGGCAGTTAAAAACCTCGATGGTGCGGCCGCTGGTTTTATCTCTAATTCTTTTCTGCGAAATTATCCTGACCACCTCCAGCTTCTCCTGACCGATCATCACCGCCCGGGGCTTTTCCTCACCCCTGTACCCGGCGTGCCATTCCACACGCTTTATTTCACCTTCCATTAACCCCTCCTCCGATATTATATACTCAATCTCTCCGGGGAGACATAAACTTCCGCCCTGAAATCCCTGGTCTTTTTCCTGCTTTACCGGTAATGCCTTCGCTCCGCTTCCTGACCTTGTTCCCCTCGTTTGTTTTCACCGGGATGAATGTTTTTAAAATCATTTCCGCTAAATTTTCTTTTCCGTTTGAATCAGTCAGCCGCCATTAATATAATTCTTCTGGAGAACGGAGAGAAAAGATGAAAATAAAAAATTCGATAATCGCAGCTCTATTTCTGCTGGCATTCCTTTCAGGACTGGCCACCAGCCAGGAAGCAGCCAGCACGGACGAAATCCATCTGACTGTTTTTTATCCTTCTGTCGGCACCGTGCGTCATCTTCAGGCTCTGAGGGAACAGGGGTTTATCAACATTCCGGGGCTCAAGGTCACCGGTGTCTATCACCTGAAAGAAGCCACCAATTATGAAGAGGCCAGAAAATACGTTCAGGAAAACAACCTCACCTGGTTTACCTTCTGGTCTTTTTCGGCAGACATTACTCCAGAAAATATATTCAAAAAGAACGGACTGACCGACGAACTTTTAGAAAGATTTGACCGGTCTGACGGTATCATCTTTTTTGGCGGACCCGACATCCCGCCGGCAGTCTACGGAGAGAAAACCAGCCTGCTGACGGAAATCACCGACCCCTACCGGCACTATTTTGAACTTTCAGCCATATTCCACCTTCTCGGCGGTTATCAGGATCCACGGTTCAAAGCCTGGCTGGAAAAAAGGCCGGAGCTTCCGGTGCTGGGAATCTGTCTCGGCGCCCAGAGCCTGAATGTGGGAACAGGAGGCACTCTGGTTCAGGACATCTGGACCGAAGTATACGGGAAAAACTTCATTGAAGACATAATCAACCTCGGACCGGAGAGCTGGCACAACAACCCTTACCTCAAACTTCATCCGGACCTGAGGCTCAGCGGTTACAACTTCCACTGGATCAGGCTGCTTCCGCAGAGCTTTTTTGTGCGCCGGCTGGGCTTCTCCGAAAAAGACCGGCCGCGAGTGCTGAGCTCCCACCACCAGGCGATAGAAAAGCTCGGTCTGGGCTTCGTGGTGGCCGCCACTTCGCCCGACGGGAAAGTGGTTGAAGCCATCGAGCACACCCGCTACCCGAACGTCATCGGTCTGCAGTTTCATCCGGAAAACTATCGGCTGTGGGAACGGGAATTTAAGATAAAATTTAAGCCCGACGAGCAGCCGACCAGTTACTACGAGCTTCTCCAGGCCAGCTCGCCCAGCCTGGAATTTCACCGCCGGATCTGGGAGTGGTTTGCCGAAACCATGAAAAAGAACCGGGCATCCCGAAAAACAGGTAATTTTTTTGAGATGGTTGAGAAAAACTGATATGTTATTTCTGCTCGAAAAAGGAGGTTAATATGCGGCAGATAATTTTATCATCGCTGACGTTCTTATCTTTTTCTTTCATCATCCTGATGGTTTCCTGCACAAAGCCAGCCACTCAGGTTCAGGGAACTGTTTTTAAGGATGACCTGGACTTTTTGAAGAAGCACACTCAGGTAATCACCCTCACCGGAAATAACGGGAAAGCCCTGGTTGCCGTCAACCCTGACATTCAGGGACGGGTGATGACCAGCAGCGCCGCTGGACCTGACGGACTCAGCTTTGGCTGGATAAACCGCGAGTTGATATCTTCCGGGGAAAACAACCCCCACATCAACGCTTTCGGCGGTGAAGACCGTTTCTGGCTCGGTCCTGAAGGCGGACAGTTCTCTCTGTTCTTCAAAAAGGGTTCGCCTTTTGACCTGGATCACTGGTTCACCCCGCCCCCGATCAACGAAGGCGCTTTTGACCTGGTTTCCCACAACGAGCGTGAAGTTGTTATGAAAAAGGATATGACGCTGGTGAACTACGCGGAATTTGAATTCCGCATTAAAGTCGACAGAACCATACGCTTGCTGGAAAAATCCGACCTGGAATCTCTCGGCATCCCGGTAAGCGAGCACGTCAACTGGGTTGCTTTTCACTCAGACAACCAGATAACCAACGCCGGAGAGACCCCCTGGAAAAAAGAGACCGGGCTGGTTTCGATCTGGATACTCGGCATGTTCAACCCCTCGCCTTCCACCACCATCGTGATCCCTTACAGAAGCGGCTCTGAAGAAGAACTCGGACCGGTGGTCAACGACGCCTATTTTGGCAAGGTGCCCGCAGACAGGCTGAAGATTGCTGATGGAGTCGTTTACTTCAAAGGGGACGGGCAGTACCGCAGCAAAATCGGAATTTCACCGAAGAGAGCTCTGCCTTACTGCGGAAGCTACGACGCAGCCAATCGCGTCCTGACCATCGTCCATTTCACTCTTCCGGAAAAACCCTGGGAACACAGCTATGTGAACTCAATGTGGGAAATTCAGGAAGACCCCTACGCCGGCGATGTGGTCAACAGTTACAACGACGGCCCGGCTGCGCCCGGAGCCAAGCCGTTCGGTCCTTTCTATGAACTGGAAACTTCGTCTCCCGGAGCGATGCTCAATCCTGGCGAGTCGCTGCGCCACGTGCACACCACGATTCATTTCCAGGGCGAAGAAAAAGACCTCGACCGGATCGCCCGAAAGATACTCGGGGTGAGCCTGGAAGAAATCAAAAAAGCCTTCAGCGAAATTAACAAATAAAATTAGCTCCCCTCCCGGAGCGGTAGAGCCACCGGAGCCGCTGTAAAAGGCGGCGGAGCGAAGTGGTGCGGGCATTTTTCGAAAAAATGCCGGCAACCGATTCATCAGACCCGGTACATCTTCCGAATGATTAAAGGCGCCGGGTCAGAGAGGTTGAACTTGAAGCATCTTTCGAACCTGAAAGCAAAGCACCTGTGCCGGACGCATAAACCGGGGAAATTCCCGAACGCCAGTCTTTTATACTTTCTAATCTTCTACCTGAACCGTTTCAGCGGGTTGTAACTTTTCCTCCTTTTGGTCATTTCGAACGCAGGAAATAAAAAAATACCCGCACCTGAAAGGAGGATTGAAATGAAAACAATAGTGCTTGGAGCCGGCCTGGTCGGTCGGGCTATTGTCCTCGACCTGGCGGCTGAAAAAAATTTCAGCGTAACCGCGGCCGACATTGAGGAAATCAGGATTCAGGAATTGACTGCCCGCGGGATAAAGGCCATCAAAGCCGACCTCAGCCGGCCGGAAATTCTCAAACAATTAATCTCCGACCAGGATCTGGTGATCAACGCGCTTCCCGGCCATCTCGGGTTTCAGGCGCTGAAAAATTGCCTGGAAGAAGCGAAAATGGTGGTGGATATCGCCTTCTTCCCTGAAGACCCTTTTGAACTGGAAACTCTGGCGCTCGAGCGAAACACCCTGGCCATCGTCGATGCCGGCCTGGCTCCCGGTTTGAGCAACATGATGGCCGCGCGCGGGTTGAGTCTTCTCGACCGCGGTCAATCGCTGGAAATCTACGTCGGCGGGTTGCCGGTCGTCCGGGAATGGCCGTTCGAATACAAAGCAGTGTTTTCGCCGCTCGATGTGATCGAAGAATACCTCAGACCGGCCAGGATGAAAGAAAACGGCCGGCTGGTGGTTAAACCTGCTCTCTCCGACCCGGAATTCATCCATTTCGAACAGCTTGGAACGCTTGAAGCCTTCAACACTGACGGGTTGCGCACGCTTCTCAGAACCCTCGACCTCCCCACGATGAAGGAGAAAACCCTCCGCTATCCCGGCCATCGCGAAAAAATGCTGATGATGAGAGAAGCCGGGTTCTTCGATTATGTTCCGGTCAACATCAAGGGAATATCTCTCAGACCGGTCGATTTTACCGCCAGGCTGCTCTTTTCCAGACTTCAGCTGAAACCTGGAGACGAGGACCTGACGGTGATGAGAGTGGTGGTGGGCGGCGAAAAAGAAGGGCAGCCGGCGCGCTGCGTATTCGAGCTTTTTGACCGGTACGACCGCTCAACCGGGATACACAGCATGGCCAGAACCACCGGGTACACCGCCACGATGCTGGCCAGGGCGCTGGCTTCCGGGCTGATCAAAAAGAAAGGGATTGTCCCCCCTGAGATTCTCGGTTCAGAACCGGAGGTCTACCATTTTGTCCTTATGGGTCTTGAAGAGCGCGGCATAAAAGTCCAGGAGCAAATCGAAGAAAGCTGAGAGAAAAACAGCCCGCTGCAGACTAAGATTACAATTTTTGATGGAAAAACTCCCCACCCGATTCAATCCGAGATGGGAAAACAAACAGTCCGCTATTTTTTGAGCTTCCTGGTATCCACCCAGTTTTCGATGAACTTCTTCTGGCCGGGAGCTGCCTTTTCCTGTTCGGCCAGCAGCGATTCGATGATCGCCTTCAGATGAGCATACGGAAGCGTGCCGATGATCATCCGGTTGTTGATGATCATGGTCGGAGTCGACCTGATCCCGTACGGATAGCGCTCTGAGGTTTTCTCGTATTCTTTGCCTGTTTCTATGATTTGACGGACAACTTCTTTTGTCTTTTCGTCGTTCAGAGCGGCTTCCACACCATATTTTCTGGCCAGCTGCAACCGCCATTCGGGATTTTTCGCCTTCTCAAAATTGCGGAAGATTTCATCATGAATCGCCGGGAACTTCGACGGGTCATAGGCCGCGATGTAACACAGCTCACAGGCTCCTGGATGTTTATCCTTATCCACCACATCATTGCATTTAGCCTCGAGCGGGAAGAACTGGAAGGCGATGTTAATCTTTCCGGCATATTCTTTTTTGATTCTCTCCAGCTGTTTGAACAGGAAAAGACAATCCGGACAGAGAAAATCGGCGTATTCTACAATTCGGATCGGAGCGTCTTCAAATTTTTCCGTGGCCCTGGCCACCCAGTAAGGAGAGATCAAGCCTGGATTCTTAACGATCTCCAGGGAATAAAATTCTTTGACGACTTTCGTGGCCACACCTCCCAGCTGAGCGTCTTTTTTCGCCTGATAGAAAAGATGGAAGCCATAAGCTCCCATCAGTGTTATCACCCCGATCACCAGAAGCGGCCTCACCGAACCGAGCACCATCTCCCGGAAAAACCCGTAAAAGCCCGGGAGCTCATTCCGCAGACCGTACTTCCAGAAAAGAAAGAAATTAAAAAGAGAAAAAACATAATAACCTGAACACAGAAGACAAAGGCTCTTCAGAAAGAAAACGGAATAGATAAAAAGCGAAACCACGCCCAGAGCGTTAAACAGCGAAAGCAGTTTATTGACTCTTTCGAATCTGGCAGAAGGCAGGACCGCACCGGCCATCACTAAGATCCCCAGCACCAATCCCCAGTAGCCGAGCGGCACCCCGCGAAAATGAGCGATCGAGGAAAAAGCCGAGCTGTCGCAGTTAAAAAAGCTGCTGAGGTCGCAGAAGGCGCCGGTAAAAATGGTCTCGGGAAAGTTTGCTTTGAAAAAATGGTCTATCGTCAGGTAAGAAAAAATAGCCATCCCCAGCCCGGCCAGAAAACTCCAGAACCGCAGCCAGTAACTGCTAAGGGTCAGGCTTCTTTCATTACTGTAATTCAACCTTCAACCTCCTGACTGAATCCGGCCGCCAGCCAGAACAGCCGAAAGAGCCCGAGCGCCCTTTCATCCGCCGCCGACCGGCTATCTGCCGTTTAATGTTAAATCCTTACTATTCTTATATATTTACTATAAAATTTCAAGCATGCTGATTTGCCCGGAAGAAGCCCGCTCCTCTCGTTTATTTTCTTCCGCAACGGCCGGCGAAAATTTCTTCCATCTCATGAGTGTAACGTCCCTCGGAGTTATATATGATGAGCGGCGGCAGAACCTCAGGATTATCAGCCTGAAAACCGCACTCAGCCAGCAGGAAATTCGCCGGCTGGTTTTCCCGTGGATAAACCGACCGCCTGACCCTTATTTTCAGCTCGTGTTTTTCCACCTCCCGCTCAAATTCCAGACGACGGCTGTCCGGGAGAATGAAGAAAGCCCGGCCGGTCTCCTTGAGCCATTCGCGGGTAAACTTCAGAAGTTCCTCCAGGCTGCAGAGAAGCTCATGCTTGGCTATGTTTTTCTCTTCACAGGGGCTAAGGAAGCCGCTGTTTCGAGGGATGTAGGGCGGATTGGAAAAAATCACGTCAAACTTCCTGTAAGGTTGATAGTGGCGGAAATCCTTCTGCAGAATGGTGATCCGGCCTTCGAGGTTGTTCAACATGACATTGCGCCGGGCCAGGTCAGCCAGCACCGGCTGAACTTCCAGCGCCAGGATATGTTTGAAGGGTTTCAGGCTCAGCAGAAGAGAGATGACACCGCAGCCGGTGCCAATTTCCAGCAGCTCCTCTCCTTCCCTGGTAGTGATAAAATCAGCCAGCAGCGGGGCATCCAGCGAAAAACGGAAACCCTGCTTTCGCTGCAGCACCAGAATCTTTCCGTGGTAAAAAGTGTCAAGCGTTTCGTCTGGTCTGATTCCAGGGTCAAGTTCGATCATCATCTTCTTCCATCTCGACGAACATTATAATTTTATCACCTGCCACCTGCACCACTCCACCCCTGACCCCGAGCGTTTCCACCTGGCCGAGAACAGTCCTGTAGATTAATTCCCCCCGGGTCAGAAAGGTGTTCAGCGGGCGGTGTCCGGGCCAGATGCCTAAGTAGCCATCGGGACCGGGAAACTGCACCTCGAGGACTTCAGCTTCCACCAGCACCCGTTCGGGGGAAACAACCCTCAGATGCATTCTGGACTCATTGCTCATAGCTTCCTGAGCTCCTCAGCTTTCTGAACCACCTCGTCTATTGTGCCGACCATATAGAAGGCCTGCTCCGGTTTGTCATCGTGCAGCCCCTCGCAGATCTCCTTGAAACCACGGACGGTTTCTTCCACCGGAACGTACTTTCCGGGCCGGCCGGTAAACTGCTCGGCCACATGGAAAGGCTGGGACATAAATCTCTGAATCTTTCTGGCTCTGGCCACGATAAGTTTGTCCTCTTCGGAAAGCTCTTCAATCCCCAAGATGGCGATTATATCCTGAAGCTCTTTATACCGCTGGAGTATTTCCTTAACCCTTCTGGCCACCCGGTAATGCTCCTCGCCGACTATCCTGGGGTCAAGGATGCGCGAATAGGATGTCAGCGGATCCACAGCCGGATAGATGCCCATCTCCGTGAGCGCCCGGCTCAGGTTGGTGGTGGCGTCCAGGTGGGAGAAGGTGGTGGCCGGCGCCGGGTCGGTAAAATCGTCTGCCGGAACATAAATGGCCTGAACCGAAGTGATCGACCCCTTCTTGGTCGAGGTGATCCGCTCCTCAAGCTCGCCCAGCTCTGTGGCTAAGTTCGGCTGGTAACCGACAGCCGATGGCATCCGCCCGAGCAGAGCCGAAACTTCAGAGCCGGCCTGAACAAAGCGAAAGATATTGTCGATGAACAGCAGAATATCCTGTCCCATTTCATCGCGGAAATATTCAGCCACCGACAGCGCGGTCAACCCGACCCTCAGTCTGGCTCCCGGCGGTTCGGTCATCTGCCCGTAGATCAGAGCCGCTTTGTCCAGAACGCCGGAAGCTTTCATCTCCAGCCAGAGGTCGTTGCCCTCTCTGGTTCTCTCGCCGATGCCGGCAAAAACTGAATAGCCGCCGTGCTTCTTCGCCACGTTGTGGATCAGTTCCATTATGATGACCGTCTTTCCGACACCGGCTCCGCCGAAAAGTCCGATTTTCCCGCCTTTCAGGAACGGCTGGATCAGGTCGATCACCTTGATGCCGGTTTCAAACATTTCCATCCGGGTGCTCTGCTGGTCGAGCGGTGGCGGCTGGCGATGGATCGGATACCAGCGGGTGGCTTTTATCGGTCCGAGATGGTCAACAGGCTGACCGATGACATTCATCACCCGGCCAAGAGTCCCTTCTCCGACCGGTACCTCTATCGGTTTGCCAAGGCTAATAGCCTTCATGCCTCTGGCCACGCCATCTGTCGGGTGCATGGAGACACAGCGAACCTTGAAGTCGCCAATGTGCTGTTCGACCTCGAGCATGATGTCAATCGGCACCGGAACGTCAAAACCTTCGCTGGTAACCCTGATCGCGGTGTAGATCGGAGGAAGGTCTTTGTCGGGAAAAGCCACATCAACCACCGGGCCTATGACCTGAACCACCCGGCCGATTTTTTCCTGACCGTCAAATTCTGCCATCCTTTCTCTGTCTGACATTTCTCAAACTCCTTGCTGTCTTAAAGCTTCCACGGCCGTCTGAATTTCCAGCAGCTCGCGCGTGATTGAAGCCTGGCGCATCTTGTTGAGCAACAGAACCAGGTCGGCGATCAATTCTTCAGCGTTCTTGGTAGCATTCTCCATCGCCAGCATCCGGGCTGCCTGTTCGGCCGCCTGAGACTCGATAAGATAATGCTGGAGCTGATATTTAAGATAAAACCGCAGAAGATAATCTATTATTTTCCTGGCTTCGGGCTCCCAGTCAGGCTGAAGGTAAACCGGAGTTTCTGCGGTCGATTCCGCGTCGAGCGGGAGCAGACGATCGACAGTGATTTTCGGAGCGAGGATTGACTTAAATTCGTTGTAGACCACGTAGACCGCATCCACTTCCTTAAAAACAAAACGGTGCTGGAGATGACGGGCGAGTTCGAGGCTGACCTCTACCACCCGGCGTTCGATTCTGTCAGCATAGCTCCTGTCTATATGAAATTCAAGTCGCTTGAAGTACAGGCTGGCTTTCCGGCCAACCGGAATTATCTCCACCTCCGCGGCTGACTTTTTCTGCTGGAGAAAATTGACCGCGTTTGAGAGCAGGCTTGAATTAAACGCTCCGCACAGACCCTTATCCGAGGTAATTACGACCATCTCTATCCTTTTTTCTGGCCGGATTTCCAGAAAAGGATGCCAGACTCCTCCGGCCGCCCGGCTGAGGCTCATGGCCAGTTCAGGAAAGGCGTGCCAGAAGGGTCTCTTCTCCACCACCTGGCGATGTGCTTTCTTGAATCTGGCCGTGGCCACCGTCTTCATCGCCTGGGTGACCTGCTGGGTGTTGCGGATACTCTGTATCCGGCGTCTTAAATCAATCAGCGCGGGCAATCTGTGTTTCCTCCTTGAAAATCTGGTTGAATTCGCTGATGGCCTGGCTTATCTGGTCATCCAGTTCCATATCTATCTGTTTCCTGACAGCAATAGCCTGAAGCAGATGTGGATATTTGCTTTCAAAAAATTTATAAAGCTCTTTTTCATACCTTCTGATGACCTGAACGGGAAATTCGTCCAGAAAACCCCGGTTTCCAGCGTAGATGATCAGAATCTGCTTTTCCACCGGCAGGGGGTTGTAGGGTTCCTGTTTGAGAATTTCAGTCAGCCGGAGTCCGCGCTCAATCTGGGCCTGACTCGCCCGGTCGAGTTCGGTTCCAAACTGAGCGAAGGTGAGCAGCTCACGGTACTGAGCAAGGTCCAGCCTTAGCTTGCCGGCCACCTGTTTCATGGCCTTGATCTGAGCGCTGCCGCCGACACGGGAAACCGATATTCCGACGTTAATGGCCGGACGGATGCCAGCGTTGAAAAGAGACGGTTCAAGGTAAATCTGCCCGTCAGTGATCGAAATGACATTGGTCGGAATGTAACCGGAAACATCTCCGGCCTGGGTTTCTATGATCGGCAGGGCAGTGAGAGACCCGCCGCCAAGTTCGTCGTTTAACTTGGCCGCTCGCTCGAGCAGCCTCGAGTGCAGATAGAATACGTCCCCGGGATAAGCTTCACGTCCGGGCGGACGCCGCAGCAGCAGCGAAATCTCGCGGTAAGCGGCCGCGTGCTTTGATAGGTCGTCGTAGATGACCAGCGCGTGCCCGCCATTATCCCTGAAATATTCCCCCATGGCGCAGCCGCTGTAAGGCGCCAGATATTGCAGCGCTGAGGGGTCTGAAGCCGAAGCCACCACCACGATCGAATACTCCATGGCTCCATAATCTTCCAGCGTCTTGATTATCTGAGCGATCGTCGACTTCTTCTGCCCGATGGCCACGTAAATGCAGATAACTCCGGTATTCTTCTGATTCAGAATCGTATCTATGGCGATCGTCGTTTTCCCGGTCTGCCGGTCGCCTATGATCAATTCTCTCTGACCCCGCCCGATGGGGATCATGGCGTCAATGGCTTTTATTCCTGTCTGCAGAGGTTCGCGCACGGGAAGACGGTCGACCACCCCGGGAGCCAGTCTCTCCACAAACATATAAATGTCCGTCTTGATCGGACCCTTGTCGTCGAGAGGATTGCCGAGCGGGTCGACTACCCGTCCAACCAGCGCCGGACCGGCCGGAACCCGGAGTATTTCTTTTGTCCTGCGAACTTTGTCGCCCTCTTTCACCAGATTGGTCTCTCCCAACAGCATCACTCCGACCGAATCTTCCTCGAGATTCAGAGCCACTCCATAAATATCCCTCGGGAAGACCAGCAGCTCGTTGTACATAACATTTTCCAGACCGTAGACCCGGGCGATGCCGTCTCCCACCGAGACCACCGTCCCGGTTTCCTTGATATCGACCAGTTCGCCGGATTCCCGGATCTGCTGCTCAATTATCCTGGTAATTTCATCAGCTTTTAACTGCATCATTTTCACCTACCTCTGGCTGACGATTTCTTTTATTTTCTCAAGACTTCCCCTGACAGAAATGTCATAGGAAACGCTTTTTCTCCTGACCACCAGTCCTCCAATAATCTCCGGATTAAGACGGAAAGACAGCCGGATCGGCCTCCGCCAGCCGGTTTCAAGCACTTTCCGCAGCTCTTCTTTCTCCGCTTCTGTGAGTTCAACGGCCGAATTGACTTCCACCAGCTCGATTCCTTTTTCTTCCGCCCAGACCTCCGGCAGGTCCTGGTGGATTTCCGGCAGCAGAATTATCTTTTCTTTTTGCAGAAGGAGTTTGACCAGGCGGATAACCCTGGGGTCAAATTCGCCCCTCTTAAAAATTTCTTCCATCAACTGCTCTTTCCTAGCTCTCGGCACAAAGGCTGATGTGAGAGAATATTTAAGCACCGGAGAGGAAGCCAGCAATTCCACCAGCGCTTTTATCTGTTCAAGACAGTTCTGAAATTCAGTTTCGCTGTCGACCGTCCGGGCAAATCCCCGGCTGTATTTTCTAATTATCAGGCGATGCATCATGGATCGACCTCAGCCTGTCAAGCGCTCTGCGGATCAGTTTCCGGTGCATTTCCGGGGTCATTTTTTCCCTTATTTTCTGCTCGGCCAGCGCCACGCTCAGGTTGATGGCATAGGCCTTTAATTCCTGGAGACTCAGCCTGGTCATAGCCTCTATTTCTTCGGCGGCAAGCTTTCTCAGCCGGCTGGCTTCGCTCTCGGCCTCTTTCATTATCGTCTCGCTCTCCCGGTGAGCCAGTTCCTCAACCTGCCGCTTCAGGGCGTTTATTTCGTCTTCCAGACGGTTCAGCCGGGAGGTGGCCTCTTCCAGTTTTTTCTCAGAGTCGATTTTCCTCGCTTCTGAATCTTCGAGCAGAGCGGAAATATGTTCAACCCTGCCCTGGAGATAATTGCCAATCGGCTTTCTCAGCAGATAGGCCAGACCTCCGAAAAGAACCACGAAATTAATTACCTGGCCCAGAAAGGTTTTCAGCTCAAAATGCCCGTGGCTCTCTTCCGCCAGAACAGGAACACAGAGAACGAGAGCAGTCAAAATTACGTGGACAGTGCGCGAGCTACGCTTTTTCAATTAAGCACCTTCTCCTCAACCTGTCTGGCCAGTCTTTCTACTTCCCGGTCAAGCTCCTTTTTCAGTTCTTCTGTTTGCCGGGCAAGTTCAGCTCTGGCCGTCTCCACCTGCTGTTTCACTTCACTCTGGATTTCGCTCACCAGCCTGGCTTTCTCTTCCAGCGTCCGGGAGATTATTTTTTCCCTCAGCAGGCTGGATTCCTGACGGGCTTCTTTCAACCTTTCCTCAATTTCCCTGAGGTGCTCCTCGTACTCTCTCATCGCCTGCATCGAGGCTTCTTCGTTTTCCTTAAGGATTCTCTGGCGTTTTTCCCTTATGCCAAGGTATGGCCTGAAAAAAAACCGGTTGAGAATTATGACCAGAATCCAGACTAAAGCAAAAACCGCCAGAAAAGTCAGGTCAATCTGCAGCACTGCTTCAACCTTCCGGCATAACGATAAATAAGATTAAATTATTAACATTAATGGGCCAGAAAAGCAACTGGCCCGGCCTGCGCTTTACTCTTTTCTGCCGTATGACTGGAAGAATTTGCGGGCCTCACCCACCAGGAACAGCGATCCGGCAATTAACACCGGAACCTGTCCGCCGGAAAGCGCCAGGGCAAGTCTGACGGCTGAAGGGACATCCTCTTCAAGAAAATACCGCTGACGGTATTCAGGAACCCTCTCAGCTATTTCCGCAGGCAGCGCGGCCCTTTCCAGCGACGGTCTGGTCAGAATGATCCTGCTGGCCAGAGGAAACAGCCAGCTGGCTATTTTTTTTATTTCCTTATCCTTCATCACCGCAAAAACCAGAATGCCGGGTTTCTTTATGCGATTTTTCCAGTATTCGCTGACCGCCCGGGCACCCGCCGGGTTATGACAGCCGTCGAGGATGATCGGAGGAAAGGAGCTGACCATCTCCAGCCTTCCAGGCCAGAAGGTATTTTCCAGAGCCTCTATGATTTTCTTCTTTTTAAGCTTCCAGCCCTTTTCCCTCAGTATTTCGGCCACGGCTATGGCCACTGCCGCATTCTCTCCCTGATGCTTACCTGGAAGGGATGGTTTGAATCTGTAAATCGCTGAACTTGAACGGTAGAAAAAAATCTCTCCCTCCCTTTCAGTTTTCGTCTGAAAATCCGCCGGTTTTTCGAACACCAGGCGGAGCGGAGCGCGGCACTCGAGACAGCGCTTTTTTATTACCGACAGCGCTTCCTTGTTTTTGACCCCGCAAACGCAGGGCACCCCCTCTTTAATTATCCCGGCTTTTTCAAAGGCAATCTTCCGCAGGCTGGAGCCGAGATACTGTTGATGATCATAAGAAATGGTGGTAATCACAGAAACTTCCGGTCTGACCACGTTGGTGGCGTCAAACCTTCCACCCATGCCCACTTCCAGCACAGCCAGCTGCACGCCTGCCTTACGGAAATAAAGGAAGGCAGCTAAGGTCAGAATCTCGAAGTAAGTAAGCGACCCGGTAACTTTTCCTTCGGCTTTCAGTTTTTTTTCTTTTTTTTCGATTTCTTTCAAAATTTTTTTCAGCTCTTCTTCCGGAATGAGCTCGCCATTAACCTGAATTCTTTCCCTGACATCAACCAGATGGGGCGAGGTGTAAAGCCCCGTCTTAAAGCCGTGTTCCCTGAAAATTCTCTCGAGCATGGCGCAGACCGAGCCCTTACCGTTGGTCCCGGCAACATGAACTGAAGGATAAGCAAAATGGGGATGGCCAAACTCTTCCAGCATCGCTTGAATGTTGTCCAGGCCGAGTCTTATACCAAACAGCCTGGCCTGCTCGAGGTAGGGATAACGGCTCAGGGAGCTCATCACTCTTCAGGCCTGTTGAGGAAAAGACGGAGGGCTTTAATCAGGTAATTCCGGAGGTATTTTCTTTCCACCACATCGTCCAGCATGCCGTGGGCCAGAAGAAATTCAGCCCGCTGAAATCCTTTCGGGAGTTTTTCTTTTATCGTCTGCTCTATGACCCGGGGTCCGGCAAACCCGATCAGGGCATTTGGCTCGGCGATGTTGATATCGCCAAGCATGGCGAAGCTGGCTGTGGTGCCGCCGGTGGTGGGATCCGCCATAACCGAAATGTAAGGGAGTCTGGCTTCAGACAGCCTGGCCAGGGCCGCGGCCGTTTTAATCATCTGCATCAGAGACATCATGCCTTCCTGCATTCTGGCGCCGCCGGAACAGGAGACAATGATCAGCGGGAGTCTTTCCTCCACTGCCCTCTCGGCTGCCCTTGCAACTTTTTCTCCAACCACCGAGCCCATGCTGCCGCCCATAAAACCAAATTCCATGGCCATGATGATCACCGGAATGCCGCCGATGGTTCCCTTTCCGGTAACTATCGCTTCAGGCAGCCCGGTTTTCTTCTGGCTTTCTTTCAGCCGGTCAGCATATTTCTGCTGATCCTGAAAGCCAAGAAAATCCACAGGATAGAGGTTATGGTCGAGTAACTCAAACCTGCCCTCATCAAAAAGCATTTTCAACCTGTCCATAGCTCCAAGGCGGAAGTGATAGTTGCATTCCGGACAGACGTTGAGGTTGTCTATGATATCCTGCTTGTAAAGAATCTTCTGACAGTTGTTGCAGCGGGTCCATAGACTCTCTGCCATTACAAAACCTCCTCCGCTCTTCCGTAAAAATTTTTTAATTTTTCATAAGCAAAGGCTGATTCGAGAAGATTTTTAACTTGCCCTTTTATTCTTTATTTTCTCCGGCCAGCAGGGAAACCACCGAATCCGGGTCCGGCAGATTATCCTCTATTTCATCCTCTGCGGTCAATAGCCGGTTGACCGCTTCCAGAAGAGATTCCGCGTCGACCGGTTTTTCCAGATACTCGGCCGCCCCCAGACTCGTCAGGGCTTCATGACGGTACTGCGGCCCCTTGTAAAGGCCGGTCAGAATTATCACCGGCACAGTTCCGTCTGACTCCTGAACAATTTTTCTGGTGAGGTCAAACCCATGAAGTTTCGGAAGGATCGCTTCGGTAATCACCAGGTCGGGCTTTTCTTCCTTGAAAAGGTCGTAAGCCTGAGACCCATCACTTGCCTGAATCACCTGCACTTTCAGGTTTTTCAGAATCCTGGTGAGGCCTTCCAGAGAAGATGCTTCATAATCGACCACCAAGATTTTTTTATCGCTCATAGCAATCAAGGCAATTTTAGTTTATGCTGGAAGCCATTGTCAACCGCGGGGGCTTTACAGCCGGCTGCCTTTTAGCATATAAACTCTTTTATGGAATAAACCGGAGAAATAAAATAATGAAAAAGATTCCGCTGCACACGAAGATCTTCATCGGTCTTTTTCTGGGAGTGATCATCGGTTTACTCTTCGGGCCCGAAGCAAAGCGCATAGAACCTGTCGGGACCATTTTCATCCGTCTGATCACGATGGTGGTGGTGCCGCTGGTTTTCTTTTCCCTGACCCTGGGAACGGCCAGCTTAGGTGATATCAAAAAGCTCGGGCGGATCGGCATCAAAACATTTCTCTATTTTGTCATGACCACCGCTCTGGCCATCACCATCGGTCTGCTGGCGGCCAATTTGCTCAAACCCGGAGCCGGGCTGAACGAGCAGGTCAAACAGGAACTGCTGAAAAACTATGAACAGGCGGCCCAGACCCGGATTTCAGCCATCAGGGATAAACCTTCTCTTATCTCAATTTTAGTGAACATCGTCCCGACGAACCCGGTCAAAGCGATGGCTGAGGGCGAAATGCTTCAGATCATTTTCCTGGCTCTTATTTTTGGGCTGTGTCTGACGCTGATTCCGGCTGATAAATCCAGACCACTACTTCAGTTTTTTGAAGGAGCTAACGAGGCGGTGCTGCAGGTGGTCCACCTGGTGATGAAATTTGCTCCTTACGGAGTCCTGGCGCTTTTAGCCTCGATCATCGGCCAGTTTGGAGCGGGCATTTTGCTGACCCTGCTTAAATATGTGGTGGTCACCATACTCGGACTGGCTTTTCACGCACTGGTCATCGACGGTATGCTCTTAAGATTCCTCGGAGGGATAAATCCCGGCCGTTTTTTCCGGGGGACCTCTGACGCCATGCTGATAGCTTTTTCCACTTCCAGCTCCAACGCCACCATTCCAGTAGCTCTTGAATCTCTGGATAATCTGGGAGTGAAAAAAGAATACTCCAGCTTTGTCGTTCCTCTCGGCGCCACCATAAACATGGACGGCACCGCTCTGTACCAGGGCGTGGCCGCAGTATTCATCGCCCAGATTTACGGGATCCCGCTCCCCCTGACCGCTCAGGCGACGATTGTTTTGATGGCCATTCTGGCCTCGGTCGGCACAGCCGGAGTCCCCGGAGCCGGAATGATCATGTTAGCCATGGTCCTGAAACAGATTGGCGTGCCGCTTGAAGGCGTAGCCCTGATTCTTGGAGTAGACAGGTTACTTGACATGTGCCGGACGACGGTTAACATGATAGGCAACATGGTCGCTTCCATGGTTATTCACCGGTCAGAAGAAAAGACTCCCGCCGGGCAGAGATGAGATAAAATTCCGGGCTGGCAAAAAAGAGCCGGGGGAAAATAAATTGGCCAGAAAAACCAGGCGTCAGCTTCTCGGACAGCACTTTCTCCACGAAAAAAAAGTGCTGGAAAAGATTGTCGCGGCAGTAGACCCGCGACCGGGAGATCTGATTATTGAAATAGGACCGGGTCAGGGAGCTCTGACTTTCCCGCTGGCGTCCAGAGCTGGCCGGGTTCTGGCTGTAGAAAAAGATTTATCTCTCGTCGAACAGCTTGAAAAGACCGGCCCGTCTAACGTGGAAATCATCGCCGGCGATGTCCTCCGTCTGAAGCTCTCTGAACTCATCCAGCGCCGCCGCCGGCCAGAAGAAACCGTGAAGCTGGCCGGCAATCTCCCTTACCATATTTCCACACAGATTCTTTTCGTGCTGCTGGAAACAAAAAATCTGATAGAAAGAGCTGTTTTTCTGTTTCAGAAAGAAGTGGCTCAGAGAATCACCGCCTCTTCCGGAAACAAAAAATATTCGCCTCTTTCCATCCTGCTTCAAAATTATTTTGACTGCCGGTTGCTGTTCCAGGTGGGACCTGGAGCCTTCAGTCCGCCCCCTAAGGTGGACTCGGCCTGTGTCCTCTTTTTGAGCAGGCCTCAGCCGCTATTTTTCCTTCCGGAAGAAGAAAGTGAGTTTTTTGCCTTTTTGAAAAAAGCTTTCAGCCAGCGAAGGAAAACTCTCAGCCGCAACCTGGAAGGCTCCGGACTGCCCAGAGAAAACATCCTGGAAGCTCTGCGTTCGCTGTCTCTGGAGGAAAAAACAAGAGCGGAAGACCTCGAGCCGGCGGCCTTAGTAAAGATTTTCCGCCTTCTTCAAAAAAGTATTCCAGAAAAAAATGACTCGCGATGAAAACGCGCTTTCTCCTGTGATATAATCAAAAAAAATGGCCCGAGCAAAAAAGGAAAAGAAGGAAGAGAAAAAAGGGAGCCGGAAGAATAAAATTCTGGCCGAAACCATCTCGGTCATCTTAATTTTTCTTTCGCTCTTTTCATTTCTTAGCCTTTTTAGCTACAACCCGGCTGACCCTTCCTGGGCCAGCACCGCCATTCCCGGTCAGGGGGTGAGCAATTTTGGCGGCCGGCTTGGAGCCCAGCTGGCTGAAACCCTCCTTCAGGTCTTCGGTCTGGTCGCGCTTGTTCTGCCCTTTGCCTTTGGCTATTTAGGAATAAGGAGCCTTTTCCCGGGTCAGTACACCCGGATGGTGCGGCGAACACTCTCAGGTTTTCTTTACCTCCTGGTGCTTTCTCCTCTGCTGATTCTCATCCTGGAAAGATTTCCCTGGAAGGGCAAAGAATTTCTGGCCGGCGGTCTCTTTGGCCAGGTGATTCTTGGCTTTTTCGCGCGGTATTTAAATCATACTGGATCCTTCATCTTTCTTCTTTCGCTGCTGGCTCTGCTGCTGATTTTCACCACCCACTGGAGTCTGGCCAGAACCGTCGCCTTCCTCGCCCGGCTGTTTCGTAACACCACCTCAAGCGTGATCATCAGGATTACTGAACACCGCAAAGAAAAAAAGAGCCAGGCGGCCGAAGTTGCCAGGAGCGAACTGAAAACCCCGGGAATGCCTGCTGAAAAAACCCTGTCCGGCGCAGAAACAAAGATTTCCCGACCGCCAGCCGCTCCTGAAGAAAAAGAACCGGCCAGGCCGTCCGAGCGGGCTGCCAGAGTTTCCAGGAAAAAAGAAGCCGGGGAGCAGGAAGGAGGAATGCTTTTCCCCGACCTGAGAAAATCCGGCAGCTACCGCTTCCCGCCGTTCACCCTGCTGGACCCGGGAAAGCCTTCAGAAAAAATCGACCGGGAAGAACTTTTCGAGAAAAAGCGAATCATCGAGCAGAAACTTCTGGAATTCAAAGTTTCGGGCGAAGTGCGCGAATACCATCCGGGGCCGGTCATCACCACCTACGAATTTTTCCCGGACGCCGGCATTAAGGTAAGCCAGGTGGCCAGCCTGAGCGAGGAGCTGTCGCTGGCTCTGGCGGCCGAGTCGGTGCGGATACAGCGTATTCCAGGAAAATCATCCCTGGGTATTGAAATCCCGAACAACAAAAGAGAAATCATCAAGCTGCGCGACATCATTCAGTCGGAAAAATTCCAGAATTCAGCCTCGAAGCTGACCTTTGCCCTCGGCAAGACAGTTCACGGCGAGGTTTACGTCACCGACCTGGCCATAATGCCCCATCTCCTGATAGCCGGAGCCACCGGCACAGGCAAGAGCGTTGCGCTGAATGCGCTGATTGCCAGCATCCTCTACAAGGCAACTCCGGACGAAGTAAAGCTGATTCTTATCGACCCGAAAAGCCTTGAATTCACCCTTTACGACGGGATACCACACCTGCTGGCACCGGTGGTCAACGATTCGAAAAAAGCCAGCATCATCCTGATGGACGCCGTGAGAAAAATGGAAGAAAGGCTCCGCATTCTGAGCCAAGCGAAGGTAAGAAACATTGAACAGTACAACCAGCAGGTAAAGACGCTGCGGGAGCAGAAGAAAGGGAAACTTTCGGATGAAGAAAAAGAGAAACTCAAACCTCTGCCCTACATAGTGATCATCATCGACGAGCTGGCAGAACTGATGATGACCTCCGCTCAGGATGTTGAATACTGCATTGGAAGGCTGGCCCAGCTGGCCAGGGCCGTGGGAATTCATCTGGTCATGGCCACCCAGCGACCTTCTATCGATGTTATCACCGGCACGATTAAAAACAATTTCAACAGCCGTATTGCTTTCAAGGTTCCTTCCAAGGTTGACTCCCGGGTAATAATCGATACTGTCGGCGCGGAGAAGCTCCTCGGGCTCGGCGATATGTTATTCATGCCCCCGAACTATCCGCGAATCATCAGGTTGCACTGCGCTTATATTTCTGTTCCCGAGGTGCAGAGGCTGGTTAAATTCGTTAAAGAGCAGGGCGAGCCGCAGTATGACGAAAGGATCCTGCAGATCCTGAAAAGAACAGGAGACCTTCTTTTTGAAGAAGACCTGGGCGAAAAGGACGAGCTCTTCGATCAGGCTGTGGAGCTGGTTCTGGCCACCGGCCAGGCCTCAGCTTCCTTTCTCCAGCGCAAAATGAAGCTGGGTTACGCCAGGGCTTCGAGAATCCTCGATCAGATGGAGCAGGAAGGAATAGTCGGACCATCTCAGGGCGCCAAACCTCGGGAAATACTCGTTGACCCCAGGACTTATCTTAAAGAAAGACAGAAATCAAAAAGTTCTGACACGAAATCCTGAGGGATGGGCAGGGTCAGTTTCCGGACGGCAGTTTAAGCGACCTCTGAACTTTTTCTTTAACCTTTATCCAGCGTTCAGGAGGTATTTCCAGAGCTATTTCCACCAGAGCCGGGTCAAACTGACTGCCGCTGCAGTTTTTGACCTCATCGAGCGCCACCTGGAAACCGCTGCCTTTTCGATACGGACGGTCTGAGGTAATGGCGTCTACCGTATCGGCGATGGAAAACAGCCTGGCGCCGAGTGGAATTGCTTCCCCCTCGAGGCCGAAAGGATAGCCTGTGCCGTCATACCTCTCGTGATGGAAAAGAACGACTTCAGCCGCTCCCTGAAGGAAGCTGAACTCTTCAATCATGGCAAAACCGATGAGCGGATGATATTTAACGATTTCCATCTCTTCTTCTGTCAACGGACCTTCTTTCAGGAGAATTTCGTCTGGAATGCCGACTTTCCCCAGGTCATGCAGCAGCGCCCCCCTTTCGATGTCCAGAAGCGTCCGGCGGTCGTTCACTCCGGCCGCCTCAGCCAGCATTATGGTATATGCGGCGACGAACTGGGAATGACCGACGTTTTCCTCCCGGCTGTCGGCCGCTGCCAGAAAATAGATCAGCTCAGAATTAAAAAAACGGTTATCGGAGAAAATCTTTTTAAGTCCGTTAAGGCTGGCCAGTTTCTCCTGACGGGCTGAATTCTCCAGCCTGTCGAGTATTCTGCTGGCTTTAATAAACGCTTCTATCCGGGATATAAAATATGGGGAATTATAAGGGGAACTCATAAGGGAGGAGGCTACCTTTCCCCAGCCCTGGAGATTCCAGTGGGTCTTCAACCAGTGAAGGTCAAAAGCTTTCACCCTGGTCTCTTCCTGAACCTTAAGGGAGCTTCTTCTTATTTCGCCTGCTTCTTCAGCATACGATTTCTTAGGCCTATCTTCTTTCATCCTTAACCCCTCGCTTCCTTTCAGCAGAAAGAGACGCTCCAGATCCGGGAGCCGGCGCCGGTTCAATCAGAGGAGAGGTTTCCACCAGCACATATCCCCGGTAGCGGGCAAAAAATTCCAGATAGCGGCAGAAGGCTTCTTCGGTGGCGAAATATCTTATTCTTACATTTGTTTTTAAGGCAGCTGCCATGAAGCCCTCCGCTTCCTTTTCTTCGGGCAAAAAATTAGTCGTCCGGAAAAACAAAAAATTGAAAATGAGCTTATATTTGTGATATTGTCAGAATGAATTACCGGAAAAAGTTCTGGAAGAAAAAGCGAAAAAGGCTGAAAAATGACTCGGAAGATGGAAGAAGACCTTCAAGAACTTATTGTCCGCTACCGGCCGATCATCACCTTCAGGGTGCGAAAAGCCCTGGGAGCCCAGAACACCGACTGCGAGGATCTGGTTTCTGAGATCCTTTCCCAGGTGGTGGAGAAAATCCAGACTGGAGAATTCAGGGGCGAGTCCTCACTGGGCACGTTCGTTTATACCATAACTTCCCGCCGGATAATCGACTATATAAGAGAGAAGACAAGGGTGATGAAATACGCTCCCGAGCCTGATCCATATCCAGACCCCCAGGAAACCCTGGAGGTGGTGGAAATGTCCGAGAAGGTGAAGAAGGCGCTTTCGAGACTGAAGCCCAAATACCGCGAAGTTCTGTATTTATATTATTATCAGGAGTTTAGTCGGGAAGAAGTGGCCGCCAGACTCGGGGTGTCACCCAGAAAGGTCAGCGAACTGGTCAACTATGCCCTGAAGCTAATCAGAAAAGAACTAAAAACGTGAAAAATTTTCCAACTTTTACGGGGTTGAACGACTAAAAGGTTGAGACAAAAGGAAGGCGGAGAAATATGAGCCACTGCAAGTTTGAAGAATTTATTGATGGGTACCTGCTTAACAAACTGAGCGAAAGGGATAAAGAACTTTTCGAGGAACATTATTTTAATTGTTCCTCCTGCTTCGAAAAGCTGAAAGAAAGGGATGTCATCATCCGCACCATCAAGAACCACCCGGAGCTGCTGGAGCAGAAAGAGGAAGTTCGGGTGAGCGCGCTGGCCAGCCTGCGGAGAGAGGTTGCTTCGTTTTTCACCGTGAGACAGCTGGCGCTGGCCGGGGTGATGGCTCTCCTGGCGGCGCTGGTCATTCTGGCTGTCATTCCCCGCAATCAGCTTCCTACTCCCAGCTTTGTGCTGACAGACGAGGAGACGGTGCGCGGCTCTTCCATCACGCTTATCTCCCCGGTTATCGACATGAACCAGCCGCCAGCTTATTTTGAGTGGAAAAAGCTCGGCGAAAACGTGGAATACCAGATAACCATCTCCAACAGCGAGGTCCTGTGGAAAGCCACCACCAGAGAAAACCGCATCATCCTGCCGGAAGAAGTCAAAGCCCGGATGAAACCTGGAGAAAGGTATTCCTGGCAGGTTAAAGCCTTCGGACCGGATGGAACTCTGATCGCCGTCTCCAGCCGCGTGCAGTTCAAGCTGTCGGAAAAGTAAGCAGGGAACTGAACTCAATCTTCAGGCAGATTGTTATCAAATTCTTCTATATACATTCTGCCCTTTGTTTCTTCTTCAAAAGCCAGACAGCACATCAACCGTCCGCACAAACCGGAAATTTTTGTCGGGTTGATGACTATCTGTTGCTTTCTGGCTTTCTGAATGGTAATCGGCTCAAAATTCTTCATGAAAGAGAAACAGCACAGCATCCGGCCGCAGACACCTACCCCGCCAACCAGCTTGGCCTCATCGCGCACCCCTATCTGGCGCATTTCGATCCTCATTTTCAATTCTTTCGCCAGGTCCTTCACCAGCTGGCGAAAATCAATCCGGCCGTCAGCCGTATAATAAAAAATTCCTTTTTTCTCGTTGAAGAAGTAGCGCACAGCCACCAGCTTCATCGGCAGGCCGCGGGCTTTGATGCGGCTCAGACAGAATTCAAAGGCTCTTTTTTCCTTCTCCCTCAGCCACTGAAATTTTTTGATGTCCTCTTCGGTGGCCTTTCTTATAATCCTGGTGGCGTTCTGAGCAGCCTTGGGGCAATGAACCACCTCGCTGTTAACGTCTATAACAATAGCCAGGTCGCCGCCGTATTCGGAGTCCACCAGACAGTAATCTCCTATCTCCAGGGGCTCTTCCCCCTTTGTGGCCCGGATAATCTTTCCGGTAGACTCTGACAGCAGCAAGACCACTTCAGCCATTTCTTATCTCTCTGAAAAACAAAATTAATTCATTTCCCATTATAGCCAAGTTCGGGTTCCTCTTTAAGAGGCTCCGCGAATCTTCCATTTTTCTTACCGCCCGGCTGGCGGTGGCAGGCGGGATGACAGCTGCCAGCTTACTGAGTTCTGGTGCAAGGTCGGGATTCAGGAGATAGCCGTTCTGACCCTCGTGGACAGCCAGCAGATCCCTGAAAAAAACAGCAAAAAATTTCAGCGTTTCCCTGAAATCAGAAACTGAATCCTTCCTGGCCCGGCCGGAAAGAAGGCTGAGAAAATCTTCCGAATCGCCCTGTTCCAGCAGCTGCCTGAACATCACCCAGGCCTGATTGCGGCCGGCGATAAATTCTTCCCAGTCAGCCTCCAGCACAGCCTCAAGGTCTCCTTCGGAGGCGGCGGCCAGGAGCCTGGCTTTTTCCGACGGCAAACCGCGCTCCAGCAGAGCTTTTTCCACGTCCTCCTGGCTCAGCGGGTTAAACCTTAAAACCTGACAGCGCGATCGGATGGTCGGCAGAATCATCTGCAGGTCTTCTGTGATCAGAATAAAGTGGACAAAAGGTCCGGGTTCTTCAAGGGTTTTTAACAGAGAATTGGCGACGGTTTCATTCATCCTGTCGGCTTCATCTATGATGAAAACCATCCGGCCCTGATTCCAGGGCCTCATCGTGGACAGATAATTTATCTCCTCAATCTGTTCCTTAACAATCTGCTCGCGGTTTTTTTCCCGGACCACAAGCCGCACGTTCGGATGCTGACCGCGCTCGACCCGAAGACAGGAGTCGCAGCGGTCGCAGGAATCATCTTTTTTCTCCAGGCAATTAAGCGTCTTGGCTACGGCGAGAGCCGTTCTCAATTTACCGCTTCCGGAGGGACCGAAAAAGAGCAGCGATCCCGGCAGCCTTCCTTTGCTCAACGAAAGCTTCAGAATTTGCTTTGTCCTCTCATTGCCGGGAATATCCTTAAAACTCATCTGTTCATCCTCTGAGCATCCTGTGTTCCGGTGAATATAACACCTGTCTTAAATAACGTCCGGTATGGGATTTCTCCACCCGGGCGACTTCTTCCGGCGTTCCGGCGGCCACCACCTCTCCCCCTTCCACGCCCCCCTCAGGACCCAGGTCAATAACATAATCGCAATATTTGATAACGTCAAGGTTGTGCTCGATTATTATCACCGTGTTGCCCATTTCCACTAGCCTGTTGAGAACCTGAAGCAGCTTGCTTACGTCGTCAAAATGCAGCCCGGTGGTGGGTTCGTCCAGAAGATAGAGTGTCCGGCCGGTGTCCCGCCGGCTGAGCTCGCGGGTTAGCTTTATCCTCTGAGCCTCTCCGCCCGAAAGCCGCGTGGCCGGCTGCCCGAGACGGAGATAGCCGAGCCCCACCTGCTTCAAAAGTTCCAGCTTTCTTCTGAGCGCCGGATGCGCTTTCAGGTACTCATAAGCTTCATCCACAGTCATATCGAGATAATCGGCGATATTCCGTCCGTGGTAAGTGACAGCCAGAGTCTCCTTGTTGTATCTCCGACCTCCGCAGCGGTCGCAGGTGACATAAACGTCGGGCAGAAAATGCATCTCGAACTTCTTCACGCCGGCTCCCTCGCACTCCTCGCAGCGACCTCCGTGAACGTTGAAGCTGAATCGCCCTGGGCGATATCCCCTTCTGCGAGCTTCGGGTGTCATGGCAAATAGTTCCCTCAGGTGGGTGAAAATTCCTGTGTAGGTGGCCGGGTTCGAACGCGGAGTGCGTCCGATCGGTTTCTGGTCAACAGAAACCACCTTGTCAATCTGTTCGAGTCCTTCAATTGCCCGGTGTTTTCCCGGCTGAACTTTTGCCCGGTAAAATTTTTTCTGAAGCGCCCGGAAAAGGATATCGTAAACCAGCGTGCTTTTTCCCGAACCGGAAACGCCGGTTACCGCTGTCATCACTCCGAGCGGGAAGCTTACATCGATGTTTTTAAGGTTATGTTCACAGGCCCCCAGGACTTTCAACCAACCGGAAGGCCGGCGCCTGGAAGCCGGCACCGGTATGAATTTTTCTCCCCGCAGATAACAGGCTGTCAGAGAACCGCTCGATTTAAGTATATCGGCCGGAGTTCCGCAGGCCACCACCCGGCCGCCGTTCTCACCGGCTCCGGGGCCAAGGTCAATGATGTAATCCGCCGAACGGATGGTCTGTTCGTCATGCTCGACCACCACTATCGAATTGCCGGCGTCCCTCAGCTGACGGAGCAGCCTGATCAGCCGTCCATTGTCTCGCTGGTGAAGTCCGATCGTCGGTTCGTCGAGCACATACAGAATTCCCCTCAGCCGTGCTCCCACCTGAGCCGCCAGCCTTATTCTCTGAGCTTCACCGCCGGAAAGAGAAGAACCCGTCCGATTCAGGTCGAGATAGGAGAGGCCGAGCTGCTTCATCACCCGGAGACGGTCGTTGATTTCTTTCAGTATTCGCTCCGCCACTTCTCTCTGGGGCCCGGGGAAATTTATCTTCTCCAGCCGCTCGAGAAGATGGTCAACGTCGAGAGAAGCCAGCTGGTGGATGTTAAGACCATCGATTTTTACCCAGAGGCTTTCTTTCTTCAACCTCTGTCCGCGGCAGACCGGACAGAGATCTCCGGTCAGTTCCACTTCTCCCCACTCGTTAAGCACAGTCATATAGCCGAGGCCGTGACACTGGCTGCAGGCGCCGTACGGGCTGTTGAAGGAAAAATTCCGCGGTTCCAGCGGCTGGAAGCTCCGGCTGCAGAGCGGGCAGCTCAGCTTTCTGGAAAAATAGGACTCCTGTCCGCCCTCATCGACCACGACCACACCGCCGTCGGAAATTTCCAGACTTTTTTCCACCGCCTCCCGGAACCTTGAAAGAAATTTTTCTTCCAGCTTTAGCTCATCAACCAGTATCTCAATGTTATGTTTTTTATTCCTGTCGAGAGAAATTTTCTCTTCCAGGTCGTGCAGCCGGCCGTCAACTCTGGCCCTGAGGAATCCCTTTTTTCTGAATCTCTCCAGAAGCTGGTGATACTCGCCCTTTCGCCCCCGGACGACCGGAGCGAGAATCTGGATTTTCTGACCGAAAAGTCTCTCTCTGATCATCTCCAGAATCTGTTCCTGGCTGCTCGAGCTTACCGGAACTTCACAATCGGGACAGTAGATGGTTCCGAGACGGGCATAAAGAAGGCGCAGCAGGTCATAGATTTCAGTTATGGTGCCGACTGTCGAGCGTGGATTGAAAGTGATGGTTTTCTGGTCAACAGAAATCGCCGGACTCAGGCCCTCGATCGACTCCACCTCAGGTTTCTCCAGCTGCTCAATAAACTGTCTGGCATAAGCTGAAAGACACTCTATGTATCTCCTCTGACCCTCGGCAAAAAGAGTATCAAAGGCTAAGGAAGATTTTCCTGAACCGCTCGGGCCGGTGATGATCACCAGCCTGTTTCGCGGTATGTTAACGTCTATCTTTTTGAGATTATGCTGGGCGGCCTTGCGAACTTTTATTTCCAGAAGCATGTCTATATTTTAGCACGGGAACCGGGCATTAAGTTCGGAGGTGATTTAACCGCGGCCGGCTTTATTTTATAATAGCAGAAGGATCGCGCCATGAACAAAGACGACCGTCTTCTCAAAGCGATAGATACGCTGCGGCAGATGGCTGCCGGTCATGATTCCATCACCGCCATCAAATACCTCCCGCCGCAACCGGGAAAGTTCGTTGAGTATCCGCCGGATATCCATCCCCGGCTGGTTGAAGCTCTGAAGAAAAAAGGATTTTCCTCTCTTTTTTCTCACCAGCAGGAAGCGTGGGAAAAAGTGCGTCAGGGCAAAAACGTGGTGGTGGTAACGCCGACTGCTTCTGGAAAAACACTCTGCTACAACCTTCCGGTGCTCGACTGCATTCTGCGCGACCCGTCCAGCCGGGCAATCTACCTCTTTCCGACGAAAGCATTGAGTCAGGACCAGAGAGCCGAGCTGGACGAAACGATTGAACTTCTGCAGGAAGAAATAAGAATTTTCACCTACGACGGCGATACCCCGCAGGACGCTCGCAAGGCGATCCGGGCGCAGGGACACATCATCATCACCAACCCCGACATGCTGCATACCGGGATTCTGCCCCACCACACGAAGTGGGTAAAACTTTTTGAAAATCTCAAATACATCGTCATCGACGAACTGCACAACTACCGCGGGGTTTTCGGCAGCCACGTGGCCAACGTCATCAGACGGCTGAAAAGAATAGCCGCCTTCTACGGCTCAAAACCGCAGTTCATCCTGTCCACCGCCACCATCGCCAACCCGAAGGAAATGGCTGAGAGAATGATTGAGGAACCGGTCGAGCTGGTCGATCAGAGCGGAGCCCCTTCGGGCGAAAAATATTTCATCTTTTACACTCCTCCCGTCATCAATCCCTACCTCGGAATCAGAAGGTCCTACATCAACGAAGCCAGAAGAGTCGCCGGGATTTTCCTCAACCTCGGCCTGCAGACGATCGTCTTTGCCCAGAGCCGCCTTCTGACTGAAGTCCTGGTCACTTACCTCAAAGCCGACATCGAAAAAAGCCTCAAGGATGAAGGAAAGATCCGCGGTTACCGTGGCGGATACCTTCCGTTAAAACGCCGGGAGATAGAAAAGGGACTGCGGGAAGGGAAAATTCTCGGCGTGGTTTCCACCAACGCTCTCGAGCTGGGGATTGACATCGGCACCTTAGACGTGGCAGTTCTCGCCGGCTATCCTGGCACGATCGCCAGCACTTGGCAGAGAGCCGGCCGGGCCGGACGCAAAACCGGAAGGTCGGCCGCCGTGCTGGTGGCATCTTCCGCCCCGCTCGATCAGTTCATCGTGCAGCATCCGGATTATTTCTTCTCGAGCTCGCCGGAAATGGCTCTGATCAACCCGGACAACCCTTCGATTCTTCTCAGCCACATTCAGTGCGCCGCTTTTGAACTCCCGTTCGAAGACGGAGAAAAATTCGGTTCGATGGAAATCGAAGAAATTTTGAAAATGCTGGAAGAAGAGCAGATGCTCCACCATACGGGCAATAAATGGTTCTGGACCTCTGAAGCCTATCCGGCCGATGCCATTTCCCTGCGCAGCATCAGCTCCGACAACTTTGTGGTGGTGGACATAACGGAAAAACCCAGAGTGATCGCCGAAGTTGATTTCTCCTCGGCTCTGACCACCCTTCATCCTAAAGCCATCTACATCTGCGAGGGCGAGCAATATTTCGTCGAAGAATTCAACTACGAACAGCGCAAAGCTTATGTCAGAAAAACTGAAGTTGATTACTTTACCGACGCCATAGATTACACCAACGTAAAAATACTCGATGTATTCAACCAGCAGGACCTGCCTCAGGGCTGGGTTTCCCACGGGGAAGTTCACGTGACCACCCGGGTAGTAGGCTTCAAGAAAATCAAGTTTCATACGATGGAAAACGTCGGTTCTGGCGAACTGGACCTGCCGGAGAATCAGATGAACACCACGAGTTTCTGGCTGACCATTCCGGCGGAAATCTATCAGACGCTGCCGTTCACCTCCGATCAGAGGATAAACGGGCTTTTCGGCTTATCCTACCTTTTGCACAACGTAGCCCCGCTTTTTCTGATGTGCGACCGCCATGACCTGGGCGTGGCCATCGGCGACAATCTCACCGGCCAATCGATGCCCCCGAGGGAATTGCCCCGGCATCGCCTTCCGGACGACGAAAAGTCCAGGGCTTTTCTCAGCCCTGACTTTTCCCCCAATATTTTTCTTTACGACA
>FWWL01001289.1_pt1 | contig 60989 bp, 53 predicted proteins | sample 2228331 | NCBI WGS metagenome assembly FWWL01 (sample SAMEA103939775, study PRJEB20133) | metagenome
ATTCATAGTCTTTGATCATGTTTTCTTCTTAACATCTATTTTTTTCCATAGTTTTTTCTGCCTTTTCCAGCGCAGGTTTTACCAAAATCTTTACCCAATACCCAACATGACACACTTTATCCAAGAGTGCTATAGAACAAATAGACCTTCAAGGCCCTTATGGGCATTCCTTGCCATGGGGTGATACTTACTCTTTGCCATCAAAAGGGAAACTCCTATCCTTTGTATGATTTTAGGTTAAAACTACCAAGGCTAAGGTAAGGTGTCTGTTAGGCCCATTTCTTGTAAGTATTGTGCCTTTAGAAGCCAAATCTGTTTAACATCCCTGTTTCCAGGTCCACATACACCATGGATGACCTGAAGGTCTGGCCCCTTGTTAAGAGTATCTTTAGGACCTCTGCCACCTGTAAGCTTGCTATAAACTGAGGTGAAGGGGCAAGGACCCCCAGCACGGCCTCTGGCCTTGGTGAGGAACTGGCTGATCCCTCCAGGGCCTCCCCATAGATGCCATCTAAGCCCCTATCCCCTGGAAATATTGTCATCAACTGGCCTTCAAGGCCTGCCACTGCACCGTGGACAAAGGGGATACCCCTGCCCTTGCACTCCCTTTCCAGGACCAATCTGTCAAGGGGATTGTCCAGGGCATCCACTGCCACATCAACCCCGCTGAGGATACCCCCTGCGTTATCTCTATTAAATCTCTCCACAAAGGCCCTGACCCTCACCGCGGGGTTTATTTCCCTTAGGGCCTCTGCCACCACCTCTGCCTTGGGCCTTCCCATGGTGGATGTATTGCAAAAGGCCTGTCTGTTTAAATTGCTTTCGTCAAACTGGTCAGGGTCCACAACACTGATCATTCCCACACCTAATCTTGCCAGGCTTGATATGACATGGCCGCCAAGCCCCCCTGCACCAATAACTGCCACATGGCCCTTGTGAAGAATAAGTTGCTCTTCAATCCTCAAGGCATCCACATTCCTGATGTACCGGTATGGCAGGATACCCTGTTCAAGGGCAAAGAGATATATGTCCCAGAGGGCAAGTCCATGCCTTTGGGCAATGTCCATGGCATGAATCTCCCTCAAGACCCTCACATGCCTGCCAGGGTATCTCTCCACCCAATGGCTTAAGGCCTCTATCTGTTTTTTTACTTCCATTTATCCCTCATAGGTCCCTTTTCAAACCCATTACAAGGCGATAAGGGCCTGGGGTGCCATAGGGTATAAAGGCAACCCTCTTTTCGTGAGTGATAACAAAGTCCAGGTCCTGTGCCTTTCCATCCACCATTACACATTCTATCTTGTCCAGGGAAAGCCCCAATTCCCTTGCCAATTCCCTTGCAACAATCCCTGAAGATCCTGGAGTGTATTCCACCACCCTTGCTTTTAGCTCCTTACTCAATACCCCAAAGGCCCTTACCTCCAATCTATCCTCCACCCACTGCAGGGAACAACCCCACCCTCTCATTCCCCTGCAATATAAAATCCTTGTCCCTGTGGATACCATCCACAATTACCACCTTGACCTCATTTATAGGGATTTTAAGGAGATTAATGAGTCCTGTTACTGAGATGGGAAAATCACCATGCACCCTTAGACCATTCACAGGATCATATCCCTTTACATAGCCCCTCAAGGTACTGCTCAAGAATACCTCCAATGCCATTTACACCCCCAGCCCTGTGCAAGAATATGCCAAAAGGAATAGTCTGGGGCAACCAATTTTAATGGCACAAAGGGGCCTATAATTAGATGTGGACATAAAAAGGCATTGAATTTACTATTTTAATTTAGGCTGTTTTGTATCCCAGTCTTGAATAAGTAGCCAGAAAGGAGGGTTTTACATGATTGAACTGGGTCTCAAGGAGGAGTTAAACACCATCTGGGATCAGTTGATGCTCTTAAGGGGGCGTCTTTGACCTGGACAATTGTCAGGAGGCCTTAGACCAGGTGGAAAGGGAGATGACCAGGCCAGATTTTTGGAATAGGCCCCCTGAGGAGATAGCAAGGATGGCGCAAAGGCGCAGCCAGCTCCTGGAAAAATTAAGGGAATGGGAGGATCTGAAGGAAGAGGTGGAGGACTCAAAGGAACTGATAGAACTGGCCACTGATGAAAAGGACATCGCCCTCCTTAAGGAGGCCACAGAGCAAGTAAAGAGATTCAAGGCACAGATCAGGGCCCTTCATTTGAAATCCATTATGGGTGATGAGGATGACAAATTAAATGCCATTGTGGCCATCAATGCCGGCACAGGGGGTACGGACGCACAGGACTGGTGCCAGATCCTCTTTAGGATGTATACCCGATGGGCAGAACGCCACAGGATGAAGGTGGAAGTGAGAGACCTCCTGGAAGGGGAAGAGGCAGGTATAAAGAATGTGACCTTTTCCGTGATAGGTCCCTATGCCTATGGGTTTTTGAAGGCTGAAAACGGGGTTCACAGGCTAGTAAGGATTTCACCCTTTGATGCCAGTGGCAGGAGGCATACCTCCTTTGCCTCAGTGGCCGTATACCCCGATGTGGAGGAGGACATAAGGATAGAGATTGACGAAAAGGACCTCCGCATTGACACCTTTAAGGCCAGTGGGCCTGGTGGACAGCATGTGAACAAGACCAGTTCAGCGGTGAGGATCACCCACATACCCACAGGTATAGTTGTCCAGTGCCAGAATGAGAAATCCCAGCACAGAAATAAAGATATGGCCATGAAGATACTCAGGGCCAGGCTCTATGAGCTGGAAAAGAGGAAGCTGGAGGCCAAGAAACAGGAGATACACCAAGGCCAAAAGGAGATATCCTGGGGCAACCAGATAAGGTCCTATGTATTTAATCCCTATAGATTGGTGAAGGACCACAGGACAAACCTGGAGGTGGGCAATGTGGACGCAGTGCTGGATGGGGATATAGATGAGTTCATAGAGGCCTACCTCATCCAGTTCAGGCACGAGGCAAAAAGAGAGTCACCCTAAATCCATCCCATCCAGGGGATAAACAGGGGGCTTATTGGGCAACAGTAAATCTCCACTGGCAATACATGTCTTCAGGGTGAGGGTCTGGGGGGGCAAAGATGCACTCCACTTTGATGGCCGGGTCTATTATTTGAGCAAATCCAGAAAACTCCTGGCGATGCATCTCTTTGCACCGATATTCTTTAAGCCCCCTTTTGATCCTGGCCACCTGTGTGGGGCAGCTGGGCACTGAGATCAAGACCTCCCCTGGCAACTCCTCTATCTCATAACCCACCAATATACACCAGGGGAAGTATCTTAAGGCCTGAACAAAACCCTTTAGGCCCCTGTCCCTCACCTTAAATCTCTCTTTCAGATCCCTGGCTGCCATGCCAGCCACCCTGCCCCACACCCTTTCGTTTAGCTCCTCTGCAGCCTCTTGCCCAAATCTCTCTGCCACATATATAAACCAGAAGGCATCCACCACCCGATAATGCCACAGGAGAAACTCAAGATAACTCTTGAGCCCTTCTTTATCCATACCTTCAAAGATTTCTAAGTTCATGGCCTCCTCTCTAAGGACACCAAAGAAATGCAAAAATAAAGGGTTGGTAGAAATTTTGGCATCTTAGGGCTAATTGGTTGCCAAAAGACAAGGCCTTTGGGCCTGAGACTATAGGGTTATAATCCCTGATATTATCTGACCTAAGGCCTCCTCAGTCTTATGGTCACCTCGTTTTCCCTGTCAGGGCAGCTGAGCACCATCTCCTCCTGGGCTGACCATGGGTACTTACCCCCAAATTGCATGAGGGTTATGGATGGAAAGATGTCGTGATAAAAAAACCCACACAATCCCCCTGTATCCCAGCACCCGATCTTTAGCCTCTCCCCTTTGCTGTGCCCTGCACTGCACTCACCCTTAACAGAGATGACCTCTGCCTCCAGATGGGGTATGTCTTTGGGCTGTATTGCCATCCCTGCCCCTCCTTTTTTAGATCCCCCTTTCCAGGTTTACTGTCCTGGAAGGGGAAAAGCCATTGGAGGTAAAGAAGTGTAGCAATCTGGTATCATTCATGTCCACGAGGGTATTTACCTTCCTCACCCCAAGGCTCTTTAGATGATCCAGAAACTCCTTCATTAAGAGTCTTCCAATACCCTTTTTTTGATAATCGGGATCCACGCCTATGGTGTCCAGTGTGGCCATATCACCGGATATACCATATTCCCCTATAAATAGCTCACCCATAATAAATCCAATAACCTTACCATCCCCTGTCTCGGCCACAAAGGAAGTGGGAACATAGTCATTGGAGTTAAAGAGTTTGTCAAACTTGGCCTTATAGTATTCATGCCTAGATATCTTTAGCACCTTTTGGTCTATCTTGGCCACTGCCTCCAGGTCCCCAGCCTCCATCAGCCTTATCTTTATGTCTCCTGCCATACCGTTACCCTCACTATTTTTGGGCCAATAGCCCTTACATCAAGAGATCTCCGTGCCTTGTTCTTCTCTTCTGAATTCCAGTTTAGGTGACATAAGCCCTTCCACCAATACATAGGCGGCTTGAAGATAGGAAGTGGGACAGAGTGGGAAACATTCCTTACACCTCCAGCACTCCTTTGCAGCTATCTCAGGTACAAAGCCTATCTCCCGTCTGATCCCCCTGTCAATAAAAGATACGGCATGGGCCTTTTTCACCTCGGCACAGTATCTCACGCACAGGCCACAGAGTATACAAAAGGATGCCTCCTGTTCGTACTTTTTCTTGTCAGCACCATACTCCTTGGCAAGTCTGTCCAGCTCAAAGCTATCAGGGGCGTGGGCAAGGAGGAGTTCCAATATCACCTTTCTGATCTTGTCCACCTTCTCCCCCCTGGTCCTCACCACCAGCCCTGGCTCCACTGGATAGAGGCATGAGGCAACCAGTCTTTTTCTGCCCTTGCTCTCTATCTCCACTGTACAGATCCTGCAGGCCCCAAAAGGCTCCAGTTTTTCGTGGTGGCAAAGGGTGGGGATCTCTATCCCGGCACTCTTTGCAGCATCCAACACCGTCATACCCTCTTTTGCCAACACCTCTTTCCCATCTATCTGAACCCTTATCTCATCCATGGCTACTTCCTCTTTCTATCAATAACCCTTGCTTCCTCTGGTAGAGGGGCAGGTATTGGTTCCCCAGAGATCTTCCTCACTGCCTTAAACCTGGGAGGACACATCTCAAAGCATGTCCCGCACTTTGTGCACTTGTCCTGGTCTATCACATGGATCTGGCTCTTTGCCCCAACAATGGCGTTGGCAGGACAGTTCCTGAGGCAAACCATACAGGCCTTGCATCTTTCTGGGTCAATGTAGTAGGCAATCAGGTCCTTGCACACCAGGGCAGGACACCTCTTCTCCTTCACATGGGCCTCGTATTCATCCCTAAAGTACTTGAGGGTGCTCAGGAATGGGTTTGGGGCAGACCTTCCCAGTGCACACAAGGAGGCATCCACAAGCACCTCTGAAAGCTCCACCAATCTATCCAGATCCCCATCCTCTCCTTCACCACTGGTGATCCTTTTCAAAAGCTTTAGCATCTGTCTAAGGCCCTCCCTGCAGGGGACACACTTTCCACAGGACTCATCGGACAGGAACTCTATAAAATACCTTGCCACATCCACCATGCAGGTGTCCTCGTCCATCACTATCATTCCCCCGGAGCCCATCATGGACCCAGCCTCCCAGAGCTCGTCAAAATCCACTTTTAAATCCAGCAAGGACTCTGGCAGGCAACCACCAGATGGTCCACCGGTCTGGACCGCCTTGAATCTCTTGCCCCCTTTCATACCACCGCCAATCTTAAAAATGATGTCCCTCAAGGTGGTGCCCATCGGCACCTCCACCAGACCTGTGTTATTTACCTTGCCCACCAACGAAAAGATCTTTGTGCCCTTGCTCCCCTCTGTGCCGTATTGCCTGAACCAGTCCGCACCCTTGTTCACTATCAGTGGCACGGTGGCCCATGTCTCCACATTATTTAGGACACTGGGCCTGTTCCAGAGCCCCTTTACAGCAGTGTGAATGTATTTTGGCCTTGGTTCACCCACCCTTCCTTCAATGGCAGTCATCAGGGCACTGGACTCCCCTGACACAAATGCCCCTGCCCCTTGATGCACCTTTACTTTAAAGCCAAAGCCTGATCCAAGGATGTTTTCGCCCAACAGCCCATATTCTTCTGCCTGTTGGATGGCTGTCTTTATGTTTTCCACTGCCCTGGGATATTCCTGCCTCACATATACATAGCCCTCATCGGCGCCAACGGCATAGCCGCCAATGATCAGGCCTTCCAGGACTGAGTGGGGATTCCCCTCCAAAAGGCTCCTATCCATGTAGGCACCAGGGTCTCCCTCATCGGCATTGACAATTACATATCTCTTTTCACCAGGTGCCCTCTTGGACTCCTCCCACTTTCTTCCTGTGGGGAAGCCCCCTCCCCCACGCCCCCTGAGATGGGACTTTTTTACCTGATCCAGGACCTCATCAGGGGTCATCTGAAAAAGGGCCTTGGCCAGGGCAGAATAGCCACCAATGGCAAGGTAGTCTTCTATGCTGGTACCATCTATTATCCTGTTGTTCCCAAAGACCAAAAAGGTCTGGTATTTATTAAAGGGTATCTCTGACTCCTTGAGGATGGGCTCATTGGTAACAGGGTCCCTGTAGACCAGCCTTTCCACCACCTTATTGCCTATTACAGTCTCCCTGATTATCTCTTCCACATCATCGGGGGTGACCTTGAAATAGGCTATCTCCGCTGGCCTTATCACCACCATTGGTCCCATCTCGCACAGACCGTGGCACCCTGTCCTTTTCAGCTCCACCTTTTCCACTAGACCATGTTTCTTTAGCTCCTCTTCTATCCTGGCAGCCACATCTCTACTGCCACCGGCAATACAACTGGTCTCAGAGCATATGTCTATGCGCAGCCTGTTAGGATCACGAGCAGCAATGATCTGGTTTCGCAACTCCTCCAACTCTGCAACGGAACTTATCTTAGGCATTGGCCTCTCCTACTCATAACTTTTTAGCACTTCTCCCACCTTGGCAGGGGTCATGCTCCCGTAGGTCTTTCCATCCACCACCATAACAGGGCCAAGGGCACAACACCCCAGGCAGTTCACTGTCTCAAGACTGAACTTGAGATCCAGATCTGTCTCTCCAGGCTTTATGCCCAATTGGTTCTCCACTGCATCCAGCAATCTGGGAGACTGCCTCACATGGCAGGCAGTTCCCATGCACACGTGAACCTGGTGCCTACCCCTTGGAACCAGGCTAAAGGCCTTGTAAAAGGTGGTCACATGCTGGATCCTGCTCATTGGCACATTTAGTCTCTTGCTTATCCTCTCCAAGGCCTCCCTTGGCAACCAGTTATTCTCCTCCTGGATCTTTAGCAGGATCTGGATCAGTGCATTACTCTCTGCTCCATAACTATCTATAATCTCATCCACCCTTTTTATGTCCATAGCCAAAACCCCTTGCTCTTTTATGCAATAGCGTATTTCTTCTGAGTCCTGTCAAACCTCACCAGGCCATACCTGGATGCGGTATTCATGTACTTGGATACCTCAGAAGGGGTAAGGTTCAATTGAGAGGCTATCTCCCCAGTGGACATGGGTCCTTTTCCCAGGAGCCCTGTTATCTCTGCCAGTGTCAACTTGTCCAGGACCATTTTTTTAAGCAACCTGTCCACCTCTTCCTGTTTGAAGAACTCCCTGTAGGCAGCCTCTGACTTCACCGGGATCCGCAGCTTTTCCCTCTCCACCAGCTTGATATAGCTGCTCAGCCTCAAGAGTGCCCCCAGTTTTGCCTTTATCTCACCAAGATCCCTGTTTTCTCCCTGTCCCAGGGGACCAAGGGCCTTTATGGTCCTGGAAAAATCATTCATGATCTGGGCAAAGAGGATCCCATCCCCTGATGTCATAAACTCAATCCTCAACCTCTCTGGACTCACACCAATATGGGAGAGGAGCTTCTTGGCAATCAGGACCATGGCAAGGGCATCGTAGTTTCCCTGTGTGGTGTAGTTACACTCATTTAACCTGCATCCACCAATAAATACACCATCCACACCACCCAGGAATGCCCTGAGCACAAACTTAATGTCCACCCTCCCTGAACACATTACCCTGATCAGCCTTATCTCATTGGAATATTGCAGTCTGGAAACTCCAGCCAGGTCAGCTGCCCCGTAAGCTCACCAATGACACACAAAACCCAATATCTTTGGTCTAAATTTCCTCTCTTTGCTCATCTTTCTCCCCTAAACTTGAAAATTCAGAGCCTTCTTTTAAGCCACAGCCTTTTCTATGGCAGCAATGATCTCCTCTTCCCCTATTAAGGCATCCATCTGGCTGCACAGCGCATCAGTGGTAAAGTGCTTCAGCTGGATGGCATCTGTGGGACACTTGCTGTTGCAAAGGCCATCCCCTTTACAGAGTATGGGATTGACCACTGCCTTCTTGCCCACAGGTGTATCCTTAAATTCAATTGCCCCGTATGTACATGCGGTAATACAGGCACCACAAGACACACACCTAAACTCATCCACTTCTGCCACAACCCCAGAGGCCCTGACACTCTCCTTGGTTAGGAGTGTTGCCACCCTCCCGGCAGCCCCATATGCATGGCTAATGGTCTCGGAGAGGTGCTTGGGATATTGGGCCATGCCGCAAAGGTACACACCATCTGTGCTGAACTCCACAGGACGCAATTTCACATGGGCCTCTTTAAGCCAGTTGTCAGGGCCCACACTCACTTTAAAGAGCTGAGATAAGGACTCCACATCATCCTGTGGTATGACAGCCGCTGCCAGCCCCAATATATCTGCTTCAAGGGAAATCTCTTTCCCCAGGATGGGGTCCAGGACATTCACCATAAGGTACTCTCTGCTCCCGTCCTGAACAAGCTCCACCTGTGGCATATTATCCAGATCATATCTAATAAACTTCACATGCCTCTCTGCTGCCAGCCTGTAGTAATCCTCCATGAGGCCATAGGTCCTAATGTCCCTAAACAAGATATACACATCTATGTCAGGGTTTATTTCCTTCAGCCTCAGGGCATTCTTTATGCTGTGGCTGCAGCAGATCCTGCTGCAATAATTCCTCTCCTGATTCCTGCTGCCCACACACTGGATTATCACCACACTCTGGGCAGACATTATCTTTTCGTGTCTTTCCTCTATGAGCCCTTCCATCTCCAGGTTGGTGACAACCCTGTCTGTCTGGCCATACAGGTATTCCTTTGGCCTATACTCCTGGGCACCCACTGCCATCACAGAGCAGCCATGCTTTATCTCCAACACCCTGCCCTGGACCCTCACCTTTGTGAGAAAGTTGCCAATGTAACCTGTGGAATCCAGGACCTGGGCATCGGTATAGACATGTATCAATGGGTTCTTATAGACCTGTTCTATTAGGTCCCTTAGATATGCCTTAACATCCATGCCCTCTATTGTGTAATGAAGCCTCCTGGCATTTCCGCCCAGCTCCTTTTCCTTTTCCACGAGGAAGACCTCGTAGCCCTGCCTTGCTATGGATAGGCTGCTTACCAGCCCTGCAACACCACCGCCCAGTACCAGTACCCTCTTGTCCACCTTGAGCTCAATCTCTTTTAAGGGCTCAAGTTTTCTGGCCCTTGCCACAGAGGCCCTGATCAGGTCCTTGGCCTTTTGGGTTGCCTCTTCCTTTTCCATGGGATGGACCCAGGAGTCATGTTCCCTGATATTTGCCATCTCGAAATAGTATTCATTTAACCCTGCGTCCCTTAAGGTCTCCCTAAACAATGGCTCCAGGGTCCTTGGAGAACAGGCAGCCACCACTACCCTATTTAGGCCCTTTTCCTTTATGGCATCTGTTATCTCCTGGGCAGAATTGCTGGCACAGCTGAAGACCTGATTGGTGGCAAACACCACATTGGGGAGGCCCTTTGCATATTCCACTGTCTCTGCTATGTCCACCACCCTGCTTATATTTGCCCCGCAGTGTCACACAAACACGCCTATCCTTGGTTCCTCCTTGGAGACATCCCTCTCCTCTGGATATACCTTTTCTGTGGAGAGCTTCCCCCTTCTAAACCTCAAGAGCTCCCCGGCCTGGGCCGCAGCCCCGCTGGCAGAATAAACAGACTCAGGTATGTCCACAGGGCCTTGGAACGCACCACAAATATAGACCCCTGGTCTATTTGTCTTCATCCTGTTAAAGGGACTCACATCACAGAACCCATGGGGTATGAGATCAATCTGGAATCTATCTGCCACCTCCCTCACATTCTTAGGGGGATTCAGGCCAATGGAGAGCACAACCATGTCAAATTCCTCTTCCTTCACCCCCTGGGACTGGGTGGCATACCTCACCACCAGATTCTTGGTATGGGGTATTTCTCTTACCACTATGGGATAGGCCCTGATAAAGCTCACATCAGATAGGTTCTCTGCCCTCTGGTAATAGCGTTCAAAGTCCTTTCCATAGGATCGAATGTCGTTGTGAAACACTGTGCAACTTGTCCTGGGATTGTGCTCCTTTGTTAGGATCACCTGCTTCTGGGTATATGTGCAGCACACAGCAGAACAATAGGAGTTCCCCCCTTCCAGCACCTGCCTTGAGCCAACACACTGTATCCATGCTATCCTGTGGGGATGGGCCTTGTCAGAAGGCCTCCTTATCTCGCCCTCATAAGGGCCGGTACTGGAAAGGATCCTTTCAAAGTCAAGGCTGGTGACCACATTGGCGTACTGTCCATAACCATAGCTGTCCTTAAGGGCCCTTGGATCCACAGGGTCAAATCCCAGGGCCAAGATTATTGCACCCACCTTGATCTCTCTCTTCTCAGGCTGCTGGGTAAAGTCTATGGCCTGGTTTTTACACACCCCCACACAGATCTGGCATTTCTTTTCCTTGAGATACAGACAGTTCTCATCCACATAGCTTATGAGGGGTATTGCCTGGGAAAAATAGATGTGTATGGCCTTGTTGTGGGAGAGATTCTGGTTATAGGGATCAGGGATCTTCACAGGACAGTATTGCACACAGGTAGTACAACCCGTACACCTCTCCTCTATCACATACCTGGGTTTCCTGACCAGGGTAACTGAAAAGTCTCCTGCCTCCCCTTCCACCTCTTTTACCTCTGTGTAACTTAAGACCTCTATGTTTGGATGCCGGCCGACCTCGACCAGTTTAGGTGAGAGTATTCACATAGAGCAGTCATTGGTGGGAAAGGTCTTGTCCAACTGGGCCATGTGACCGCCAATGGAAGGAAGACCCTCCACCAGATATACCTTGAAGCCTGCAGAGCCCAGGTCCAGGGCAGCCTGAATACCGCTGATACCTCCTCCCAAGACCATTACATCCCCAAGCTCTGCCCTTCTGAGCTCCTTTATAAGCCTTTTATCAACCCAAGTGCCTCTTATTACTTTTCCTTGTTCCATCTTCTCCACCTGTTTCAGGTTTTATGGGGCCAATGTGGCCGCCCTTTCTTCAAAGCTTGATCCTGAATCTTGAAAACCCAATCTCTCTGGGTGTGAATAGACCACCAGCCTGTTTGCCCTCACATACCCCACCACAGTTATGTTTGCCCTCTGGGCAAGATCTACAGCCCTCTGTGTGGGGGAGTGTCTGGAGACCACCACTGGCACACCCATGGCAGCTGCCTTTATGATCATCTCGGAGGAGATCCGGCCTGTTGTGAGAAGCACCTTGTCATTGCCCCTGATCTCCTTCACCAGGCATTCACCCTGGATCTTGTCTATGGTGTTATGCCTCCCTATGTCCACGGCAGTTATGATGATGTCCTTTTTGTCTGCCAGGGCAGAGGTATGGACCCCGCCACTTAGACGATAAAGATCCATCCTTTCTGTGAGTCTCCTTGTGAGGTAAAACACCCTATCAGGGCTTATAACAAGGTTAGATTCCACAGGCCGCAGTTCTGCCTTTAGTCCACTTCCCCCTCCACACCCTGAGGTGAGCACCCTCTGGCCAGGGATCTGGAAGTCCTTCTCTTTAAGCCTTGCATCGGCAAAAGACTCTTTTTCACAGATCTGCAAACTCTCCAGATCAGAATATGTCTTTATGATCCCTTCTGTGTAAAGGTAACCAAGGACCAGGTATTCCAGTTTGTTAGGGGTACACAATATGCTCACCAGCTCTTGGGTGTTCACATATATGGCGAGCTCCATCTCCGTGGGGAGATGGCCCATGACCTGGGACCATTCCCCTTGGGAAAACCAGTAGGTCTTTACCTCAATTGCCTCTGCCACAAAACTCCCCAAATATTTCCAAAGATTTAAATGACCTCAGAGATAACCTCTGTGATATCCTTTACAACGATCCTATCTTCCACATTCTGGGTCAACCTGCTCTCTTCAAAGGCAGTGATACAGTAGGGACAGGCAGTGACCAGCTCTTCCACCTCAAGGTCCAGGGCCTGCCCAAGCCTTAGATTGGAGAACCTTTCCTGTGCAGGGGTCTCCATCCATATCCTGCCCCCACCCATGCCGCAGCAAAGGCTGTTTAGCCTGGATTCTTCCAGCTCTACTATCTCAAGCCCAGGTATACCCTTTAGCAGATCCCTGGGCTCTTCAAATATCCCATTGTGTCTGCCCAAGTAACAGGGATCATGGTAAGTGATCTTTTTAGGGTATTCCTTGGTTATCTGGAGCCTCCCCTCCTTTACCAGGTCAAGGAGGAATTGGGTAATGTGGACTATTTCAAACCTTACTCTAAATTCTGGATATTCGTTTTTGAAGGTGTGCAGGCAGTGGGGAGATGATACCAGTATCTTGGTCACCCCGTTTTCCACAAAGGCCTTTATGTTTTCCCTGGCAAGGCGCTTAAAAAGATCTTCATTTCCCGTCTTCCTAATGCTTTCCCCGCAGCAATTCTCCTTTTCCCCCAATATCCCAAAGCTAACCTGGGCCTTTTTCAGGATTGTGGCAGTGGCCCTTGCCACCTTCTTCAATCTTGGATCATAGGACAGATAGCACCCTGGAAAGTACAATACCTCCATGCCCTCTTCAAAGAGGGGGACCCCAAGGCCCTCTGCCCACTTTGGCCTCTTTTCTCTGTCCTCCCCAAAGGGATTCCCTTGGGCAACGAGCCCTGCAGTGACCGTCCTTACTGGTTTGATGGGTGCGGGAAAGACATCATAGCTGGTGGCAAGCCTTCTCAAGGCCACCATCTCATTTATCTGTACCACGCCCCTGGGGCAACGCTGAGGACACCTGCCACAGGTGGTACACCTCCAGAGCTCATCGTGCTCTATTTCAGTGAGGCCAAAGGTCTCCTCCCTCAAGAGCCTCCTCATGCTAAATTGTCTTACTTTGTTCCAAGGGCAGACAGTGTCACAAAGGCCACACTGGTAACAATACTTATAGGTCTCCCCACCCTTCTGTCTTATCTCTTCAATTATCTCTTTAAAAGGAGTTACGGTTTCCACTTTTCATTCCCCGCAATCTTCAATGCCTTATTCCTTCTCTGCCATTCTTGCAATGGCATCCATTACCTTTTGAACCCCAAACTTTTCCACCAGGGCCTCGATGCCTGTTTCAAGTTCCTCCAGCTTGGGTGTTTCCTCACCCTCCTCCTCTCTCTCTTCGTAGATCAGGGCATTCACCTTACACCACTGCACACACATTGGCTTTTCCAAGGCAGGGATGTCCTCGCACATGTCACAGCGCAGGGGCAGACCAGAGTCAGGCTCGAAGAACAGATCCCTGGAAGGGCATGCAGCATTACACCAGTTACACTCCCCAAAGCTCCTGCCCTCCATGATATATTCCTGTCTGCCTGCACACTCTGCCTTGCTATATGCCCCAGCCCTCACAGGAAGGAATACATTGTTTAGATCATCCCTTATGACCCTGATCCTGGATCTGGCAGGGTTTACAGCACCATACTTTGGGCTGGCATGGAAAATGGAACAGGCCACCTCACACGCCCTGCATCCATGGCATTTATCCAGGTCCACCTTTATGTTCTTGATCACCCTTTTTTTCTTTTCCGCTTCCACGGCAAACTCCTTTCCCTTCTTCTCTTATGCCTCTTTAAGGATACCCCTGCGCACAAACTCTTGGTAAACATAGTCCAGGCCCAGGTCCTCCAGGGTCTCCTTTGTGGGAACTCCCTCTTTGTTCCAGCCCCTATATCTATAGTACTCATCCATTAACTTGGCCTCATACTCTGGGAACCTCTTTTTCCAATGGTCATCTGGTGGTTTCTCCTCACTCCTCCTCAAACCCCTGATGATGTTGTTGGCCCTCACCAGGTTCCTTACCCTGGTTGCTGTCTTCCACAGGCCTTCTTCATCCATGTCTATCCCTGTCCCCGCAGAGATAAGCCTGGGAAGGTTGTGGATGTGATAGGGAGGTTTTAGTGGGAAGGAAGAAAGTCCAGCGCAAAGGCCCAGACAATCATCAATGTAATGGAGGATCTCCTGCCACTCCACCAGCTCTGCAATGAGATCAGCGGGTGGCCAGAATGGAAATACCTTGCCTTCCTCCCCCCAATCCAGGATAAACTGCTTAAACCTCTCCTCTTTCCCTGTGGGGAGTTGTGGCCAGTCCTTTACAAATTCCTCCCTTATCTCCTTAGGAAGGGGTGCCTGGGGGATCTGACCCTCTATCTGGGTGATGTTTATCTTTTCCCCTGTGGACCACATGATGAAGTAGATAGGATTCAGCATCCCCAATTTTATGGGTATCTGCTCGTGCTTCTTTATGGTGTTGTGGTCATAGGCCTCAGCACCCTTGCCAATCTGCCTTGCTGCCCAATATACCCCATTGGCAAGTATGTCCCCAATGCCCTCCCTCTTCACTATCTTGTCCAAGAGGTAATAGAACCTGTCCTTATTATTGGAGGGAAAGTTGGGGAGGTCAGCATCGGTGAGTATCCCGTCCTCGTAAAGTTCTATGGCAAAGGCCATAACCTGGGGGGCAGTATAACCATCCACCCCATAGGATTGGGCAATGGATGCTATCTTCAGACCAAAGTCCAGGTCATCGGCCATGGCCGCCATTACATAGGTAAGCTTTGAGAAACACTTCATTACATAGGTGGGGAAATGGGGTAACTGTATCAGACCATGGCACTTCACAGGGCAATTGTAGCAACCAATCAACTTCTTCCTTGCACCCTCCAGTGTCTCTGTCCATTCCTTTTCAATGTGTTCGTTCCAAAAATCCATCCTCCTGTGCCTGGCATTTCCCCATGCAAAACTCATGGTGTGCCATTTTTCATCGTGGAGCAGCATCTCTTGGGGTGACCCGATGAGGGAGAGGATGGCAGGCACTCCGGGAATCGGGTTTTCCAGTCTATATACAATATAGTCCAATACCTTATTACACTCTTCAAAGAACTCCAAAGGCCTTGCAAGATTGAGATCCCTTGTGCCCCTCACCACAATGGCCTTCAGGTTCTTTGAGCCCATAACTGCTCCCAGGCCTTGCCTACTGGCACTGCTACCCTCACTCTCAATGGAGGCAAAATAGACCCTGTTCTCCCCTGCCAGGCCAATGGCCAATATCTGAGCCCTGGGCTCTTTTAACTCCTCCCTGATGAGCTTTATGGTATCATAGGTGCTTTTTCCCTTCAGATGGGTGGCATCCCTTATCTCCACCTTGTCATTGTTTATCCAGAGATACACAAGGTTGGGGGCCCTTCCCTTTACAATGACCTTGTCATATCCTGCATATTTCAGCTCAGGGGCCCAAAACCCACCCATCATGGAAAAGGCCATGTAACGGGTCTGGGGCGATATGGAGGAAATAATGGTCCTATTGGAACCAGGGGCAGGGGTCCCGCCCAGGAGCCCTGCGCTAAATATGAGGAGGTTGTCCTGGGAAAAGGGCTCCACCTCAGGAGGCACCCTGTCCCAGATGATCTTCGCATTGGTGCCTAGCCCTCCCAGGTATAGTTCTGTCCACTTGGGGTCTGTCTCCACGCGCTCTATATTGCCCGTGGTAAGGTCCACCTCTAGATTGAAGCCAGTCTCTGCATACCTCATCTCTTGCTCCTCTTTGGACCTGCTGCCCGGCTCTGGAGCTGCAAAGGTCCAAGTTTAAAAAATTTTTGGTTATGTTATAGCTACTATATAGCTTCAGAAACAAATAGCAAGAAAAATTTGTTAAGAAAGAGGGGTCATATCAAGATTATATGGCCCCTTTTTAAGGATAAAGACTATGAATTTGTAAGGCCCTTTTCCCTTACCCAGGCCCCTGCCTCTATGGGGCTGTTCAGTATATCTGCCCCTGCCTCTTTTAAGAGGGCTATCTTTTCCTCCACACCCCCTGCCCCACCCCTGATTATTGCGCCAGCATGTCCCATCCTCTTTCCCTTTGGGGCCAATTTCCCCGCAATGTACACAGCAACGGGCTTTGTCATGTGATTTCTTATAAAATCTGCAGCCATCTCCTCCTGTGCACCACCCACTTCCCCTACTATTATTACACCATGGGTATCTGGATCTGACTGGAAGAGCTCAAGGATCTCCACAAGGTTTGTAAGGACCACTGGATCTGCACCCATACCTATAACTGCGCTCTGGCCGGCATTATTTTGAGAGAGTATCCCAGCAAATTCGTAAGAGAGGGTCCCACTTCTGGATACAATTCCCACCTTGCCAGGTCTAAAGAGTGAGGCAGGCATTATGCCCATCTTCCCCATCCCAGGTACCAAGATCCCTGGGGTAGTGGGCCCAAAGGCCAAGACCCCATTCTTTTTTGCATAGTCCCTCATCTTTATCACATCGTGCACAGGGATGTGTTCAGGTACCACCACAATGAGCCTTATGTGGGCATCCACGGTCTCATAAAAGGCATCCAGTACTGCTGGTGCAGGGACAAAGAATACCGAGGCATTTGCACCTGTTGCATCCACTGCCTCCTTCACAGTGTCAAATACAGGCACTCCATGTACCTCCTCCCCACCTTTTCCAGGGGTAACCCCGGCAACTACCTTTGTATTATAGTTAAGCATCCATTGTGTCTGCACACTCCCTATCCTACCAGTAATACCCTGGACCAACACCTTGGTCCCATTATCTATCAACATGGCCCCCTCCTCCTATTGCCCTAATATCTCACAAAGTCTTTTCACCGCCACTTCCGTAGCCGTGTCCGTTACTACATGCACACCTGCTGATCTCAAGATCTCCCAGGTCTCCTCCTGCCTGTTCCCCAAGGCCTTAGCAACCACTGGTATCTTTAGGTCCCTCTCCTTTATGAATCTCACAACCCCCTTTGCGCCCTCATGGATGGGGTTGATACCTCCATACACATTTATAAACACCGCCCTTATACCAGCCTTGCTGGTGACCAGGTCCATGCAATCATACAAGAGCTTCTCAGTGATTCCTCCCCCTGTCTCCAAGAAATTTGCAGGCCTGAGCCTCTCTCCTATTATGTCCACACTGGCCATACCTAGGCCCGCCCCCGAGGAGATAATGGCAATGTCCCCCTCCAGGTCCACATAAGTCACCCCTATTTCCCTTCCCCTTCTTTCCAAGGGATTGGAGATCCTCTGTATGGGATTGGGCACCTTATGCCTAAGTCTTCTGATGGCAGAATTGTCTATCTCCAACACTGCGTCCAGGGCCACGAGCTCTCCAGATTTAGTAATTGCCATGGGGTTCACCTCTGCTATCAATGCCTCATACTCCACAAAGGCCTGATAGAGTCCGTATAAGGCCTGGCTGATTCTCACCAATAAACCATCTTTCATGCCCAGCTCCCTCACCAAATTCCTTGCCATATAAGGCCTAAATCCCATGGCAGGATCCACATAACAGGTCTTCACCTTTGAGGGATCCGTCTTTGATGCCATCTCCACATTCACCCCACCCACCTCAGATATCACCACCACAGGCCTTCCCTCATAGCCATCCACAGCTATGCCCAGGTATAATTCTTTGTCCACATCCACCAAGGGCTCCACCAGTATGCCATCAGGTCTAAGGCCATCCATCTCATGGAACAGTAAAGACTCTGATTCCCTCTTTAAGTCTTTAGGATCTTGGACCCTCCTTATTCCTCCCTTAAGCCCCCTACTCCCCACCAATACCTGGGCCTTTAGGATACAGGGGAAGCCCACTTTTTTACATGCCTCAAAGATAGAGTCCACATCATGACACAGGATCCTCTGGGGATAAGGTATCCCATACCTTTCAAAGATCTCCGCTGCCTCATGCTCGTGTAGCCTCATAATCTAGCCTCCCAAAGATTCTCCTTGTTCACCAAAATCTCCTTGACAAAGGGCCTATATAAGCAAAACTAATAGGCCTATCAACCTTTTTCGCTATCCTTACTGGAAATGCCCGGGCACAATCAGGGCCAGCCTTGGGAGGCGATTATAACAAAAAGGGAACCTTTCCATGGAAGGGTATAATCTGACCCTAAAAAAGGATACTTTATACAAACGGAGGAGAAACAATGGGGCTTAAGACAAAGGAAGAATACATCGAATCCATAGCTGCTATGAAACCCACTGCCTACATGTTTGGTGAAAGGGTAACGGATGTGGTGGGCAACCCAAGGCTAAGGGCAGGGATTGAGGCCACGGCTGCCACTTATGAGATTGCCCATCTGGATCAATATCGGGATCTGGTGGTAACAACTAGCCCACTTATCAATGAACCAGTAAATAGGTTTACACTGCCCCCCTCATCCATTGAAGACCTGGTGGCAAGAGTAAAGGTCAATAGGGCCTTGGGCAATTATGTGGGCACATGCCATCAGAGGTGTACGGGGCTGGATTGCCTTTCCACCCTCTCCATTGTCACCTACGACATAGATAAAAAGTATGGCACCAATTATTACAAAAACTTCTTAGAGTTCCTGAAATACATGCAAAAAAATGACCTGGTGGGCAATGCAGGGGTTACAGATGTAAAAGGTGACAGGTCCAAGGGACCCTCTGAACAAAAGGACAAGGACATGTATGTGAGGGTGGTGGAAAAGAGGTCCGACGGTATAGTGGTAAGGGGGGCCAAGGTCCATCAAACTGGTTCCCTTTCATCCCATGAGATAATAGTGCTCCCCACCAGGGCCCTCAGGAAAGGGGATGAGGAATATGCCGTTGCCTTTGCGATCCCATCAGATACACCAGGGCTCATACACGTGGTAGGCCGCTCCAGTCTGGACAAGCGGGAAATAGAGGGCTGCGACATAGGAAATATAAGATACTCCAAGTATTGCCCCACCCTCATCTTTAATGATGTCTTTGTGCCATGGGAAAGGGTGTTCATGTGTGGGGAGGTGGAGTTTGCATCGGAGATGGTCTTGAGGTTTTCTGCCTTTCACAGGCAGAGTCATGGGGGGTGTAAGGCAGGGAAGATAGATGTAATGATAGGCACTGCCCTTACCCTCATGGACTACAACGGTACCTCCGGGGCCAGTCACTTAAAACAAAAAATCATAGACATGGTACACAGGGCAGAGACATTGTATGGTTGTTGCCTTGCAGCCTCCTATGAGGGGAAAAAAGAGCCCTCTGGGACATATTTTATAGACACAGTGCTGGCAAACGCATCCAAGATACATGAGGGCAAGGAACTTGCCGAGTCCATCAGGCTCATGGTGGATATTGTGGGAGGTTTTGTGGCGGATCTGCCCTCTGACAAGGACTTTGAAAACCCAGAGATTGGTCCACTCCTGAAGAAATACCTAAAGGCAGTGGATGGAGTCCCTGTGGAGCACAGGATCAAGATGTACCGGCTGGCTGAAAAGCTTGCAATGGAAAGTGCAGACACCATATCTGATATACATGGTGGAGGCTCTCCAGAGGCACACAGGATCACCATCTTTAGGGAGACAGATCTAAACAGCAAGAAAAAGGCTGCCCAACGACTTGCGGGAATTGAATAAAATAGGGGGAAGGCTTGCTCACTCAAGATTCCTTTGAGGTGATCATTATAGGTGCTGGCGTGGTGGGTAATGCCATTGCCAGGGAATTGTCCAGATATCAGTTAAAGGTGGCAGTGGTGGAAAAGGAACTGGATGTGGGTATGCACACCAGCTCAAGGAATAGTGGGGTCATACACTCTGGCATCCACTATACCCCTGGCAGCCTCAGGGCCAGGCTAAATGTGCAGGGAAACTCCATGATGGAACCCCTTTGTAGAGACCTAAAGGTAAAGGTGGATTACATAGGCAAACTCACCGTGGCCTTTGAGGAGGATGAGATAAAGACCCTTTATGCCTTAAAGGAGCAAGGGGAGGCCAATGGCGTACCTGGTCTGGAGATGCTGGGGCCTGACTCCATGCAAAAGTTACAACCCGGCGTGGGGGGAAGACTGGCCCTGTATTCCCCCAGCACAGGTATCCTGTGCCCCTATACCCTTACTGTAAACCTGGCAGAAAACGCCCTTGCCAATGGTGTGAAATTTCTCTTGGGTGTGGAGGTGAAGGATATTACCAGGGCCCAAGGAGGTTTTTATGTCCATACGGGCAATAGTACCCCAATTTTCTCAAAGGTACTGATAAATGCAGCGGGCTTAAATGCAGATACCATAGCCAAAATGGTGGGCATTGATGAGTATAAGATTTTCCCTTGCAAGGGCGAGTACCTGATCCTGGACAAAAGGCTTGGCCATCACTTAAAGACCCTTGTGTATCCAGCCCCCCACAAGCACAAGGGAGGGCTTGGTATCCACCTTACAAAGACAGTGGATGACAATATCCTCATTGGGCCCAGCAATGAATATGTGGATGAGACAAATTATTACCCCACCACAAGAGAGATCATGGAGCTTTTATGGGAAGAGGGCCAGAAACTGTTGCCAGGGCTTTCCACCAGCGACATAATTAGGTCCTTTAGTGGGCTTAGGCCTAAACAGACACCTCCAGAGATAGGGGGTTTCAAGGACTTTGTCATTGAATCTCGAAAGGATGTCCCAGGTTTTATAAACCTTGTGGGAATTGAGAGCCCAGGGCTTACCTCAGCACCAGCTATTGCCCTCATGGTAAAAGAGATGGTGGGGGAGTTTCTGCCCCTCATTGAAAAGCAGGATTTCAAGCCTCAATTGGAAAAGATCACCGGTCGGTTTCAAGACCTGCCTTTGGAGCAAAGATTGGACCTGATCCAAAGACATAAAGAATATGGAGAGATCCTCTGCCGCTGTGAGGGCATCACAAAGAAAGAGGTGATTGATGCCATAAACAATCCCCTGGGGGTCAGGACCCTTTCAGCCCTGAGATACAGGGCAAGGGTCATGATGGGCAGGTGCCAGGGGGGCTTTTGCATACCAAAGATAGCTGAGATCCTTATAAAAGAATTTGGTCTTAGACCTGAAGATATCCTTTTGCACAAAAAGGGCTCCTTTATGTTTACAGGGGCCATGGTAAAGGGGATTGGATGAAAAGATTAGAGAAGGATGTAGTAATAATTGGCGGAGGCCCTGCAGGGCTTGCTGCTGCCATATCCGCAAGGGATCACGGAGCTAGGGAGGTCCTCTTAATAGAGAGGGACAAATACTTGGGTGGGATACTAAATCAGTGTATCCACGATGGCTTTGGCCTGCACAAGTTTAAGGAGACATTGTCTGGACCTGAATATGCCCATAGGTACATAAGCAAATTTTTTCAAAAGGGTGCCGAGCCTTTGTTATCCACCATGGTCTTAAAAATAAACCAGGATAGGACCATTTATGCAAGTTCCAGGGATGGTCTTTGGGAGATAAGGGCAAAGGCCATTGTATTGGCCATGGGGTGCAGGGAGCGCACCTTTGGATCCCTTATGATCCCGGGAACAAGGCCTGCCGGGATATACACAGCAGGGATTGCCCAGAACCTCATGAACCTTCAGAACATAATGATAGGTAATGAAACAGTGATCTTGGGCTCTGGTGACATTGGATTAATTATGGCAAGGAGGCTCACCTTGGAGGGCGCCAAGGTAAAGGGTGTCTTTGAGATCCTCCCATACCCCAGTGGCCTGCCCAGAAACATCCAGCAGTGCTTAAAGGACTATGGCATACCCCTTCATCTCTCCACCACTGTGGTGGAGGTCCATGGGGACTCAAGGCTTAAGGGTGTCACAGTGGCCCAGGTAGGACCTGATAGGAGACCATTGGAGTCCACCAAGAGATTTATTCCTTGCGATACCTTGCTCCTTTCCGTGGGCCTTATCCCAGAAAATGAGCTTACAAGGGAGGCAGGTATCCTGGTGGAGCCCACCACAGGGGGGGCTGTTGTGGATGATACCCTTATGACCTCCCTTGATGGTGTATTTTCCTGCGGGAATGTCCTCCATGTCCATGACCTGGTGGACCATGTCTCAGAGGAAGGGGAGCTGGCTGGTATGTTTGCGGCCATTTACGCCATGGGTGAGTTAAGACCCCAAAAAGAGTTTATAGATATAAGGCCAGGAAAAGGCATCAGATATGTACTCCCACAAAGGGTGAGCGGGGAAAGGGACTTTTATCTCTCCCTGAGGGTGAGGGAACCCATGGCAGACAAAAGGATAATAATCTCTGACCAGGACAATAAAAAGCTGGTTTCTAAGAGCTTTTTAAGGCTCCACCCTGCTGTGATGGTGAGGATCAAGGTCCCCAGGGAAAAGATTGCCCAGGCCAGGTATCTGGAGGTGAATGTGAAATGAGTTCAGCAAAACATAAGGACATGATCTGTGTGATCTGCCCCAACGGATGCAACTTACAGGTGTATTACAAGGAGCCTGACACAGTTAATGCATTGGAAATCTTAGAGGTCCAGGGCCATCTTTGCAAAAAGGGGCCTCCCTATGCCCATCAGGAATTGATTTCACCCAGGAGGACCATTGCCACCAGCGTATTGGTGGAAGGAGGAGACTTTCCCTTGGTTAGCGTAAGGACAGACAGACCCATACCCCTTGCCTCTATCCAGGACATAGTGAAGGAGATAAAGAGACTTACCTTAAAGGCCCCTATTAAAGTGGGGGAGGTCCTCTTGGAGAGACCCTTGGGCCTTGATGTAAACATCATTGCCACAAGAGAGGTAAGGGCAAGGTAAATCATTTTTTTGGGGCCCCAGGTTGCCTTTGGGTCTTAGGGGGTGTAATCTATATCCCGAAAAGTAGGACCTAAAGAAAGGCCTTCATCAGACTTAATTTAATAGAGGTACAGATGCCACCAGATGAAAACATCCCCCTGGCAGACAGGATGAGGCCTAGGAATTTGGGGGAGTTTTTTGGTCAAAGAAAACTTACAGGACCAGGAGGTTTTCTTCAGGCCATAATAAAGGCCAAGAGACCCAGGTCTATGATCCTTTGGGGCCCGCCGGGAACTGGAAAGACAACCCTTGCCAGGATCATACAAAGGGAAACTGGCTGTCCATTTTATACCTTCTCTGCAGTAAACTCAGGGCTAAAGGATGTGAGGGATGCAGTGGCCTTTGCCAGGGATCAACTCCAAAAGGATCTAAGGCCAACCATCCTTTTTGTGGATGAGATCCACAGATTTAATAAGGCCCAGCAGGATGCCTTTCTTCCCCATGTGGAAAAGGGCCTCATTGTCCTTTTGGGTGCCACCACCCAGAACCCCTCCTTTGAGATAATCAAGCCCCTTTTATCCAGGTGTAAGGTACTGGTGTTGGAACCACTTTCAGAGGAGGAGATCAGGCAGATACTGGAAAGGGCCCTATCTGACAGTGAAAGGGGGCTGGGGCATTGGGACCTGAGGATCACCTCCCATGCCCTAAGAATGATCTGTACCCTTTCCCAGGGCGATGGTAGAAGGGCCTTGAATATATTGGAGGCAGCGGCCTTCCAGGTGAGGGACCAAAAACCAGGTCTAATTGATGAAGAGGTGGTAAAAGGGGTTTGGACAGATACCCAGCTCATTTACTCCAAGTCAGGAGAAGAGCACTACGATCTCATCTCTGCCTTTATAAAGAGTATGAGGGGCTCTGATCCCCAGGCAAGTATCTATTGGCTATACAGGATGTTGGAGGCAGGGGAGGACAGGCGCTTTATCTTGAGGAGGATGATCAGGTTTGCCTCAGAGGACATAGGCCTTGCAGACCCCAATGCATTGAATCTGGCAGTCTCAGCCCTCTTGGCCTATGAGACAGTGGGTTCCCCGGAAGGGGAGTTGTCCATAATGGAGGCCTGCGTGTACCTGGCCACAGCGCCAAAGAGCAATTCCCTTTACCTTGCTGAAAAAGAGGTGTTGGAGGAGATAAAGAGCTCAGGGTCATTGCCAGTGCCCCTTCCCTTGAGAAACCCTGTGACAAAACTCTTGGAAGGCATGGGATATGGAAAGGGCTACATCTATCCCCACCATGAACCCAACAATCAAAAGGCCCAGAGGTATCTACCCGATGGCCTAAAAAATAATTGCTTCTTTAGACCCAAAGATACAGGTTTTGAGGCCACTATCCTGAGAAATAAGAAGGATAAAGGAGACCTTGATTAAGTTCTGTCACCTCCATGTGCATACAGAGTACAGCCTCCTGGATGGGGCAATCAGGATCAGTGAATTGGTGCAAAAAACAAGGGAAATGGGCATGGATTCCGTTGCCATAACTGACCATGGCAATATCTTTGCTGCTGTGGACTTCTATGAAAAGGCTATCAAAGAAGGGGTGAAACCCATCCTGGGTTGCGAGGTCTATGTGGCACCAGAAGGCAGGCACCAGAAATCTCCATCCTTAAAAGGTCTTCCCCCTAGCTATCATCTGGTCCTTTTAGCCATGGACGAGGTGGGATACAAGAACCTGTGCAAACTTATCACTGCCTCCTACCTGGAGGGATTTTACTATAACCCCAGGGTGGACATGGAACTCTTAAGAGAACTGAACCAAGGTCTTATTGCCATGTCTGCATGCCTTAAGGGGAGGATACCTGCCCTTATATTGGAGGATCAGTGGGAGAAGGCCAAAGAACACGCCATAGAACTGGCCACCATCTTTGACAATGAGAGATTCTTCTTGGAGGTAATGCCCAGTGGGTTACTGGAACAGGAAAAGGTAAACTCAGGGCTAATGGAGCTGGGCAGAGAACTGGGCCTCCCCCTGGTGGCCACCAATGACTGCCACTACCTCTCTGTGGACCAGGCAGAAGCCCATGATGTGCTCCTTTGCATACAGACAGGGACCAAGATAACTGATGAGAATAGGTTGAGATTTACCACCCAGGAATTCTATTTTAAATCGCCCCAGGAGATGGCCTCGCAACTCCCTGGCCTTGAGGAGGCCATTGCCAATACCACCATGATTGCCTCCAGGTGTAATTTCTCCTTTAGGCTTGGGCAGTACAAATATCCCAGCTTTTCAGTCCCTGAGGGAATTGCACTGGAGGAGTTTTTGGTAAAAAAGGCAACAGAAGGGCTCACAGGCATTTTAAAGACAGGCCTGAGCAGCACCTGTAAGGCCTGTGCAAAACAAAGGGGCTGTGAGAGGGGGCCCATGATACAGGGTTGCCCTTACTGGGAGAGGCTCTCCTATGAGCTGGAGGTGATAAACAAGGTGGGATTTGCCGGGTATTTCTTGATAGTCCATGACTTTATAGAGTATGCCAGGCGCATGGACATACCTGTTGGGCCTGGCCGTGGCTCTGCAGCAGGTTCCCTGGTGGCCTATGCCCTGGGTATTACCAGGATCGACCCCCTGGAGTATGGGCTGATATTTGAAAGATTCCTCAACCCCTTTAGAATAAGCATGCCTGACATAGACATAGACTTCTGTATCAATGGCCGTGATGAGGTAATTAGATATGTGGCCAATAAATACGGATCAGAATCTGTCTCCCAGATACTCACCTTTGGCACAATGAAGGCAAGGGCAGTGATAAGGGATGTGGCACGCTGCCTTGGCATAGACAACAAGGTGGCAGATAAGATCGCAAAGCTTGTGCCCCCCAGGCTTAACATTACCCTGGATGAGGCCATAGAAGAGGAACCAGAACTAAAGAGGTTAGAAGAATCCGGGGATGATACAATAAAGAGGCTTCTTAAGGTCTCAAGGTCCTTAGAGGGCCTAAGCAGACATCCCAGTACCCATGCCTCTGGGGTGGTGATATCCGACAGGCCACTGGTGGAGTATTTGCCCCTATATAAAGGGCAAAAGGACGAGATAATGACCCATTACTCCATGGAGGCCTTAGAAAGGCTGGGCTTAATAAAATTTGACTTTTTAGGTGTAAAGACCCTCACAGTGATAAGGAAAACAGTGGAGCTCATAAAGGAGACCCTGGGGATTGAGGTGGATGTGGACAAATTGGATCTGGAAGATGAGGCCACTTATGAACTCATCTCTTCAGGCAAGACCACTGGCGTGTTCCAGTTGGAATCCATGGGTATGAAAAGGCTGTTAAGAAAGATAAGACCAAAAAAGTTTGAGGACCTCATAGCCATCCTGGCCCTGTACAGGCCTGGCCCCTTGGGTAGCAACATGGTGGATGAATTCATAGAGGGGAAGAACGGTAAAAGGCAGATTGAATACCTCTTCCCTGAGCTGGAACCCATCCTGAAAGAGACCTACGGGGTTATGCTGTACCAGGAGCAGGCCATGAAGATCGCCCAAGTAATTGCCAACTATTCCATGAGTGAGGCAGATGAGCTCAGAAAGGCCATCGGGAAGAAAAAGGAAGACATAATGGCAAGGCAGAGGGAGAGGTTCATACAAGGGGCACTGGAGAAGGGATTTGAAAGGGAAAAGGTGGAAAGGCTCTTTGATCTCATAAGCAAGTTTGGAGGATATGGATTTAACAAGTCCCATTCCACTGCCTATGCCATGGTGGCCTTTCAGACTGCCTATCTCAAGGCCCATTTTCCTTTGCACTTTATGACTGCCCTGCTGAGTTTAGACAGTGGAGATAGGGACAAGACCATTAAAAACATTGCTGAATGCAGGAACATTGGGATACAGATCCTGCCCCCTGATATAAACGAATCCCTGGCTGATTTTAGCATCACTAAAGAGGGGATCAGATTTGGTCTGGGCGCTGTAAAAAATGTGGGCGAAAAGGCCGTGGAATACATTGTGGAGGAAAGGGAAAGGAAAGGCCCTTTCAAGGATGCAGTGGACTTTTTGAAAAGAATGTCAGGGCAAAAGGTCACCAGAAAGGTGATAGAATGCCTCATTGAAGCCGGGGCCTTTGACTTTACCAATAAGAGCAGGGCAAGGCTTATGGAAGAGCTTGATCTGTTATCCAGTGCAAGGCCAACAGGCAGGCCTCAAAATATCCTGCCATTTCTAAAGGATCCCTCCTGTTCCATGTTTAGCCAGCAAGAAACCCCCAGTGAACAAACCTCCCATTGGAGCATGGAAGAGGTCTTGCGAAGGGAAAAAGAGGCCACTGGTTTTTATATCACAGGACATCCCATGGACAAATACCTGGACCTGGTCCCCATCATATCCAGTACCCACATCCAGGACCTCCTGGGCCTGGAAGAGGACCATTCAATGGAAAATGTAAGGTTAGTGGCAGTGATTACAGGGTCAAAACTGAAAAAGACAAAAAAGAATGAGAAGATGGCCATATTGCAACTGGAGGACAAGACAGGGTCCATAGAGGCCCTTTTGTTCCCTGACACCTTTAAAGAGGTGGGACACCTCATAACCAGCGGCGATCCCCAGGTGATCACCCTTTCAGTGGAGTCCAATGAAGAGGGAGTAAGGTGTGTGGTAATCCACATGGAACCCATACACACATTCCTGAGCACAAAGGCAAGGGCATTGGTGGTTTCTTTTGAAGAGTCTGCTATAAATGAAAGGCTTATCACCCGGTTGGAGAGGATATTTAAAAGCTATCGTGGCCACATCAGCGTCATCTTTGAGGTAACAGGAAAGAACGGGCCTTTATATCTCAAGGCAGGAGAAGAGTTCAAGGTGAATCTGGACCCCACATTGTTAAAAGAACTGAACACCTTTGGAGACCTGATCGCCACTCCTTTATTTTACTGAAATTGCCCTTTAACACCCAACCCCACAATCCCCATGGTCATAATAATTCATGGAATTGCCTTGCCAATATCAGGACCCCGGAATAAATGGTAAGGCCAAGGGCTGGCCAAAGGAGTATGTATCCAATGAGACCAAAGGGGATGCCCAATAGGTCCGTGTTAACACAAAGACCAATTATGGAGAGATACTGTAATACTGCCTTTAATTTCCCCCAGAATTCTGAGGCCAAGACCTTTCCCTTCTGGACAAACAATGCCCTCATCCCCGTGATTAGTATCTCCCTTGTTACTATCACAGAGGCAGCCCAGCCTGGCACCCTGTCCAGGGACACCAGCATTATGAGGGTAATGGAAACTAAAAGCTTGTCTGCAATGGGGTCCAGTAGCTTGCCCAAGGCAGTCACGGAATTATAATGCCTGGCCACAATCCCATCCACCATGTCTGTGATGGCTGCAAAGGCAAAGACAGCCCCTGCAGCCAGACCTGCCCCTTGCCTTGGTACCTGCAATAACAACACTATCACTGGGATACATGCGATCCTAATTAGGGTGAGCAGATTTGGGATGCCCAAAAACCCCTGCCTGTCCAGGGACTTCTTCTGGAAAGCTATATCTTCCAAACAAAAGGCCTTTTTTAAACTCACCTTTCAACCAGATAAGACCTTAGAACCCTGTTTACAAAATCCACAGTCTCCGGGATCCTGGGTATACCCCTTGATGCCTCAACCCTTTCTGGGCCTGCATTATAGGCAGCCAATGCCAGCTCCAGGTCACCATTGAACCTGTCCAAGAGATACCTGAGATACCTGGCCCCTCCCATGATGTTTTCCCTGGGGCAAAAGGGATCTCGTACCTTCAGATCCTTAGCAGTACCGGGCATGAGCTGCATCAGGCCCATGGCCCCTTTGGGAGATACTGCCCTTGGCTGGAAGTTGGACTCTGCCCTGATTACTGCCCTCAGCAAGGAATAGGGCAGCTGATACAGCATGGAGGCCTCTCGGATGACCTGATCCACCTGTGCAGGGCTGTCCATTGATCTCTTTTCATAGCTCTTCAAAAACAGCCTGTATCTGTTGTCAGGGGGTACATTTGTAAAGTGAAGGACCCCATTGGCATCTCTATAGGCATATATATCCCCCTGGGCCCTTGGTGAAAGGCAAAATACCCATAGAACCAAGGATAAGATGCCTATGATCCCCTTCATTGGGCCACCTTTCTCCAGTCTGCCAAGAATCTTTCTATGCCTATATCAGTTAATGGGTGTTTGATTAATTGTCGTAACACCTGAAAAGGAATTGTTGCTATATCTGCCCCTATTAACGCAGCCTCCAGAACATGAATGGGGTTCCTGATACTGGCTACAATTACCTGGGTCTCAAAGCCATAGTTGTCGTATATCTCCACGATCTGTTCCACCAGCTCCATGCCATACTGGCTTATGTCATCCAGCCTTCCCACAAAGGGGCTGATATATGTTGCCCCTGCCTTGGCAGCCAACAGTGCCTGAATGGGAGAAAAGCACAGGGTAACATTGGTATTTATGCCTTCAGACTCTAAGATCTTTACGGCCTTAAGCCCTTCCTCCGTTAAGGGGATCTTTATCACAATGTTTTCCCCTATCTTTTTAAGCTCCCTGGCCTCCTTTAACATACCTTGGGAATCCATGGAGATGACCTCTGCACTCACAGGACCCTTCACTATGGAACAGATCTCCTCTAAGAGTTTTATGGGATCCCTATTCTCTTTAGCTATCAATGAGGGATTTGTGGTAACCCCGTCTAAAAGCCCCCACTCCTTTGCCCTTTTTATCTCTTCAATATTGGCTGTATCAATAAAAAGCTGCATGTCTCCTCCTCAAAACAAGATCTTCTCAAGCCCTCTCCCTATTCAGAGTACTGAGGAACTTTTGCTCACACTCCTTGGAACAAAAATACAAGATCTCATTGTGGTGCTCCAATCTCCTTGCCCTGGACTTGGGCACATAGGTACCACAACTGGTATCCAGAACAAGTTCATCCACTGCCACGGACCCCCCATTATCTCCTGATCCCCCTGATTCCATTGGCTTGGATGCCTCCTTAGACCTGAGGTATCGGGATAGGAGCACATAGCCCAGGTAGATTAGAAAGGCTATTATAAAAAGTCGCAAAGTATACTCCCCAAGTATATTACCTGTTCCTGGTTCCTCTTATCTGAGGGCAATGCCAATAGAGAAGCCAGCAGATCCTCCATGGTACTCTTGAGTACAGGGTGTATCAGGGCAGGTGCTATATCCACCATGGGCCTCATTACAAACTCCCTTTTGGCCATGTGGGGATGGGGTATTACTAGGCCCTCTTCATCCACTATAAGATCCCCGTATATCAAGATATCCAGGTCAATCACCCTGGGCCCCCATTTTTGCCACCTTTTTCTTCCCATATCTTCCTCTATCTTTAAAAGGGTGCTCAAAAGCTCCTTGGGGGATGATTGGGTCTTTACCAACAAGACCCCATTTATGAACCAATCCTGGTCAATAGGCCCAACAGGACTGGTACAATAAAGGGGAGAGCACCTTAGCACCTCAACGCCCCTCTCCTTTAAGGCCAAAATAGCCCCCTTGATGTTCTTAAGCTTGTCCCCTTGGTTTGTTCCAATCCCCAGGTAGATCTCCCTCAATTTTCAGAACCTTATGTCCTTGAGTCGCTCAAGGGCTTCTTTAAGCCTTTGCTCTGTCTGGGTAAGGGCTATTCTGAAAAAACCCTCTCCTGGCTCCCCAAAACCTACACCTGGGGTGACCACTATCCCTGCCTGTTCCAAGAAAAGGGTGGCTATCTGGGTGGAGGTATAACCCTTTGGGCACTCCACCCAAAGGTAAAAGGTGGCCTTGGGTCTTTCCAAGGAAAAGCCAAGGGCCCTCAGACCCTCCACCATGAGGTCCCTCCTGGCCTGATATATCCCTCTCATCGCTGCAACACAGGATTGGTCCCCTTCCAAGGCAGCCACACCAGCCCATTGCACTGCCTGAAAGGCCCCGGAATCAATATTGCTTTTTATGGCACCAAGCCCTGCAATTGCCTCCTTGTTCCCAACGGCAAACCCTATACGCCAACCCGTCATATTATAGGTCTTGCTCAGGGAATGAAACTCTATGGCCACTTCCTTGGCACCTGGCACCTGAAGGAAACTAGGGGGCTCAAGGCCATCAAAGCACATCTCTGAATAGGCAGCATCGTGGCAGATAAGGATCTTGTACCTCTTGGCAAAATCCACCACCCTTAGAAAGTAGTCCAGGCCGGCCACTGCTGCAGTGGGGTTGTTGGGATAGTTTAAAAACATCAACTTGGCCCTAATCCTGATCTCCTCTGGGATTGCATCCAGATCAGGGAGGAAATGGTTTTCCTTTAACAGGGGCATCTCATAGGGTTCTCCCCCGGCAAAGATGGTACCTATTCTATAAACAGGATAGGCAGGAGAAGGCACCAGCACCAGATCCCCAGGGTTTATAAAGGCCAGTGGAAAATGGGCAATCCCCTCCTTGCTCCCAATGAGGGTAAGGACCTCTTGCCCTGGATCCAGGTCCACCTGGAATCTCTTCTTGTACCATATGGCCACTGTGTCCCTGAAGGTGTTCATCCCTGAGTAGGACGGATATCTGTGGTTCTGAGGATCTTCTGCTGCCTCCTTTAGGGCCTCCACTATATGCCTAGGGGTTGGAAGGTCAGGGTCCCCAACCCCCAAGTCAATGATGTCCACTCCCCGGGCCTTTACTTCCTCCTTCTTGCGGTCTATCTCTTTAAAGAGATATGGCGGTAATCTTTTTAATCTCTCTGCCCTTTCTATCATATATCCCTTACTCCTTTAGTCCCAGTACATCCTGCATGTCGTATAGGCCAGGGGGCTGATTTAAAAGCCACTTTGCTGCCCTCACAGCCCCTTTGGCAAAGGTGTCCCTGCTGTGGGCCCTGTGGATCAATTCCAGCCTCTCCCCAATACCCCCAAACAAAAGGGTATGTTCCCCTGTTATGTCCCCTGCCCTAAATGTTTGTATCCCTATCTCTTCCCTGGACCTCTGACCTATGATGCCCTTCCTCTCATACACACCCACCTTTTCCAGGTCTCTGCCCAGGGCCTCTGCCACCACCTGGGCCAACCTCAAGGCAGTGCCACTGGGTGCATCCTTTTTTAATCGGTGGTGGACCTCCAGGATCTCCACATCAAAGTCATCCCCCAGGATCTGGGCCATCTTCTTTGCCATGTAAAACATCAGGTTCACACCTACACTCATGTTAGGGGCCATTACGCACCTGATATCCCTTGCTAATCTTTTAGCCTCCTGTCCCTCTTCCTTGGAAAAACCCGTGGTCCCAATTACCATGGCCACATTCTTGGTACTTGCCCACCTAAGATTGGCAAGGGAGCACTGGGGCGTTGTAAAATCTATGAGCACATCTGGCAGATCCTCTATGTCATCCAACCCTTGTTCGACCTTTAGCCCCAATTCCCCAATCCCTGCCACCAGGCCTGGGTCTTTGCCAATGTCCGGGTGCCCAGGCCTTTCAAAGGCACCCACCACCTGAAAATCCCTATCCTGGGAAAGGGCCCAGAGGACCCTCTGCCCCATCTTGCCACAAGCCCCTGCAACCACAGCCTTTATCAAGGTCTCCTCCTTATTTTAAGAGCCCAAATTCCCTCAAGGCCTTCTCCAGCTTTTTCTTGTTCCCCTCTGACATCTTACAAAGGGGTAACCTAAACTCCTCCTCTATCATGCCCATCATGGCCAGGGCAGTCTTTACCGGCTGGGGATTGGTTTCATAAAACATGGCCTGACTCAGTGGAAACAATTTCATGAAAAGGGACTGTGCCCCTTGCACATCTCCCTTTTCCCACAGTCTCACCAGCATTGAATTTTCCTTTGGGGCCACATTGGCCACCACAGACACAACACCTTTGCCCCCAATGGACAGGATGGGCAAGGTCAATGTATCATCCCCTGATAGCAGGGTGATCTTGTCCCCTGCCAGCTCCATTATCTCTGTCATCTGAACCAGGTTCCCAGATGCCTCTTTCACTGCCACTACCTCACTGAACTCAGCAAGCCTGGCCACTGTCTCAGGCATCATGTTTACGCCGGTCCTGCCAGGCACATTGTAAAGGATCATGGGCAAGGGTGCTTCCTCTAATATGGCCTTGTAATGCTGGTATAATCCCTCCTGTGTAGGCTTGTTGTAATAGGGTGTTACCTGCAAGGTGCCGTCTGCACCTGCCTCCTTTGCATGCCTGGTGAGCTCAATGGCCTCCTGGGTGCTATTTCCTCCTGTACCTGCAACAACAGGGACTCGCTTACCAACCTGTTCAATGGCTATCTCTATCACCCTCATATGTTCTTCCATGCTCAAGGTGGCAGATTCCCCGGTGGTGCCACAAGGCAAAATGGCATCAGTTCCGTTTTCAATCTGAAATTCAATGAGCCTTCTAAATGCCTCTTCATCCACCTTGCCACCTTTAAAAGGGGTAACAATGGCAACAATGGAACCTTTAAACATCTTTTATTCTCCTTTCTCTTTAAAGTTCCCACGCCTCGGGATCCAGTTCCCCTTTGCACACAATGTGGGTATTTCCCTCCAAGTAGACCTCCTCAAGGCCCTCCTGACCCTTGTTAAAATAAATCCTTAGCACCTCACCCCCCTTTGTCAGGACATCCACTGGCGCTGTTACAAGGCCCCTAAAGGAGGTGACAAGGGCAGAGGCAACTGCCCCTGTCCCACAGGCCAGTGTCTCAGCCTCCACACCCCTTTCATAGGTCCTTACCTGGATGGCCTTCTGGTTTAATATCTTCACAAAATTTACATTTGTACCTTTGGGCTTAAAGATGGGATGGAACCTTATATGCCTACCCAATTCTTCCACCCTTACCCCTTCCAGGTCATCAAATATCAATACAGCGTGGGGAACCCCTGTGTTAATGTGGTCCAGGGTATAGGCCTCACCATCCTTTATAATGGCTATCCCGGTCTTATGGTCCTTAGGGCTTGGCAGCATGACCTTTACCCTCTTCCCCATGACCTGGGCCTTTATTGGCCCTGCAAGGGTCAAAAATACCATTGTTTCAGGGGCAATCTTGTTTAAATAGGCAAACCTGGCAGCACACCTGCTCCCATTCCCACACATCTCTGCCTCTGATCCATCTGAATTAAAAAAGCGCCACCCAAAATCATAGCCTGGGGCATCCTGGATCAGTATGACACCATCGGCACCAAGGGATTCCTTCCTCCTGCAAATGGCCCTCACAAAGGCCGGTATATTGAGATCCTGAAGTAATCCATCCCTGTTATCTATGATGATGAAATCGTTAAAGCTGCCATTCATCTTCCAGAAAGGAACATTCATGAAACCTCCTCAAGCTCCTTTGGAATTGCCTCTCCCTTTATGAGATCCTCCAATGTCTCCCTCTCTCTTATCAAAAATGCCTTATCCCCTTTTACCAACACCTCTGCAGCCCTGGGCCTTGAATTATAGTTGCTAGACATGGAAAAGCCATAGGCCCCTGCACTCATGATACTTAGGAACTCTCCTGCCCTGACCCTCTGCATCTTCCGTTTCTTTGCAAAGAAATCCCCACTCTCACAGATAGGGCCCACGATATCTGCCTCCAGCTCCTGGGAATCATTGAGTCTAACAGGCCAGATACTGTGATAGGACCCATACAGACTTGGCCTTATCAAGTCATTCATGGCAGCATCCACCACAAAAAACCTCTTGTAAGGGGTCTCCTTTTCATACAAGACCTGGGTGAGCAACACCCCGGCATTTCCCACTATGACCCTCCCTGGTTCCAGGATGAGTGTGAGATCCTTATCCTTTGGCACCACCTCCTTGATGGCCTTTGCATATTCCCAGGGATGGGGAGGCTGCTCTTCCTTGTAAGGAATCCCAAGCCCTCCACCTATATCCAGGTACTTAATCTGGATCCCTCTCTTAATTAAATCCTCCATTAGGCTGCAAAGTCTGGATAGGGCATCCACAAAGGGAGAGACCTTTGTAAGCTGTGACCCAATATGGCAAGAAATACCCACCACCTCCAAATTCTTCATTGAGTGAGCCTTCTCGTAAAGGGCCACTGCCTCTTTTATGTCTATCCCAAACTTATTCTCCACCAGGCCTGTGGTAATATAAGGGTGCGTGGCAGGGTCCACATCTGGGTTTACCCTCAAGGATATCCTTGCCACCTTTTTCTGTGCCTGGGCTATGGAGTCCAAAAGCTCCAATTCTTGGGCAGACTCCACATTGAACATGAGTATGTTGCACTTCAGTGCAAAGTCCATCTCCTGAGAGGTCTTCCCTACCCCTGAATATACTATCCTTTCAGGGGCAACACCGGCCTTCAAGGCCCTATAAAGCTCGCCCCCTGACACAATATCCATACCCGCACCCTCAAGGGCCATTAACCTCAGGATTGCTATGTTGGAATTGGACTTGATGGAAAAGCAGGTGATGTGTTTTACATCCTCAAAGGCACCATCAAATGCCCTGTAATGCCTCTTTAATGTTGCATAGGAATAGACATATGTGGGGGTTCCATACATCCTTGCCACGTCTTCCAGGGCCACATCTTCACAAAAGAGCCTGTCTTCTTTGTAATGAAAGAAATGCAACTTCACCTCCAAGCCATGAAATACACAATATCCTGCAAACCCTTTTGAGGAACAGGGGGGGTCTTTTTCCCACACCCAATGCCCCCTATCCCTAAAAAAAACACCATAAATAAGATGATTAATCTCCCCATGACTCTCCCAGCTCCCTCATTGCCTTTAGGATCTGCTCCGTCACCTGTGCATGGGAGGTTCCCCCTAAGGAATCCTTCCTTTGTACAGAGGCCATGGGGTCCAACCAGTCGTATACATCCTTTTCAATCAATGGGCTAAACCCCGCCAATTCCTCCAGTGAAAGCTCCGAGAGCTCTTTTTCTTGTTCAGAGGCATATCTCACCAGCCTCCCCACCAGCTCATGGCCCTCTCTAAGGCTTGCCCCCTTTTTTACAAGATACTCCAACAGGTCTGTGGCCACCAGGTATCCCTTGCTGGCAGCCCCTTTCAGGGTGTCTTCATTAAAGTGCAGGTTAGCAATTAGCCTTGCCATCAATCTTATGGAACTAATCAGTGTATCTGATGTGTCAAATATGGCCTCCTTGTCCTCTTGCAGGTCTTTGTTGTATGTGAGGGGGAGGCCTTTCATCACTGTGAGCAGGCCAATAAGGTGCCCGTATACCCTCCCTGTCTTTGCCCTGATGAGCTCCGGGATGTCAGGATTCTTCTTGTGGGGCATTAGACTTGACCCTGTACAGAAGGCATCCCTTATGCTTATAAACGAGAACTCCTGGCTGTTCCACAACACGATCTCTTCAGAGAGCCTGCTTAGGTGCATCATGGCAATGGCAGCTGCTGAGGCAAACTCTATGGCAAAATCCCGATCACTCACTGCATCCATGCTATTCTCACAAACCCCATCCATGCCCAGGAGCTCTGCCACATATCCCCTGTCAATCCCCAGGGATGACCCTGCAAGGGCCCCGCTCCCCAGTGGACAGATGTTTGTCCTCCTCAATACCTCTTCAAACCTCTGTGTATCCCTCTTAAACATCTGATAATATGCCATGAGATGCTGGGCAAGGAGCACGGGCTGAGCCCTTTGAAGGTGGGTGTAACCTGGCATAATAGTATTGATATGTGTCTTTGCCAGGTTAACAATGTTTAGCTTTAAATCCTTTAGACCCGTTAATACCTCCCTTATCTTTTCTCTTAGATAAAGCCTTAAATCCAGGGCCACCTGGTCATTTCTGCTCCTAGCAGTATGTAACTTCTTTCCAATATCTCCAACCTTTGCTACAAGCTCCCCCTCCACAAGGGAATGGATGTCTTCATATTCATTGGAGATTTCCAGCTCGCCTCTATCCAATGCCTCTTTTAACCCTTTTAGGGCATTGCACAGGAGCTCGGACTCAGAGGGGCTCAATATACCCACCTTCCCAAGCATCCTTGCATGGGCAATACTCCCTTCAATGTCAAAAGCATAGAGTCTCTGGTCAAATCTAAGGGAGGCATTGAATTCAAAGACCTCTCTGTCTATCTCCTCTTTAAACCTTCCACCCCATAGCTTGGAACCCATACTAAAGCCCAGCCCCTCTCAACATGCTTCTTACCCTGAGCCTGAGACCATTTAGCCGTATAAAGCCCTCTGCATCCCTCTGATCATAGACCTCTTCAGACTCAAAGCTGGCAAGCTCCTTATTATAAAGGGAATTGGGGGACCTTCTCCCCACCACAATGCAATTGCCTTTATATAATTTTAACCTAACCACCCCTGATACATTTTCCTGGGCCTTGTCTATAAGGATCTGGAGTGCCTCCCTTTCCGGCGTAAACCAGTATCCATAGTAGATCATCTCTGCATACCTTGGGATCAGTGAATCCCTCAGATGCATCAGCTCCCTGTCCAAGGTGATGGATTCCAGGGCCATATGGGCAATCCTGAGTACAGTGCCACCAGGGGTTTCGTATACCCCCCTGGACTTCATCCCCACATACCTGTTCTCCACCAGGTCCACCCTGCCTATTCCATTTTCCCCGGCAATGGCATTCAACCTCCCCAGGATCTCTGCAGGGGATAACCTGGTACCATTTATACCCACTGGATCTCCCCTTTCAAATTCTATCTCAATGTAAGTGGCCTCATCAGGGGCATCCTGTGGATCCTTTGTAAGCAAAAACATCTCCTTAGGAGGTTCCATCCATGGATCTTCCAGTATGCCCCCTTCATAGCTTATGTGCAGTAGGTTCCTGTCCATGGAATAGGGCTTTTCCTTGGTAACAGGCACAGAGATGCCCTTTGATTGGGCATATTCTATTAGGTCAGACCTCCCTTTGAAACCCCATATCCTCCAAGGGGCAATTATCTTGAGATGGGGTGCCAAGGCCATGTAAGTGAGTTCAAACCTCACTTGATCATTACCTTTGCCCGTTGCACCATGGGCCACTGCATCTGCCCCAAATCTTAGGGCAGTCTGCACCTGCCCCCTTGCTATCACAGGCCTGGCAATGGATGTGCCCAGAAGGTAGTGGGATTCGTATATCACATTTGCCCTAAATGCAGGGAACACAAAGTCCTTTACAAAGGTCTCTCTCAGGTCCTCGATCACCACATGGTCTGCCCCTGTCTTTCTGGCCTTTTCTTCCACCTCTGCCAACTCATCCCCTTGCCCCACATCGGCACAATAGGCAATTACCTCACAACCATAGTGTTCCTTAAGCCATGCCAGGATAACCGATGTATCCAGCCCCCCTGAATAGGCCAAGACTATCTTTTTTATGCCCTTATCCACTGAACCCTCCCAAAGAATCCTTTAATAGATGCTCCAAAATGGCCTGGTGCATATAGACCTTGTTTTCTGCCTGATCAAATATCACAGACTGTGGCCCATCCATCACCTCATCGGTGATCTCCATTCCCCTGTGTGCAGGGAGGCAATGCATCACAATGGCATCAGGAGCAGCATACCCCAATAGCTTTCTATTCAGTTGAAAGCCCAAAAAGGCCTTTACCTTTTCATCCTGGTCCTTTTCTTGCCCCATGCTCACCCACACATCGGTGTTGACCACATCAGCACCCATGATCGCCTCTTGAGGGCTTTCAACCACATGTATGTTTGTGGCGTAGGAGAGCAGGTCCTTATCAGGAGGATATTCCTTGGGGCAGGCAAGCCATAATTCCAGGCCCAGTATTTTAGCAGCCTGGATCCAAGAATTGGCAACATTGTTTCCATCTCCCACCCAGGCGATCTTAAGACCCTCTAACCTCCCTTTTTTCTCCACCACTGTCATCAGGTCACTTAGAATCTGGCAGGGGTGAAATCTATCTGTAAGGGCATTTATCACTGGTATGGTAGCCCACCTGGCCATTTCCTCCACAAACTCCTGGGAAAAGGTCCTCACTGCAATGCCATCCAAATACCTGGACAGGACAAGGGCGGTGTCCTTTATACTCTCATCCCTGGAAAGCTGAGTTTCTTTTGACTGCATAAATATGGTGCTACCACCAAGCCTTATCATGGCCACCTCAAAGGATAGCCTCGTCCTGGTAGAGGGTTTATCAAACAATAGACCCAGGACCCTGCCTTTTAGCACCGTGTCAGATTTCCTGCCTTCCCTCTTTATTTTTATTGCCCTGGCTATCAGGTCCTTTATCTCTTGAGCAGTCAGGTCTGAGACACACAGTATGTCCTTCTTCATCTCCCTATCCCTTTTCTTTCTTTAACACCTCTTTTAATATCTCCACTCCATGGTTGATCTCTTTCCTGCTCACAATTAGGGGAGGCAGAAACCTTAACACCCTTTCCTGGGTACAATTTATAAGCAGTCCCCTTTCCCTGCACCCATCCACAATATCTGTGCCTGGTATGGTGAGCTCCATGCCCAATATGAGGCCCTTCCCCCTTACCTCCTTTATGATCTTGTAGTCCTGTTTAAGCCTTTCCAAGGCCCTTTGGAAATATTCGCCTTTTTCCCTTACGCCTTCCAAAAACCCTTCTGAAAGGAGAAGCTTTAGCTGTGCAAGGGCCACTTTACAGATGAGGGGCGTGCCACCGAAGGTGGAGGCATGGGATCCAGGGCCAAAGGCATCGGCCAAAAAACCCTTGGCTATCATTGCACCCATAGGGAGGCCATTGGCAATGGCCTTTGCAAGGGTAAGTATATCTGGTTCAACGCCATAATGCTCATAGGCAAATAGTCTCCCTGTCCTCCCCATACCCACCTGGACCTCATCAAAGATCAGGAGAATATCCCGCTGGGTGCATATCTCCCTCACTTTCCTGAGGTACTCAGCCTTGGCTGGTACTACCCCTCCCTCTCCCTGGATGGGTTCAATTATTATCCCGCATACAGTCTCGTCCAGGAGCTCCCCTAATGCCTCCAGGTCATTAAAGGGAACAAATCTAAACCCTTCTAAAAGGGGTTCATAGCCCTGTTTTATCTTATCCTGTCCTGTGGCTGACAAGGTGGCCATGGTCCTGCCGTGGAAGGAGTTGAACATGGAAATGATAGTGTGTCTACCCGGTCCATATTTTTCATTGCTGTATTTCCTGCAAAGCTTTATGGCAGCTTCATTGGCCTCAGCCCCACTGTTGCAAAAAAAGACCTTGTCTCCAAAGGAGTTCTCCACTAACAACCTGGCAAGTTCCGCCTGAGGCCTGGTGTAAAATAGGTTCGAGACATGGACCAGCTCCTTGGCCTGTTCAAACATCACCTGTGCAAGGACAGGGTTCCCATGACCAAGGGCACATACTGCTATGCCACCTACAAAGTCCAGATATTCCCTGCCCTCTTCATCCCATACCACACAGCCCTTGCCCCTCTTTAGGCATATGGGGTGACGCTTGTAGGTATTGAATAGGTATCTATTGGCCATATCAATTGTCTCAGACATCTCAGTCTCCAGGTTCTATTAAAATTTTGCCTCAATTATCCAGTATTATCTCTGTGCCGATCCCTTGATCAGTGAATATCTCCAAGAGTATGGAATGCCTTATCCGACCATCAATTATATGGGCCTTCTTAGCCCCACCCCTCAATGCCTCAAGGCAACACCTTACCTTGGGGATCATTCCTGCCTTTATAACCCCTTTTTTTATCATGTCATCCAGTTCAGAGGCCCTAAGGGTGGATATGAGCTCACCCTTTTCATCCAGCACACCCTTGGTGTCTGTGAGGAGGATCAATTTGTCTGCATTGAGGGCAGCGGCAATGTGACCTGCAGCAGTGTCTGCATTGAGATTCAGGGTTAGGCCCCCTGGGCCTGCTGCAAGGGGTGCGATCACAGGAATAAACCCATCCTGAGTAAGCCTCTCCAAGAGGGTAGGATCCACCTTTTCCACCTCTCCCACAAGCCCCATATCTATCTCCCTTTCCATCCCTTGGGCATCTAAGGTCTTATATCTTATCCTCTTGGCCTTCAGCAACTCGCCATCCTTCCCGGAGAGTCCCACTGCCCTTCCCCCTGCCCTTGTAATGAGCCCCACTATGTCCTTGTTTAGCTTGCCACCTAAGACCATCTCCACCACTTCCATGGTCCTTTCATCGGTGATCCTCATGCCATCCACAAACACCGGCTCTATGGACAGTTTCTTTAGCAGTTCGCTTATCTGGGGACCCCCACCGTGGACAATCACAGGCCTGATCCCCACAAATCTAAGTAAGGTCACATCCCTTGCAAAACCAAGCTTTAGCTCCTCGCTCACCATGGCATGGCCGCCATATTTTATGACCATGGTGGCACCGTCAAAGCGCTGTATGTATGGGAGGGCCTCCACCAGGACCTCTGCCCTTTCCATTGGATCCATGGAATCTCCTATAGCCTACAATATGTACCTGCTTAGATTTTCATCCTCAAGGATATCTGATAACTTTTCCTTTACATACTCCTTTGTGATGCGTATGTGCTTTTCCCCTAGATCAGGCGCCTCAAAGGAAATGTCATCCAAGAGTTTTTCCATAATGGTGTGGAGCCTCCTTGCCCCAATATCCTCTGTCTGCTCATTTACCCTGTAAGCTATTTCGGCTATTTCCCAGATTGCCTCATCTTCAAAGTGAAGCTCCACCCCTTCGGTGGCAAGGAGTGCCTTGTATTGCTTGATCAAGGCATTCTCTGGCTCCGTGAGGATCCTGTAAAAATCCTCCTTGCTAAGGGAATCCAGCTCCACCCTGATAGGGAACCTGCCCTGTAGCTCAGGCAATAGATCTGATGGCTTGCTCACATTGAAGGCCCCTGCTGCAATAAAGAGTATGTGGTCAGTCTTCACCATTCCATATTTGGTCATAACCGTGGTCCCTTCCACTATGGGCAACAGGTCCCTCTGTACACCCTCCCGACTCACATCAGGACCATAGCCTCCGTCAGAGCCTGCAATTTTGTCCAATTCATCAAGGAAAATGATCCCGTTCTGTTCTGTGAGCCTGACGGCATTCTGGACCACCTTGTCCAGGTCAATGAGCTTCTGGGCCTCCTCCTGGGTGAGTATCTCAAGGGCCTCAGGGACCTTTACCTTTCTTTTCTTCTTCTTCTGAGGGAAGATGTTCCCAAAGATCTCCCTTATGCTGTACTCCACCTCTTCCATCCCGGTGGCTGAGAAGATCTCAATCATGGGAACCTGGGCCTGTGCGGTGACCTCTATTTCCACAAGCCTCTTATCCAGCTTTCCTTCCCTTAGCATCTGCCTCAGCTTTTCCCTTGTGGAGGTCTGGTCCTGTACCTGATTCTCTTCTTTGTCCTTTGCCTTGGATTCTGCCTTGGGAAGGAGCAGATCCAAAAGCCTCTCTTCTGCCAGATCCCTTGCCTTTTGCTGAACCTTGTCCTGCTCCTCCTTCTTAACCATGTTTACTGCAAGTTCTGTGAGCTCCCTCACCATGGACTCCACATCCCTCCCCACATATCCCACCTCGGTAAATTTCGTGGCCTCCACTTTTAGGAAGGGACTGTTGGCCAACTTTGCCAGCCTCCTGGCAATCTCTGTCTTTCCCACACCCGTTGGGCCTATCATGATTATATTCTTAGGGGCAATCTCATCCCTCAATTCAGGAGGCACCTGTTGCCTCCTCCAACGATTCCTCAAGGCAATGGCCACTGACCTCTTGGCAGAGTCCTGGCCTATGATATATTTGTCCAGTTCCCTAACTATCTCTTTAGGTGTAAGCACCTTATTGTTGGAATTTGATTTCTTCACCTATTCCCCCACCTCGTAGATCTGTATCTCATCATTGGTATAAAGGCATATCTCACTGGCAATCTCCATGGCAGCCCTGGCAATTTCCTTTGGGCTTAAGGTGGAGTGTTCTGCCAAGGCCTTTGCAGCAGCATAGGCATAGGGACCCCCAGACCCTATGGCTGCCACTGGTTCATCGGGCTCAATGATGTCACCAGTACCCGATATAATAAATATATGTTCCTTGTCCACGGCCAGAAGCAAGGCCTCGAGCCTCCTTAGGATCTTGTCCGTCCTCCAGTCCTTTGCCAGCTCCACAGCAGACCTGGTGAGATTCCCTTTGTACGCCTCTAATTTTTCCTCCAGCTTTTCAAACAGGGTAAAGGCATCTGCTGCAGCACCGGCAAAACCCACCAGTATCTTGTCATTGTACATCTTTCTGATCTTATTTGCCTTGTGCTTCATTATGGTATCGCCCAGGGTCACCTGCCCATCCGCTGCTATGACCGCCTTCCCGTCTTTTCTCACGGCAAGTACCGTGGTGGACCTTGCCTTCATATTAATCTTCATCTTCACCTCTCTCTTTTCTGCTCCTAGGATGTGCCTTGTCATAGATGTCCATTATCTTATCCATGGCCAAGTGGGTATAAATCTGGGTAGTGGATAGGCTTGCATGCCCTAACATCTCCTGCACTGACCTCAAATCAGCCCCACCTTCCAGGAGATGGGTTGCAAAGGTGTGCCTAAAGGTGTGGGTGCTCACTTGAGAGGCCAAACCAAGGGCCTTGGCATGGGCCTTCACTATCCTGTGAATGTCCCACCTGGTGATCCTCCCCCCTTTTTTATTTACAAAAAGTGGGGCATCCTGCCTTACCAAAAAAAAGGTGTTCTCCTCCAGTCTTAAAAGGTATTCCTGAATCCTGGATAACGCAGTCCTTCCAATGGGCACGACCCTCGTCTTTCCCCCCTTTCCTCTCACCACCACAAGCCCCCGAGCAGTATCCAGATCCCCCCTGTTTAGTCCAACTACCTCACTGACCCTCAGACCACAGGAATAAAGGGTCTCAAGGATGGCCAGATCCCTTAAGCCCCACACATCATCTGCCTTTGCTGCCTCTAAGAGATTGAAGACCTGGTCCACCAGCATAACAGAAGGAAGGTACCTCTCCTTCTTTATCCCAAATATATCCTTCCCTGGGTTTGATCCAATATAAGCCTTCCTCTCAAGAAATCCCATAAAGCTCCTCAAACTTGAGATCCTCCTCAATATGGTGGACCTTTTCACCTTTCCGTGAAGAAAAGCAAGGTATCTCTTTATAACCCTGATATCCTCAATACCCTTGACCAGGGTCTTTCCCTCTGGATCCCCTAAAAATAACAAAAAGTCCTCAAGATCCCTTTGGTATGCAAGGATAGTATTCTCCGAATAACCCTTAGAGTCCTTTAAAAATACCAAAAATTCCCCTATCGCACCCTTGAGATCCATCTTTTTCCATTCACCCTGAAAAATATAAATTTTATGTAACTGCCTCATCAGATCAATACCTTTTTGCAATGGATAACCCTCAAAGGAGAAAAGATCTTCAAACCGTGGTCCAATTATTTCCAGACTAATCCCCTGATCAAAACAGGCATCAGAGGAATTGCGGCAAGAAATATGCCTTTCTATGGGTTTATCAGGACTTTTTAACAAAATCTGGTATTGGCATTTTAGCCTTTCCCTTAATAAATACAATTCATGTTAATAAGATTGAAGTGCACCCTTGCCAATGGGTCAAGACAGTATTTTTGACAAAGGTTCTATTGGTCATCCCACTTTATTTTTGCGTATCCCCATAATAAAGGTTATCAGATTTTCTTAAATAATATATCCAAGCTTCGGCTGATAACTGGCTAATTAAAATGAGCTTCTATCTACTTCCCTAAAATCTCCTTCTCACTTATAGAAGTCTCAGATCTAATGGGAATGGCAGCCTATGAGTGGATCACGAGGCTATATACAGTTCCAATGGACCTAGGTCTAAAAGGCAGGTTCTCTTAAACTCCTTAGGGGTATCCATAAAAAGTCCCCCATTACCTATTTACGGACAATCAATAAACATCACTACACAAAGAAGACCACGATGGGAAAAAGCTTATTGGGAGGGCCTTGCCTGTGCAGGCAAAAAAACCAGTTTATTTAAATGGGAGGTAGAAAATAGCAAAGTAATCAGGGAAAATCGATGGAGCACTGTGCAAAGGTGCCTGATACCTTGCCCCAGTCCCTTTTCATATGGTATAGGAACAAAAGTCTTTTAAATCCCTGGAGGAGGGTATGAAAAACTGGATCTTATCAATGGCAGTGGGCATATTGCTTTTTCCTTGGCCAATCAATGCCCTTGAGTATGGACCAAACAATGCAGCCAAGGAGAACCAAGGTGGAAGCCAAGAGGTATTGGGGCTTGAAGAGACTGAAAGATGCATCCTTGAATTTGAGGGAAGGAGGTTCAAGGCGGCCCTTGAATGGGGCAAAAAGGCCCTTTCAAAGGACCCAAAAAATGTAACCGCCCTAATATGTGTAGGCAGCTCCTATGATGAATTGGGTGAGCAACAAAGTGCCATAGAGGTGTTCCATCAGGCAGAGGCCCTTGCTAAGGACCCTCCCCACCTTGTCACCATATACAACAGGCTTGGTTCCATTTACAGAGATCTGGGGAAAAACCAAAGCTCCATAACCTACTGGCTGAAACTGTTGGAAATTGCAAAGGCCTCACAAAATAAGAGGCAGCAGATTATAGCCTTGGTGAACTTGGGGGAGCTATATTCCTTGATGGAACAATATGAGGTATCCATATCCCATTTTAGGTATGCCATGGGTCTTGGGCCAAGCCAGGAGGAAAAGGTGGTGATCTATAATGCCATGGGCCTTGCCTATATCTTTAGTGGCGACCCAAAGACAGCCCTGGACTACTTTAATTATGCAATGGAGATAGAAAAAGATTTAGGGAATACAAGAGGGGTTGGGCAATCCATGCTCAATATCGGGAATGCCCAGAGGGAGATGGGCTTGTTCAAAGAAAGTGAAGAGACACTATTAAAAGGGCTGGCCATTTTAAAGGGTTCCAATGACCTTTACTGGGAGGCCACAGCTTACAAGTACCTGGGTTGGTTATATGTGGACATGAATAAGCCCACAGAGGCCTTTAAGTATCTTGAGATGGCTGTAAATAGATATATTGATGCAGGTGCCCAGGAGGAATCCAAGCAGGTGATGTCTTACATACAGGGGCTCAAGGCCAAAAAACCATAGTGAGACAAGGGAATTGGTAGTATTGGATTTTGGGCATTTAAAACAAGGTCCCTTCCTTTAGCTCTAATCCAGCAGGATCCCAGGCCCCTCTGTAGTGGTTTGTGATGGGGAGCCTCCTATCCTTTCCAAACCCCCTTGGGGTGATCTTAGGCCCTGGTGGTGTCTGCCTCCTCTTAAATTCACTCTGTTCTATTAACCTTATGGTCCTCTCCACCATTTCCTTGGGCAGGCCCATATCTGTGATCTCAGCCGGGGAAAGATCCCTTTCTGCATAGGCCTCCAAGATTGGATCCAGGATGGCATAAGGCGGCAATGTGTCCTCATCTCTTTGGTTTGGCCTGAGCTCGGCAGTGGGAGGCCTCTCCATAATGGACCTGGGGATCACTTCTCTTTCACATATCCTGTTATAGTATTTGGCCAATTCATAGACCATGTACTTGGGTACATCCTTTAAAACAGCAAAACCACCTGCTGTGTCACCGTAAAGGGTGCAATATCCTGTGGCAGTCTCACTCTTGTTACCTGTAGTGAGCACTATCCAGTTGTGTTGGTTAGAAAGGGCCATCAGGATATTGCCTCTTATCCTGGCCTGGAGGTTTTCATAGGCCACCCCCTTATCCACACCCAGGTATTTTTCCAGGGACCTTACATAGGCCCCATAAATGGGTTCAATGGGGATATCCATGTGCCTTATGCCTAAATTTTGGATCAGGGCCTTTGCGTCTGAATAGGTCTCTTTGCTGGTATACATGGAAGGCATGGTCACACCCACAAGATTCTCTTGCCCCAAGGCCTCCTTTGCTATGCATGCGGTAAGGGCACTATCTATGCCCCCGCTGACCCCCAGGACCGCCTCTTTAAACCCGTTTTTTTCCACATAATCCCTTGTCCCCAGGACCAGTGCCATAAACACCTCTTCTGTCACGGTGTCCTTATCATAGATCATTCCTCCATGGGTTACCTTGCACTCCTTTATGGCATTGATATGACCCGTTGTGAGATCCATCTCCATTACTATTATTGCCTCTCTAAACCTGGGGCCTTCTGCCACGAGCCCTGAAATGGGGGAATATGCCAGGGAACCACCATCAAATACCAGCTCATCCTGTCCCCCCACAAGGTTACAGTAAGCAATGGGGGCCCCTATCTGCCCTGCCACCCTCCTGCACACCTCAAGCCTGTGCCCCATCTTTCCCTTGTGAAATGGAGATGCAGAGAGGTTTAGTATTATATTGGGCCTGTGAGTCATTACATAGTCTATTGCCTTGCCACCTTCCACCCATATATCCTCGCAGATGGTGATACAGAGGCGTATTCCTCCCATGTCAAAGGCCTCAAGGGAATCACCACTGCTGAAATATCGCTTCTCATCAAACACACCATAATTGGGAAGCTCTATCTTGTTATAGACACCAGCTATATCACCATCCCTTATAATCACTGCACTGTTGTATATCTTTTCACCACGAGCAAGGGGCATACCTAAGATGGCCATTATGCCACCCACCTTCCCCTTTAGAAACTCCAAGGCCTTCAGGTTATCCTCCAGAAAAGACCTTTTAAACAGAAGGTCTTCAGGGGGGTAACCACACAGACACAACTCTGGGAAAAGGACTATTGAGGCATTATGTCCTTGTGCTGTTTTAATGGAATGGAATATCTTCTTTAGGTTGTAGGTCAGGTCTCCCACAATGGGATTTATCTGGGCCAATGCAATCTTTATGGTCTTCAATCCTACCTTACCACCTTAAAAAGGGATGTTTAGGTCAGGCTGGGGAGTTCCATTTTTCTCCCCAGCCGCCAAAGGCTACAGCCTGGGAAGGTACTTTTCAATCTCAAAGTTTGTTACCTGTATCCTGTAATGATCCCATTCTATCTTCTTATTCCTTATGAATTTTTCAAATAGCTCCTCCCCTAAAGTCTCCTTTACCAGTTCGGATCTCTCTGCCTCCTGGATGGCAGCATAGAGATTGCCAGGGAGGTCCACGATCCCATGGGCCCTCCTCTCATCGGGATTCATCTCAAAGATATCCTCTTCAATGGGGTCAGGCAATGGATACTTTCCCTCTATGCCCTTAAGGCCAGCTGCCAGCATAACTGCAAAGGCCAGGTAAGGGTTGCATGCAGGGTCAGGGGCCCTGAACTCAATCCTGGTTGCCTTTTCCTTCCCTGGTTTGTACATGGGCACCCTCACCATGGCTGACCTATTTCTCCTTGCCCAGGATACATATACAGGGGCCTCATAACCAGGCACCAGCCTTTTGTAAGAGTTTACCCACTGGTTAGTGACCAGAATTATTTCAGGGGCATGCCTCAGGATACCAGCTATGTAACCCTTGGCTATCTCCGACAATTGGTAAACACTATTTGGGTCGTGAAAGGCATTCCTTTCCCCCAAAAACAGAGACTGGTGCACATGCATACCACTTCCATTTTGGCCAAAGAGGGGCTTTGGCATAAAGGTGGCATATAGCCCGTACTTCCTGGCTATCTCCTTTACTGCCACGCGATAGGTCATTACCTTATCTGCCATTCTTAGGCCCTCGTCGTACCTCAGGTCTATCTCATGCTGGCTGGGTGCAACCTCATGGTGACTGTATTCCACCACAATACCCATGCTCTGGAGGGCAAGGATAGTGTCCCTTCTTAAGTCTGAGCCAAGGTCCAGGGGTCTGGTATCAAAATATCCTCCCCTGTCCACGATCTCAGGGGCAGCATCGGACTTAAAATAAAAATATTCCAGCTCAGGCCCTGCATACCAGGTAAAGCCCTTTTCCTTGGCCTTATTCAGTGTCTTCTTTAACACATATCTGGGGTCACAATTATAAGGGGTGCCATCAGGGTTTAGGATGTCACAAAACATTCTGGCAACCACCTTTTCCCCGGACCTCCATGGCACTATGGCAAAGGTGGTGGGATCTGGCTTGGCTATCATATCCGACTCATGTATCCTGGCAAAACCCTCAATGGAGGACCCGTCAAAACCCATCCCCTCTGTGAGCCCTTCCTCCAGTTCTGATGGGGTAATGGCAAAGCTCTTGAGCATCCCCAGGATGTCACAAAACCAAAACTGGATAAAGCAGACATTTAACTCCTTCACTGCATGGATAACATCCTCTGGGGTCTTGCACTCCACTTTGAACTGTGTTTCCATTTTTTGACCTCCTTTCTAAATGAGAAAAATTTCTTCCCAACCCTTGCCAAGGTATTCAGCAATAAACTTGCCACCCATGCCCTCAGGTCCAATAGATGGATATTACAAGGGAAAACAGATTTATAAGGCTTAGGCCATATACAAAACTGTAGTTTTTAAGGGGCAGTGGATGACAAACTCGTTTTATTAATTCTTCCTTATCCCTAATCCCTATCACTTATAGGCCCTGGGGTCTATCCCATATTTTTTGGCTTTATACATGAATATCCTCTCTGTGGTGGCTATGGCCTTTGCTGCCTTCCTTACATTTCCCCCTGAAAGTTTCAGGGCCTCCACTAGTAGCTCCTTTTCGTACTGGGCCACGGCATCCTTAAAGGACCTTGTCTGCTCTGTACCTGTTGCCTGGGCCGTTTGCAATGTTGGTGGCAAATGGTAGCTGTGGATCACCATATCCTCACACAAAAGCACTGCCCTCTCCATCACATTTTCCAGTTCCCTTACATTGCCTGGCCAGTGATATCTCATCAGGGCATCTATGGCAGGGGTGGAGATCCTTTTAACCTCTTTATTGTATTCCTTGGAAAATTTCTCCACAAAATAGTTTGCCAGCAACAGTATATCCGATTCCCTCTCCCTTAATGGTGGGAGATATATGGGAAAGACATTTAAACGATAGTAGAGGTCCTCTCTGAATTTACCCTCTTCCACCAGTCTTGAAAGGTCTCTATTGCTGGCGGCTATAAGCCGCACATTTACCTTTATTATCTTGTTTCCACCAAGCCTTTCCAGTTCCCGCTCTTGCAACACCCTTAGAAGCTTGCCCTGGCTTTCCAGAGGCAGGGATCCTATCTCGTCCAAAAACAGACTGCCTCCATTGGCCACCTCAAACTTACCCTGCCTCTGTCTTATGGCACCTGTGAATGCACCTTTTTCATAACCAAAGAGCTCAGCCTCCACCAAGTTATGGGGAAGGGCGGCACAGTTTAGTTTCACAAAAGGGCCGTTCTTTCTAGGGCTATTGTAGTGGATGGCATTGGCTACTAGCTCCTTACCAGTCCCGCTCTCCCCCAGTATCAACACAGTGGCGTTACTCTCCGCCACCTGGCTTACCAAATAGAAGACCTCCTGCATCTTTTTGCTTTCCCCAATCAGGTTCTGGAACCTATATTTCCTGCCCAGCTCCTTTTTGAGGAGCCTGTTCTCATCCCTAAGCCTCTTTTGATCCTGATGTATCTCCTCCAGGACCTTTATCTTTTGTGCCATCAACCCTGCTATGATGTTCAAGAACCTCTCCCACCTATCCAGGTCCATATCCTGTGTGGAGACCATATCCACCCCTATTGTGCCCAGTATCCCATGATCGTCTTTTATTGGTACACATATATAAGAAAGCCTTTCCTTATCCAGGTCCTGCCTTGCCTGGGTCTTATCCAGGAAAAGGGGGTCTTGTGCCACATTTCTAATAATTATGGGGGTGCCAGTCGCCACCACCTTTCCAGTAACACCTTCTCCCAGGGAGTACCTTCCCCTCTCCATCTGTTCCGGTGTGAGGCCATAGGCCACTTCTATGTGTATGTCCTTGGTATCCCTGTCAAGGATAGTGATTGACCCCCGCTCCATCCCTAGATTTTCAGCAATGTATCTTAAGACCTCCCACAAACTCTTTTTTGGGTCCAGGGTGGAGTAGAGGGCATTGGTGATGTTGTAGAGATGGTTGATTAGCTCATCTTCCTTCATGGTCATAACTCCCGAGCATAACAAAATTGTAGCCCCTTTCTAGCCAAATACAACATTTTTGTATCTGTGTCCCCAGTTTTCCATTGCTCAAAGCAGTTCCTGGGGTCTTTTCAGTCAGGCACAATATTGGCATTTGTTTTTAATGATCCATGAGAGATAATTGTAGCATTTATAAGAGGAGGGTCTCATATGTGCCGCTTATTTGCAATGACCAGCTATGTGCCCTTCACACCAATGGTGGCCATAGCTGCCCTTGATGCCATGAAAGAAGGCCATGATGGATCAGGGGTGGGTATATTCATGACTGACCTTGCAGGCCCATGGGAGCAGTTTAAGGGCGCACCCATCCTATCGGGGATATTTACCAATAAGGGCCTGAGAAAGTTGGACCAGTTCATGATGGATCTGGGGTTCTTGACCAAGTATAAGCTCTCTATCAAGCTTCCCAAGGAGCCTCCTCCTGGTGTGCCCAAAAGGGATGTGTATCTTGTTAGGGCATATGAATACCCAGAGAGTTGGGCAGGACTGGGCAAGGAAGAAATCGAGGCCAGGCTCCTGGAGACCAGGCTAAGGCTCCGGCAGATGGGCGAAGAAGAACAGGACATGATCGTCTTTAGCTTCTGGCCAGATGTGATCATGATAAAGGAAATAGGGGATCCCATGGCAGTGGGAGAGTATCTGAATTTAGATAGATGGGAATTACAGGCCCATATAATCATGGCACAGGGCAGGCAAAATACCAACTATGCCATCAATCTCTATGCCTGCCATCCCTTTTTCATCCAGGGTATAGCCACTATGACCAATGGCGAAAACACTGCCTTTGTACCCATAAGGCAATTCTTGGAGTCCAGGGGATTTCCAGGTTACACGGGATATCAGTCTGACTCAGAGGTATTCACCCACATTGCCCATTATATGTATTACAAGCTGGGGCTCGGGATCCAATTTTATAAGCACATCATTACTCCCCTTCAGGACCAGGACCTGGAAATCCACCCCAATGGCCAATTTTTAAGACGACTGAAGCATCTTTTAAGGTTTCTCATTATAGATGGACCTAATTGTGTCATAGGCGTATTACCTGACAAGACCATGTTCATGGTTCAGGACAGAAAGAAGCTGAGGCCAGGTGTAGTGGGCGGAAAGGAAGGTATCTATGTCTTTTGCTCTGAGATATGTGCCTTGGACGTGGTTGTGCCCGATAGGGATAAGGGCAAGGACTTTCAACCCATGCACCTGGACACAGTAACGGTGGGTTTAGATAGAAAGGAGGTGAAGATATGGCAACAGACACAGCCCTTACCCCTTCCACATTGAGCAAGAAGGACCTCCTTTGGCAGATATTCTGGGATAAAGAACGCTGCACCTTTTGCGGAAGATGCACTTCTGCCTGTCCTGTCCATGCCATTGAGCTGGGTGTATTTAGGAAGAGGCTAATTACCCCTTCTTTGGGCAATGGTAATTTTAGCAACCTATTTCAGGTCTTCTATGGTATCAGGCAAAGGACAGACCCAGCCTATGCCTGCATAGGTTGCGCCACGTGTACCCTGGTATGTCCCAACGAATGTATAATGCCTTTCAGGAACGACGACATTGACAGGCTTAGATTCCACATAAACAGGGGTGGCCAGCCCAGGCAGAGGGGTGGAAGGAGAAACGTCCCTGAAGGCATCTTGGACAGGATAAAGTTTGTAAGGATCTCCATGTTGACAGACCCTGCCCTGGATGCCGGGAGGCACGAATTCGAACTCAGGACCTTATTGGGCAGGATCCTCCCCCCTGAAGAGGGGATCAGGCTCAGCAATGAAGAGGGCTGGATCCCCCCTGTAAGGGAGATCTATCCCTTAATTATTGGAAGTATGTCCTTTGGTGCACTCTCCCCCACCATGTGGGAGGGTCTGGCAATGGGGGTGGCATATCTCAATGAGGAACTGGGAATGCCTGTCAGGATGTGCACAGGGGAGGGAGGAGTACCCCCCAGGCTCCTTAGATCCCGTTTTATAAGGTACCTAATCATCCAGATTGCCAGTGGCTATTTTGGCTGGGACGAGATCATCCACGCCCTCCCTGAAATGAAGGAGGACCCCTGCGCCATTGAGATCAAATATGGCCAAGGTGCCAAACCAGGGGATGGAGGTCTCCTCATGTGGTATAAAGTGAACAGGATGATAGCAGCCATTAGGGGAGTCCCACCAAGGGTAAGTCTGCCAAGCCCTCCCACACACCAGACCCTCTATTCCATAGAGGAAGCAGTGGCAAAGATGATACAAAACCTATACATGATCTGGGGCTTCAGGGTCCCTGTCTATCCCAAGATCTCTGGTACCACCACTGCCCTTTCAGTACTGAACAACCTCACCAGGAACCCTTACGCAGCTGCCTTGGCCATTGATGGTGAAGATGGAGGCACTGGCGCTGCGTACAATGTATCCATGGACCACATGGGGCATCCCATTGCCTCCAATATACGGGACTGCTACCTGAACCTGGTGAAGGTTGGCAAACAAAATGAAATACCCCTATTTGCTGCAGGTGGGGTTGGAAAGAGGGGGAACCTCGCTGCCAATGCAGCAGCACTGATCATGCTTGGTGCCAGTGGTGTCCAGGTGGGCAAGTACATGATGCAGGCAGCTGCAGGCTGTGTAGGATCAGAGACAGACAGGTGCAATGTCTGCAACATTGGGATCTGCCCCAAGGGGATCACCTCCCAGGACCCAAGGCTTTATCGCCGCCTTGACCCTGAGAAGGTGGCAGAAAGGGTGGTGGATATATTCTTATCCTTTGATACAGAACTCAAAAAGATAGTGGCACCCTTGGGCAGGTCCACATCCCTACCCATTGGCATGTCTGATGCCCTGGGAATAGATGACTACCATGCTGCAGAACGTCTTAACATAAAACATGTGGTATGAGGTGTAACATGAATAGTGCAGAGTCTGAACAGCCTGCTCAGCAGGTCTTACATATAGAAGGTGTTGTTTCAGGGAAAAGGGTTGATTCCAGGGTCCTGGAAGAGACTATCCAGAGGGCAATAGCAGAGGGGCACAGAAACTTAGAGGTCCATGCCTTTGGTCAGCACGGGATAGGTGGAAGGATCTGGCGTGCAGGGAAAGAAAGGGTATACATAAAGATTACTGGCCCAGCTGGACAGAGGATCGGGAGCATGGGTTTTCCCAATACCACCATAGAGGTAATGGGGCCGGTCTCCGATGATGTGGGCTGGTTAAATGCAGGGGCAGAGATCATTGTCCATGGCAATGCAGGCAATGGAGCTGGAAATGCCATGGCCCAGGGGAAGATCTTCATAAAGGGCAATATCGGCGCAAGGGGCATGACCATGACAAAGCATAACCCCAGGTTTGCGCCACCAGAGCTCTGGGTGTTGGGCTCCGTAGGTGATTACTTTGCAGAATTCATGGCAGGGGGGATAGCTGTAATATGCGGCCACATGCCTCAGGATCCAGAAAATATCCTGGGCTACCGCCCATGTGTGGGAATGGTCGGTGGCAGGATCTATTTCAGAGGACCTTATAAGGGCCACAGCAATGCAGATGCAAAACTGGTAAGGATATCTGAGGAAGACTGGGCATGGTTGACAAGTAATCTCCCGGTCTTCCTCCAAAAAATTGGCCTGCCAGAACTCTTTACCACCCTCACCAAAAGGGAAGAGTGGCAACTCCTGGTGGCCTTAAGCCCCCATGAAAGGGGAAAGAGAAGGATATCAGGCATCAAGGATTTCAGGGCCCGAGTGTGGGATAAGGAGCTGGGAAAGGGCGGGCTGATAGGAGATCTGGTGGACTTCCCCACCACCCCGGTAGAGGTTATCACCACAGGAGAGCTTAGGAGGTATGTGCCCATATGGGAGAATCAAAGATATAGTCCCCCTTGCATGGATGCCTGCCCCACAGGCATACCAGTTCATAAGAGGTGGCAGCTCATAAGGGAAGGAAGGGTGGATGAGGCAGTGGACCTGGCCCTTAGCTATACCCCATTCCCTGCCACTGTATGCGGCTACCTATGCCCAAACCTCTGTATGAAGGCCTGCACCAGGAATGAAAAGGGGCTAGCACCAGTGGATGTAAGCTCTTTGGGAAGGGCAAGTATTGTGGCCTGGCCAAAAACCTTACCCCCTGTGGATGAGACAAAAAAAATAGCCATTGTAGGCGGTGGACCTGCAGGCCTCTCTGTGGCCTGGCAACTCAGGATGAAAGGGTATAACCCCACCATCTTTGACGCTGATCCTGAATTGGGTGGAAAGATAAGCCAGGTGATACCAGAGGCACGCATACCCAGAGAGGTCCTTGAAGCAGAGTTAAAGAGGGCAAGACAGGTCCTGCCCAATGTGTTGCTAAAAAGACCATTAAATAAGGAGGACCTCCAGGGGCTACTCAACGAGTACGCCTTCCTGGTATTGGCCACTGGTGCGCATAGACCTCGCACATTGAACATACCCGGGAAAGAAAGGTTAATCCCTGCCTTGGAATTTTTGAAAAATGTGAAGTCAGGGAACATATCTGTGGGGAAGAGGCTTGTGATAATAGGTGCAGGAAATGTGGGGTGCGATGTGGCCTTGGAGGCAAAAGGCCTTGGCGCAGAGGAGATAACACTCTTGGACATTCAGGAGCCTCTATCCTTTGGTAAAGAAAGAAAGGCAGCAGAGGCAGCAGGAGCTAGGTTTAAGTGGCCTGTATTTGTAACAGCAGTGACTGAAAATGGCGTGGAAACAAGGGATGGGGAGTTTATTGAGGCCGATACCGTCGTCATTGCCATAGGGGATGAGCCTGATCTGGAGTCCCTCCCTGAAGGGATCAGGGTAGAAAATGGATTCGTGTGGGTAAACCAGATCTACCAGACCTCCAATCCAAGGATATTTGCCGTGGGTGATATGGTAAGGCCCGGCCTTATTACAGAGGCCATTGGTGCAGGCAGGGTTGTGGCAGAGGCCATAGACGATATCTTTAAGGGGCAAGATCCTGCTAAGTGCAAGGCAAAGGTAAAGCCAGAGCTTGCAGTAATTGATAAGAGAAGGGTAAAACTTGAATACTTTAACAGTAGACCTTGTAGGATAGACACTATTGAGGACTGGGCCAAGGAATGCGCCTCCTGCGGCCAGTGCAAAGATTGTGGCCTCTGTATAGAGATATGTCCACAGGGTGCCATATCAAAGGTAAAGACACAGGATGCCTTTGAACTGGTAGTGGATGGAGAAAGATGCATTGGGTGTGGGTTTTGTGCAGGTGTGTGCCCTTGTGGGGTATGGAACCTTGTGGAAAATGAGCCTTACGAAGTCTTGGCCTCCAGGAACAGGGTATAAAGCCTTTTGATTAAAATGGGGCTCCATGGGCAAAGGCGTTCATGAGAAAAGACCCTTTTAAAATTATAGAAGGAGCAGCCTATGTTATGGGCCGCTCCCAGCATGTGAGCATTGACCATGGAGCCATATCCCGGTTTGTAAAGGTTCTAAAAGACAAACCACAACCCTCCATTTCCTGGGATCTTCACTATCATTACAAGGGTCCAGAGGAAAAGACCCTTTTATACCTCCTTGTATTGGACACCTTAAACTTCTGTTTTTGGACAAACCCTGGCCAGGAGCGCTGGAGCATATTGTATAAAGATGAGCTTGTCTCTGGCTACTGGGCACTGGCAGCAAGCCTCAAGATGGCCATGGAATCCAATGTGCCCCTCTGGGACCCTTGGTTCTTAAAGGAATTAAGGTTTAATGAATTCAAACACCTATTAGGGGGGAGAGGAAGCCTACCCCTGTTAGAGGAAAGGTATATTGCCCTGGTGGAGCTGGGGGAGGTCCTTATAGAAGAATTCAAGGGATCTGGTCTGGAGCTTATAAGGTCCGCGCAAGGCTCTGCAGTAAAACTTGTCAGGCTCATGACAACCCTTTTTTCCTCCTATAAGGACGAGGCCATCTTGGATGGAATCCCTGTACCTTTTTATAAAAGGGCCCAAATCCTTGCGTGGGACATATATTCCTGTTTTCAGGGCAAAGGCATAGGTAACCTTGAAGGGATCGGAGAGCTCACTGCCTTTTCCGATTACAAGCTACCTCAAGTCCTGAGGGAACTTGATATACTAATTTACAGTGAAGAGCTATCCAAAACTGTGGACAGTTTTACCATCATACCCAGCAAGGACCCAATGGAGCTGGAGATCAGGGCTGCCACAATCATGGCTGTGGAATACATAAGGCAAGGCCTTGAATCCCATGGTGTAAGGATTACTTCCCCTGAAATAGACCAGATCTTATGGCACATGGGACAGATGGAAGAATACAGGAAAAGGCCTTATCACAGAACCCTCAGCATATACTATTAATTGGATACCCTGGCCCTGGCAACAGCAAGGTCCACGGGTAGCACCGTGGATACCCCCTTCTGCTCCATAGTGACCCCATAAAGGGTGTCGGCAATGGACATGGTCTTGTATTTGTGGGTGACAACAATTATCTGCGTCTTTGATTTCAACCTTTCCAAAAAATTGCAAAGCCTCTCCAGGTTTGCCTCATCCAGGGGAGAATCCACCTCGTCTAAGATGCAAACTGCCTTGGAACTTGTCTCAAAAATGGCAAAGAGTAGGGCTGCTGCCACCAACGCCTTTTCACCCCCGGAGAGGAGATTCAAGTGGGCCAATCTCTTACCAGGGATCTCTGCCTCCAGCACTACCCCTGACTCCATGGGATTGGTCTCGTCTAAGAACCTGAGCCTGGCACCCCCCCCTCCAAACAAGGCCACAAAGACCTGGTTTAGATTTTGATTTACCTGTTCAAAGGTATTGAGCAGGCCCTTTCGCGCAAGACCCATGAACTTAATTATAGCCTTTTTTAAATCATCAATGGCCTTTAAGATATCTTTGTGCTGTTCCATTACAAAATTGTATCTGGATAGTGCCTCTTCGTATTCGCCAATGGCAAGGAGATTCACTTCACCAAGCCTTGCCCTTGCCTCCCTCTTCTGGGCAATGGAATCCTCCAACTGGGACCTGGAATAATCAGAGACAAGGTGATCCTTGTAAGTCTGGGTCAAATCAAGATTAAATCTTTCCAAAGCAGATCTGGTAAGATTCTTAAGCTCTATCTTTATCTCTGTTTCAGCCATCCTGATACTATTTGCCTCATCCAGGAGTTCCCTGAGCTTCTTTTCCAAAATATTTAATGAATTCTTCTTTGAACCTATTTCAGTCTTAAGTTGCTCCAGTAAGCGCTCTTTATTATTAATCTTAAACCTATAATCAGCGATATTTTGTTCAAGATATTTTGATTTGTCTCTTAACTCTTCAATTTCTATCAGGCAGGTATTAATCCTATCTATGGTCTTCTCCTTTGTAGCTTGAAGATCTTTTAACCTTTGGGTGGCATCCAGTGTTGATTTTTCAACCTTTAACTTTTGTGAGAGCAAATAATTCTTCTTTTCTTCCAGATTCTTGATCAACCCATTTGTACTGTAGAATTCCCTTTTAAGGGCTTCATAACGACCCTCATACGACCTTATAAGATCTTTTAATTCCTCAAGGGCCTTTTTCTTTTCATCACTTACTCTTGAAACCTGGCTGATCTTGCCCTGAACCTCACTGAGGCGAAGCTTGGAATTTGCCTCTTCTTTATTCTTTTTCTCCTTCTCTTTAATGAGCATCTCAAGGACCCTTTGCTGGTAGTCCACATCCTGGCCAATCTTATACATCTCCTTCTCAAGCCTAAAGATCCCTTCCTTCAGTTCTTTTCGCCTTTCATTCAGGTCCTTTAAAAGTCTCTGCCTATCATCCAGCTGATATCTAAGCTCCTCTATTTCCCTTTGGAGCATCTTGAGATACCTTTCCAAATCACCTCGTTTTAGCCTTAACTCATTGATCTGTGCCTTTTTGCTAAGTATACCTTGATGTTCTTGCTCCCTTCCCCCTCCAAAATATACAAACCCGGCCTCTACCACATCTCCATCCATGGTAACATAGGTCCTGCCATCTTTATTGGCTGCGATCCTATCCAATGCCTCTTGAAGATCCCCTACCAACACCACATCACCCAATAGGTTATCCACCAGATGCATGATCTCAGGGCTGCATCTTACATAGTTTATGAGTGCATCTTTATGGCAGGAATTAGGTCTGTGGTTGCCATCCAGTGCCAAAAAACCACTCTTGCCACTCTCGGTCTCCTTCAAGTACTGGATTCCCTTGATACAGCCCTCCTGATCAGAGGTCACCACATATTGGAGCTTCGGACCAAGTACCGCCTCTAAGGGTACCTCAAGCCCCTTTTCCACATCCAATAACTCCCCTAAAAGCCCTAAGACACGTACACCTTTTCTTCCCAGCTCATCTCTGGATTTCATCACAGCCCTGGTGCCCTTTCTGACCCCTTCCATCCTTTGAAGGATCTCCTCCATTGCCTTTATCTTCAGGGACAAGGCAGAGGCCTCCCTCTCTCTTTCTCCATACTCCATCTCCTTTGTACGAAGCCTTGCCTTAAGCTCATCCGCCTCCCTTTGAACCCCTGCCAGTTCCTGCTCAAAGAGCCTCAGTTCTTCTTCCTTAACCTTGAGTCTTGAATTCTTCTCCTTCCACTGGCCTTTTAAAGAAATGATCTGATCTTGGACCTTTTTTTGTTCCCCTTCAAATTCCTCCCTGGCCTTAGTGATACCCTCCAACACCTTTCTCAGATATTCCGCCTCTTTAAAGAGCCCTCCCTTCTCCTTTTCCTTTGTGAGGACCTGGCCTTGCAATGATTCCTGTTGGGCCTTGAGGTCCTTGAACCTTTCCTCCACCTCCACCATGGCCCCTTTTATCCTTTTCTGCTCCAGCTCCCGTTCCTGGAGCTGAAATTCCACGCCTTCAATCGCCTTTAGCAAATCCTCATTTTCTCTCCCCAGTTGCTCTATATTCATTGTCACCACACTTACCTGAGAGTCCAATGCCCCCTGGTTCTCCTTTAGCATCTGAAGCTCTTTTTCCTTGGAGAGTAGGGTGGCATTTGTGTTGCTATGTTCTGACCTCATACGGCCATAAGTATGGTAGAGTTCTTTTAATGCATACTGGGTTTCCTCAGACCTGGCCTCTAACTCCTTGAGCTCTGCCTCACCTCTGTTTAAAAGCGCCCTGAGCTCTGCCTCCTTTGCACTAATATCCAATGCACATTTCGAGACATCCTGGAGCCTCAATAAAAGCTTGTGGTATTCATTGGATATAAGGGTGAGCTCCAGGCCTTGAATCTCCTCTGTGAGCCTCTTGTATCTCTTTGCCCTCTCTGCCTGCCTCTTTAGTGTCGCCACCTGCCTTTCCAGTTCCCTCAAGAGATCCATCACCCTACTTAGGTCCTGTTCAGCCTCTGCCATCTTCTTTTTGGAGAGCTCTATTTGCCTTAGATACCTCACAACATCCGCTGCCTCCTCAAGGAATTCCCTCAATTCCTCTGGCCTCAACTCCAGGATCGTGGCAATAGAGCCTTGCCCAATGATGGAATAGGTCCTCTGGGATAGGCCTGTGCCTGCAAGGACCTCATGTATATCCTTTAATCTACAGGGTATGTTATTTATCAGGTATTCACTTTCCCCTGTCCTGTACAATCTCCTCCCGATACTGATCTCTGACCTTTGATCACCTCCTGGTTTTAGGGTATCATTGCAATCTTCAAAGGTGATTGTAACCTCTGCAAGACCAGAAGGCCTTGCCTGCTCGGCACCATTGAATATAACATCTTCCATCTTGATGCCACGTAGGACCTTGGAGCTCTGTTCTCCAAGACACCACCTGATGGCATCCACTATATTACTCTTGCCAGAACCATTGGGACCAACAATAGAGACAATTCCAGGAGGGAAACTAATCCTCATAGGACCGAGAAAGGATTTAAAGCCCCTTATGTATAGCTCCTTTATCCTCATCCAATCTCTTGATTGTATTTAGCTTGTGTTGGTTAACACAGAATTATAAACATTGCAAGGAAAATATTACAAAAAACCATTTTTGATTATCCATGCTTATTAGCAGAAACATCCCCCAGCCATTCTGACAAATACTCTTACCAGAGAAACTCTTATCAAGACTCCAAGAATGAATGAAATACTGGCTAAGCTCTGAAAGTACTTTACCAGAATAGCACAGTATTTAAAAAACTAACTTTTAGGCAAAGGTAGAGTTAGTATTTATATTTATAGATGTGTAGAAGGGTATGAAATGAAACTAATACTTTTTAGAGCCAAAAGGTATGGGGAGGTCAGGC
>FWWL01001268.1_pt1 | contig 60896 bp, 44 predicted proteins | sample 2228331 | NCBI WGS metagenome assembly FWWL01 (sample SAMEA103939775, study PRJEB20133) | metagenome
GTTGGTCGAGAGGTCGGTCGGGTCAGTGGAGCTCGGCTGTCGCTTGGAGCGGTAAGTAGCGGTGTGTACGTAGTACGGTATCGCGTTGGCGATGTGTGGCACAGTCGTCTGGTGTGGGTGATGCGGTAGGAAGTGTTGATCGCAGGACTAATCAAGCGCTCGTATTTTTGTGTTCGACTGGTTTCAACGTCTGCTCTTTGCGATGGCTCCAGCGTGGCTTGTACTTGAAAATGGCGCGGTGTTCGCGGGCACTGCGTTTGGTGATGTGACGGCCGAAGCAGCCGGGGAAGTTGTGTTCAATACTGCTATGTGTGGTTACCAAGAAGTGATGACCGATCCCAGCTACCGGGGGCAAATTGTGGCGTTTACCGCGCCACACATCGGCAATTACGGAATCAATCCCTGGGACAGCGAATCCGATACACTCCACGTCGAGGGTATTATCGTTCATGAATGCAGTCGCCGAGCATCGAACTGGCGAGCACGCTGGACGCTGAGCGAATATTTACTCGAGCACAGAAAAATTGGCATCGAAGGAATTGACACACGGCGCCTGGTCCGTATCCTTCGCAGCGAGGGTGCTATGCGCGGACTGATTACCACATACCAAGAGCCGCCGGAGGCATTGGTTGAGCGAGTGCGACAGCTACCGTCAATGGAAGGATTGGATTTGTGTCCGCTGGTGACGACATCACATCCCTACACATTTGTACCAGAGCGTGCTGATGGCGACCTACTGGATGCGTATCCTGCACCGGAGTATCACGTCGTTGTTGTGGATTTTGGCGTCAAGCAGAATATCCTGCGGCTGTTGGCGCAGCATCGGTGCCGCGTGACAGTTGTGCCTGCAACGACGCCGGCAGGCGAGATTCTGGCGTACCATCCCGATGGTGTTGTTCTCTCAAATGGTCCTGGTGATCCGGCGGCAGTGCATTATGGCATTGAAACCGCACGCCACCTTGCCAGTAGCGGTATACCGCTACTGGGCATTTGTTTGGGGCACCAGATCATTGCGTTGGCATTTGGCGGGAAAACCTTCAAGCTACGCTTTGGTCATCATGCGGTCAATCATCCGATCAAGAACCTCCAGACGGGGGTAGTGGAAATTACCTCGCAAAATCACGGCTTTGCCGTTGCCCCAGAAGGACTGCCTGCCGACATTGACGTTACGCACATCAACCTCAACGATGGCACGGTTGCAGGGTTGCGTCACCGGCGATTGCCGGTTGTGTCGGTGCAGTATCACCCCGAAGCGGCGCCTGGACCACACGACAGCCGTTACATTTTTGCTACGTTTGTTGAGTTGATGGCATCGTATCGCCAGCGTGTTGAAAGCGCCCCGAGCCTGGTTTCCAGCAACGCATAAAGGACACTGTACGGAAGCGTTTTGGAAAACGGCGATGGCGTAGTATTTTTGCAATCCCAAAAGCTGGGCGGGTTCCAGAGCGGTCAAATGGGGCAGACTGTAAATCTGCTGGCGTGATGCCTTCGGAGGTTCGAATCCTTCCCCGCCCACGCTTTGGAGGCGGGAGTAACTCAGGTGGTAGAGTCACAGCCTTCCAAGCTGTTGGTCGCGGGTTCGAGTCCCGTCTCCCGCTCACACGTGTCGCGCGCATGCAGCGCGGGAGTAGCTCAGTGGTAGAGCATCAGTTTCCCAAACTGAGGGCCGCGGGTTCGATCCCCGTCTCCCGCTCGAGCCGCAGCAAGCTGCACCTTGCTGCATCTGCCGAGTGCTGACGTAGCTCAGTTGGTAGAGCACTTCCTTGGTAAGGAAGAGGTCGGCGGTTCAATCCCGCTCGTCAGCTCGTGACAGGGGTGTAGCTCAATTGGTAGAGCAGCGGTCTCCAAAACCGCGGGTTGTGGGTTCGAGTCCTGCCACCCCTGCATTGTTGCACTGTCACACAAGCTTGCGATGATTGCACGCATCAAAAACTACTTTAGCGACGTCAGCAAGGAAATGCGAAAAGTTTCCTGGCCGACGCGCGAACAACTTCGTGAATCCACTCTGGTCGTCACGGTCGCGTGCTTGATCATCGCGGCGTTTGTGTGGCTGGTGGATCTGGCGATGAGCTTTATCATGCAACAACTCTACTAACGCATTCGACGTGCGCTCGTGCGAGACATCCCGATGACAAATCCAATCACCGAACAACAAACAACGCCGCGCTGGTACGTCCTCCGCACGTACACCGGACACGAGCGCCGCGTTCAAAAAGCCATCGAGCAAGAGATCAAGCATCGCCATCTGCAAGAGCGCGTTCTGCGCATTGTGATTCCCGAAGAAACAGTGTTCGAAATTCGCCGCGGCAAACGCCGAGAAAAGAAACGCAACTTTCTGCCCGGCTACGTGCTCATCGAGGCAGTGCTCGATAAAAAACTCCAAGACATCATCCTGAGCATTACCGGCGTGGTCGGATTCTTAGGCGTCAACGATCGGCTGGGTCCGCAGCCGCTCAAACCCGATGAAGTCGAGCGGATCCTCTCGCGTATCGAGGAACGCAAGGATATTGCAACAATCGAAAATGCCTATCAAATCGGTGACCCTGTCCGTATCATTGATGGACCGTTCAAAGGCTTCGCGGGCACTGTCACCGAAGTCAACAACGAGAAACAAAAGCTCAAAGTCGAAGTGGCAATCCTGGGGCGCAAAACGCCTGTCGAGCTGGATTATGCCCAAGTCGAAATCGAGCGTCCGGAATAGTTCAACGCATCGTAGGTTGCAGTCAAAATGGCAAAGAAAGTCGTCGGTAGTTTCAAACTTCAGTTGAAAGCAGGCGAAGCAACCATGGCACCGCCGGTCGGTCCTGCCTTCGGTCAGCGCGGACTCAATGGCGCAGAATTCGTCAAGCAGTTCAATGCACGGACCGCCAAGCAGCAGGGTATGGTTGTGCCGGTGGTGGTCACCTATTACGCGGATAAATCGTTCACCTTTGTTGTCAAATCACCGCCGGCAGCCGTCTTGCTGGCAAAAGCCGCCGGCGTCGAGAAAGGCTCCGGTCAGCCTAATCGCAACAAGGTCGGCAAAGTAACTCGCGCTCAGTTGGAAGAAATTGCCAAAATCAAAATGGATGATCTCAACTGCGATTCGCTCGATGCTGCGGTCTCGATGATCGCAGGGACAGCGCGCAGTATGGGCATTGTTGTTGAATCGTAACGTTTGTTCCACCACTATTGTGCGAGATGCTCGGTGAGCGAGCATCGCCAGGAGCACAAGGAGGCTTTATGAAACACAAGCACGGTAAGCGCTACCGCGCGATTGCAGCCAAAATTGATCCTGCCAAAGAATATCCATTCCGCGAGGCAGTAGAGCTTGTCAAGCAGACAGCCACTGCCAAATTCGACGAATCGTTCGATGTTGCGATCCGGTTGGGTGTTGATCCGCGCAAAGCTGATCAGCTTGTGCGCGGAACGGTGGCATTGCCACACGGCACCGGCAAATCAGTTCGCGTACTGGTGCTGGCGAAGTCACCCAAAGATCAAGAAGCACTCGATGCCGGCGCGGACTATGCCGGACTTGCTGAGTACGTCGAGAAAATCCAGAGTGGCTGGACCGATGTTGACGTCATCATTGCCACGCCGGACGTTATGGGCGAAATCGGCAAGCTTGGTCGTATCCTCGGTCCGCGAGGCTTGATGCCAAATCCCAAAAGCGGAACGGTTACCTTCGACGTTGCCAAAGCCGTTGCGGAAGTCAAGGCAGGAAAAATCGAGTACCGCGTTGATAAAGCCGGCATTGTTCATGCAGCGGTCGGGAAGTGCTCGTTCCCGATAGACAAACTTGCCGATAACATCGCGGCACTCTACCAGAGCATCCTTCGCGCAAAACCTGCAACAGCGAAGGGCAAATACATTAAAAGCATCGCTTTCAGTTCAACGATGGGTCCGAGCGTGCGTGTCAGCGAAGCAAGCATGCCCGCCGGAGCCACCGCATAACGTCGAATGCTATTACGCACTCAATAATCACACGCGCGTGCTGCCGGTGCGGTGATGTGGACACCACACGGGCAAGCCAAACGCAACGCATCCGTTACATTTTGGAATGCATCTATGGCAACTCGCGAACAAAAAGCACAAATCATAGCCGACGTTGCCAATGCCATCGCGCAGTCGTCGGCGCTGTACTTTGTGGACAACGCCACAATGACAGTCGCCGATGATTGGGAATTGCGGCGCCTGCTCAAGAGCAAAGGCGCGCGGTATCGCGTGGTCAAAAACACGCTCCTGCTGCGCGCTCTCCGGCAAACTGAGCAGCCGTCGTTCGATGAACGCATGCTCTTTGGGCAAACGGCGGTGGTCTTTGCGCCGCCGTCGGACCCGATTACACCGGCGAAATTGCTCAAGGACTATGCTGCAAAACACGATGGCAAACCGCGCCTGAAAGTCGCTATTGTCGAGGGTGCAGTCTTCGAAGGTTCTCAACTTTCGATGATTGCCTCGCTTCCCACACGCGAAGAAATCATCGCTGCGATCATGGGAAGCCTGACCGCACCGGCTTCGGGCATTGTCGGCACCATCAATTCCGTTATCGGTGGCTTGGCGTCGGTCATCGAAGAAGTCGCCAAAAAGAAAGCCGCCTGATCATTTTGTTACACCACTGTTTGGAGAATTCTCATGTCTGCAATTGTTGAAGAACTGGTTGAAAAAATCAGTAACCTTACGCTCGCCGAGGCAGCCGAACTCAAAAAGGCGCTCGAGGATAAATTCGGTGTGACCGCTGCTGCCCCCATGATGATGGCAGCAATGCCGGCAGCCGGTGGCGCCGCTGCTGCCCCCGCTGAAGAAGAGAAAACCAGCTTCGACGTCGAACTCACTGAAGCCGGCGGGCAAAAACTCAACGTCATCAAAGTTGTCCGCGAAATCACCGGCTTGGGTCTCAAAGAAGCCAAAGACCTCGTCGAAGGCGCGCCCAAGATTGTCAAAGAAGGCGTCTCCAAAGAAGAAGCCGAGACAATCAAGAAAAAGCTCGAGGAAGCTGGCGCCAAAGTTTCTCTCAAGTAACAATGCCCCGCACGGTGCACGCACGGCTGTGCGTGCACCCTCGTGTGGGTTTCGCTGCGGTGGATGTCAATCGCGCGAAACCGTCAACAACAAAATTCACGTGCTCAGACCAGCAGCCATTGCTCAGAGCGCAGCGGTTGCTCTGACCGTGACGGACCGGTTTCTATCACGCCGGAATTTCCTATCACCCCGACTTAGGCTATTCAGTCACCCTGAATTGATTACGGGTCTCTGCTGTCTGGGATGCTGAACCACGTTCGGCAAGACTGGTGGTAAAGCTGGATGCTCAACGGTCGTGGTCAATGCAGCAACGTGTCAGCACGTGAACCCTTGGCGGAGGTGGTGACACACCAAGCCGGGTGCGGTTTCGCCGATTGCGGTCGGTTTGGTGTGGATCATTTCTCCCAAGGGTTTCTTGACAACGTGTGCTATGCACACCGCAGGCGCACGTACTCAAGAAGCCCTTCTGTGTTTTTCGGACTTTATCGTTTTGTGCGATGAAAAAATCCACGTCAACCACCGAGCAGCTTGGCAACGAATCCATCTCGACGCGTGAGCGTATCTCGTTTGCGCGAGTGCCGAGCCTCAAACTCTACGACGATCTGCTCGATGTGCAGATTCGGTCATACGAGGAGTTCCTCCAGGAAGATGTTCCGCCCGACCAGCGAAAGCCAATCGGCTTACAAAAGGCTTTCCTGGCAAATTTCCCGGTCGAGGATAACCAAGGTATTCTTCAGGTTGATTTCCTCGGCTATACCATTGAGCGTCCCCGGTACAACGAGGAAGAATGCCGCGAACGCGAACTAACCTATGCTAAAACACTCAAAGCACTCTTGCGACTGTCGAGCAAGGCTGACCCGACATCGGAAGACTACATAGACCCGATCGAGCAGGAAGTGTATATGGGCACCATCCCAGCGATGACCCCACGCGGTACGTTCATTATCAACGGTGCTGAGCGTGTGGTGGTCTCGCAAATCCACCGCTCGCCGGGCGTTTTCTTTGATGAGACGATCCACGCCAACGGCATGAAACTCCACTCCGCCCGAATCATTCCCTTCAAAGGGTCGTGGGTTGAGTTCACAACCGACATCAATAACCTGCTCTACGCCTACATTGACCGCAAAAAGAAATTCCTGGCAACAACATTCCTTCGGGCACTGCGCAAACCCGATGGCACACCCTACTGCTCGACCGACGAGGAAATTCTCCGGCTATTCGACGTCACCGAATCGGTCAAGACCTCCAAGCTCAGCGATGAGTACATCGGACGGATTGTTGCCACAGATACGATTGACTACAAAACCGGTGAAGTCATTGCCCTTCGCAATAGTGTCCTCGATGAAGAGCTTATTGGCAAGCTTCAGCAATCAAATGTCAAGGCGGTGGTGCTCTACACCTACTCGGACCCCAACGACGAACCAATCATCAAGCGCACGCTGGACAAAGACACCACTCGCACACACGAAGACGCACTCGAGACAATCTATCGCCAGATTCGCGCCAGCGAACCGCCAGACATGGAATCCGCCTGGCATGTGATTCTGCGGATTTGCTTCGACGATAAACGCTACGACATCGGCGAGGTTGGGCGTTTTCGCATCAATCGCAAGCTCGATGCAATCTACAAGGACCTGGGCGTCGAACCACCGCCGCTGAATACAACAGTCCTGACTAACGAAGACTTGGTCGCAACGGTGCGCTATTTGCTCGGCGTGCACGAAGGGAAATATCCCATTGACGACGTTGACCACCTCTCCAATCGCCGCGTTCGGACTGTCGGCGAGCAGCTTGCAGCGATTTACATGACCGGTATTACTCGCCTGGCGCGAGGGATGAAGGATAAGTTGACCGTGCAAGACCTCGACGAGCTTTCCCCGGCTGTCTTGACGAATGCGCGGGCTGTCACCAGCGTGGTCAACCAGTTCTTCGGCACAAACCAGCTCTCCCAGTTCATGGACCAGACCAATCCACTGGCAGAGCTAACCCATAAACGGCGGGTATCGGCACTCGGACCCGGCGGTCTCACTCGCGAACGCGCTGGCTTCGAAGTGCGCGACGTCCACTACACCCACTACGGCAGGCTATGCCCGATCGAAACACCCGAAGGTCCGAACATCGGTCTGATTTCATCGTTGGCAATGCATGCGCGGATCAATCAGTTCGGCTTCATCGAAACGCCTTACCGCAAGGTCGTCAATGGAAAGGTCACCCAGGAAATCGAGTACCTTTCGGCAGAAGATGAAGAAGGGAAAGTTATCGCGCCCGCCTCGACACCGCTGGATGCTCAGGGCAAGATTGCGACCTCCCGCGTCCGCGCTCGTCTGAGCGGTGACTACATCACCGTTGATCCGAGCGAAGTCCAGTACATGGACATTACCACCGACCAAATCATTTCACCCGCAGCATCGCTGATTCCGTTCCTTGAGCACGACGACGCGAACCGCGCGCTGATGGGATCGAACATGCAGCGGCAAGCCGTACCACTGATTCGTCCCGAAGCGCCACTGGTCGGAACCGGTATGGAAGCGCGCATTGCTCGGGATGCTCGAGCATTGCTGCTTGCCGAAGATGATGGCGTCGTCGAATACGTTTCTGCTGAATGCATTCGCATTCGCTACGATGATCCGCGTTCGGAGGAGGATCGCCTTGTCTCGTTCGACGGCGATCGAGTTGTGACCTATCCACTGCTGAGCTTCTACCGAACCAATCAGGATACATGCATCTGCCAGCGTCCGATTGTGCGGGTTGGCGATCGCGTCACGCGCGGTATGCCCATTGCCGATGGAGCCTGCACCGACCACGGCGAATTAGCCTTAGGTCGCAACGTGCTGGTTGCCTTCATGCCATGGCGCGGCTACAACTTCGAAGATGCGATCATCGTCAGCGAGCGCCTGGTTGCCGAGGATGTTTTTACGTCGGTGCACATCGAGGAGTTCACAGCCGTTGTTCGGGATACCAAACGCGGTGAGGAAGAGTTCACGCGCGACATTCCCAGCATGGGCGAGGACATGGTCAAAGACCTCGACGAACATGGTATTGTTCGGGTGGGCACCAAAGTCAAAGAAGGCGATATCCTGATCGGGAAAGTAACGCCCAAAGGCGAAGTTGATCCGACACCGGAAGAAAAACTGTTGCGTGCGATTTTTGGTGATCGTGCGGGCGAAGTCAAGGATGCGTCGCTCAAAGCTCCTCCTGGCTTGCGCGGAACGGTAATCAATACGAAGCTCTTCCAGCGCCGCTTCATTGTCAGCGATGCCGAATACCGCGCCGAAGAAAAGCGTCGCCGCGATGCCATTGATCGCGAAGAACAAGAGCAACTGGATGCACTCGACCGCCAGTGCCTTGAACGCCTGGCTCAGCTCCTCGACGGCGAGCAAAGCCTCGGTATTACGACCCTCGATGGCAAGCGTGTCTATATGAGCGGCACTCGCATCACACGCCAAAATCTCTTCGACAAGTACCAGAAAGGCGATCTATCCCTGCTGGAGCTGAATCTCGAGCAAGACTGGGTCAGCAACAAGCGCACGATGAATCTGGTGCGCAGACTCATGGAAAACTACCGCATCCGTCGCAACGAAATTGCTGCCCATGCTCGGATCATGCGAAATCGCGCTACTCTCGGCGATGAATTGCAGTCTGGCGTGCTTGCGATGGCGAAAGTGTTTGTCGCCAAAAAACGCAAGCTCCAGGTCGGCGATAAAATGGCGGGGCGGCACGGCAATAAAGGTATCGTCTCCAAGATTGTCCCGATTGAGGACATGCCATTTTTGCCCGACGGAACACCGGTGGACATCATCTTGAATCCACTGGGTGTGCCGTCGCGGATGAACCTGGGGCAGCTCTACGAAACCGCTCTCGGGTGGGCAGCTTCGAAACTGGGGCTCTATTTTGCGTCGCCTGTCTTCGACGGTGCCACCTGGGAACAGGTTGGTGACTACTTGGAAATGGCGGGTCTTCCACGCGGCGGCAAAACAATCTTGTACGATGGCAGAACCGGCGAACCCTTCGAACACAAGGTAACCGTCGGCGTCATCTATATGATGAAGCTCTCGCACATGGTCGAGGACAAAATCCATGCGCGCTCAATCGGACCATACTCGCTCATCACGCAGCAGCCGTTGGGCGGTAAAGCGCAATTCGGCGGTCAGCGCTTGGGTGAAATGGAGGTCTGGGCACTGGAAGCATACGGCGCAACGGCAACGCTGCAAGAAATGCTGACAGTCAAATCCGACGACGTCAACGGTCGCTCCAAGGTTTACGAGGCGATCGTCAAAGGATTCAACGCACCGCAGCCGAACCTGCCGGAAGCGTTTATGGTGTTGGTGCGCGAGCTGCAAGGTCTGTGCCTGGATGTGCGGCTCGACGGGCAACGCATTGAAGATCGAATTAGCTAACCAACCGAGGTTTTATCAGCAATGGCACGAGTACAAACAATTCAAATCCCGCGTGGCGGTTTCCGAGCGCTGGAAATTCGCCTTGCCTCGCCCGATGACATTCTGCGTCGTTCCCATGGCGAGGTCACCAAGCCCGAGACGATCAACTACCGCTCGTTCCGTCCCGAGCGCGACGGTCTCTTTTGCGAGAAAATCTTCGGTCCCATTCGCGATTGGGAATGCGCCTGCGGCAAGTATAAGCGCATTCGCTATCGCGGTATCGTCTGCGATCGGTGCGGCGTCGAAGTCTGCGAAAAGACCGTGCGCCGCGAGCGTTTCGGGCATATCACACTCGCTGTGCCGATTGTGCACGTGTGGTTCTTGCGCTCTCATCCCTCCAAGATTAGCGGTCTGCTTGGTATGCCGCTCAAAGATGTCGAGCGTATCGTGTACTACGAATCCTACGTGGTGATACAGCCTGGCTCGACGGGCTTGCAGCCCAACACACTCTTGACCGAAGAGGAGCTTCAGCGTATCCTCGATAGCCTGCCCAAGAGCGAACTCGACCTACCGGACGATGATCCACGCAAATTCCTGGCTCTCAGCGGTGGCGATGCAATCAAGGAAATGCTGCGCCGCGTCAACCCGGATAAAGAGTATCTGCGCTTGCGCAATGAACTGCGCGAAGAAACCTCCCAGCAACGCCGCAAAGAAATCAGCAAGCGGTTGCGCGTTCTCAACATGTTCCGCTCTAAGCCCGATCGCGAGCCAAATAACCCGGAGTGGATGGTTATTGAAATTCTGCCGGTCATTCCGCCAGAGCTTCGCCCCCTGTTACCACTCGATGGCGGTCGTTTTGCCTCCAGCGACATCAACGATCTCTACCGGCGCATCATCATCCGAAATAATCGGCTCAAGCGACTGGTGGACATCAAAGCTCCCGACGTCATCCTGCGCAACGAAAAACGGATGATGCAAGAAGCCGTTGACTCGCTGTTCGACAACTCACGCCGCACAGCTCGTACCGATGCCCAGCGTCCGCTCAAGTCGCTTGCTGATGCGCTCCGCGGAAAGACCGGACGCTTCCGCCAGAACCTGCTCGGTAAGCGTGTGGACTATTCGGGACGCTCGGTGATCGTAGTCGGTCCCGAACTCAAGCTCTACGAGTGCGGATTGCCTAAGGAGATGGCTGTCGAGCTATTCAAGCCGTTCATCGTCCGTAAGCTCATCGAGCGTGGCTATACCAAAACGGTCAAAACAGGCAAACGGATTGTTGATCGTAAAACCGATGCCGTCTGGGATATTCTCGAAAAGGTCATTGATGGGCATCCGGTTCTGCTCAACCGTGCACCCACGCTGCACCGCTTGGGTATCCAGGCGTTTCAACCGCGCTTGGTCGAAGGAAAGGCAATTCAACTGCACCCGCTGGTCTGCACAGCGTTCAATGCCGACTTCGATGGCGACCAGATGGCTGTCCATGTGCCATTGAGTCACGAAGCGCAACTGGAAGCCCTGCTCCTGATGCTGGCGCCACACAATATCGTCCACACACAAAACGGCGAACCAATTGCTGTGCCGTCGCAGGACATGGTGCTCGGCGTGTACTACCTGACAAAAATTCGTCGGGGTGCGCGCGGTGAGGGGCGATATTTTGCATCGCCCGACGAGGTCATTATTGCCTACAACACCAAGCGGCTGGATCTGCATGCACTCATCAAAGTCCGCGTCAACGGCGAATTGATCGAGACCTCAACCGGTCGTGTGATCTTCAACCAGATTGTCCCGCACGAACTGGGCTTTATCAACGAGCTGTTGACCAAAAAGCGGCTCAAGCAGTTGATCGGGCAGTGCTTCCGCACAGTTGGACTGGCACGCACGACCGAGTTTCTCGACCAGCTCAAAGACCTGGGCTTCCACTACGCTATGCAGGGAGGTCTATCGGTCTCGATTGCGGACCTAGTTGTGCCGTCAATCAAAGAGGAAATTGTCGCCAGGACGCAAGAAGAAGTGGACAAGATTCGCTGGTACTACGAAAACGGGATCATCTCGAACGGCGAGCGCTACAACAAGACCATTGACCAATGGAGCAATGCCACAAATCGCATTGCCGATAAGCTCTACGCTGAGCTGTCGCAGGACCAGGACGGCTTCAACACGTTCTGGATGATGCTCGACTCCCAGGCGCGTGGGTCCAAAGAGCAAATTCGCCAGCTCGCTGGCATGCGCGGCTTGATGGCAAAACCGCAAAAGTCGCTGACCGGCTCAACCGGTGAGTTGATCGAAACGCCGATTATCTCGAACTTCCGCGATGGACTGACCATCCTTGAGTACTTCATCTCGACGCACGGTGCTCGCAAAGGTCTTGCCGACACCGCGCTCAAAACAGCCGATGCCGGTTATTTGACCCGTCGCCTCCATGATGTCGCGCAAGACGTTGTCGTGACGATGGACGACTGCGGCACGATCCGCGGTATTGAAATGCGTCCACTCAAGGATGGCGAAGACGTCAAGGAACCGCTCAGCGAACGTATTCTGGGACGAGTTGCACTGCAGGATGTCTTGCACCCCATCACGGGAGCACTCATCATCAAAAAAGGTGAGCTTATTGATGAAGAAAAAGCAGCAGCCGTCGAGGAAGCCTCGATCGAGTCGGTCCTTATTCGCACCGTGCTCACCTGTGAAGCACGCCATGGCGTCTGCGCCAAATGCTACGGTCGCAACCTTGCAACCGGTAAACTGGTTGATGTCGGCGAAGCAGTCGGTACGATCGCCTCGCAATCAATCGGTGAACCGGGTACCCAGCTAACGCTCCGCACCTTCCACACTGGCGGTACGGCGCTCCTGGTTACGTCCCAGTCCACAGTCGGTTCGAAAGCCAGCGGCATTGTCAAGTTTGAAAACATCCGCACGATTCGCTATCTCGACGAAGAAGAACGCGACGTCGAAGTTGTCGTCAGCCGTGCCGGTATCATCAAAATCATCGAGCCGCTGGCAAACCGTGAGCTTGCCTACCATGATGTCACGTACGGTGCGGTGCTGCGTGTCCATGAAGGACAAAAGGTTGAGAAAGGGCAAATCCTCTTCGAGTGGGATCCCTACAATGCAGTCATCATCACCGAAAAAGCAGGACGCATCCGCTACCATGACCTTTTGCCCAACGTCACCTACAAGGAAGAAAGCGACGAGCAAACCGGTCACATCACCAAGATCGTCATTCAATCCAGCGACAAAACCAAGTTCCCGTCGCTGGAGATCGTTGATGATGAGGGCACTGTTCTTGCACGCTACGACGTGCCGGTCCGTGCGCAAATCTTGGTCGAAGATGGCGAAAGCGTCGGTGTGGGAACGCGGCTGGTTAAGATGCCACGCGATTTGGGGCGTGCAACTGGCGACATCACCGGCGGCTTACCACGTGTGACCGAACTGTTCGAGGCGCGCACACCACGCAATGCTGCAATCGTTGCCGAGATTGACGGCATCGTCAGCAAAGACCCCAAGCCAAAGCGCGGCAACATCATCGTCAAGGTCACCAGTCTCGACGGAAGCACCGAGAAAGAATACGCCATTCCCATTGGACGATACATCCTCGTCCAGGACGGTGATCTTGTCCGTGCTGGCGATCGTCTCACCGATGGACCGATTGATCCGCACAGCATCCTTGCAATCAAAGGCATGACCGCTGTTGCCGAGTATCTGGTCAACGAAATCCAGGAAGTCTATCGCATGCAGGGTGTCAAGATCAGCGATAAGCACATCGAAGTCATCGTGCGTCAGATGCTGCAGAAGGTTGAAATTGTTGACCCCGGTGATAGCGACTTTTTGGAGGGCGATCATATTGACCGCATCACATTCCTCGACGAGAACAATCGGCTCAAGGAGTGTGTGGTCATCACCGATCGCGGTGATTCGCGGCAGGTAAAAGTCGGCGAAGTGATTCCGCGTGCGCGATTCCGTGAAATCAACGCCGAACTCAAGCGCAGAGGAAAAGAACCAATCAAAGCGCGGCGTGCCGAGCCAGCGATTGCTCGACCGATTCTCAAAGGTATCACTGACCAGGCACTCGAAACAGAATCCTGGCTCTCGGCAGCATCGTTCCAGGAAACAACGCGTGTTCTCTCGGATGCTGCAGCTCAAGCCAAAGTGGACCACCTGCGCGGCTTGAAAGAGAACATCATCCTCGGTCAGGCGATTCCAGCGGGAACAGGTTTGCGCGTGTACAACGAGCTGCTGGTCGAAAGCGAGGTCGGCAACATCTTTGGCGAAGAAGCAATCAGCCCACCGTCAGCCGAGCCTGTCCCGACGACCAACGGACTTCCTCATCCGCGTCGCACGACCGCCAGCTAAGACAAACCACGTCACGTTTGACTCTCTCGGTACGCGCCGTATGCCGAAAGTGGTATGCGGCGCGTGTCTTTTGATTAGCTGGCTGTGCGGAGCATCATTGCGTAATCGTTTGGCAGTGGGCTTTGCTCGATTGCGCGTGCAGCCAACTCAACGTCGTAGGGGATGCGCCGAAATTCAACCTGCAGATGCACACCGCTTTGGTCTTCGTCCACACTCAGCAGCACGTAGCACGCCCGTGGGTCGCCATCTTTTGGCTTACCGACCGATCCAGCATTGATGACATGAAGTGTGCGACCGTCTGACGGACGCAAGCAACGGTGGTAGGGAATGTGAGTATGCCCGCAGATCAGAACATCGGCAGCAATGCCGTCGAGTAATCGCAGAAGGCTCTCCTGGCTTCGATCGGCAAACAGGTACTCGTTGACACGCCGTGGACTGCCGTGGACTAACGCGAGTCGGTACATCGCGCCGCTCGCCTGCCGGTACTCAATGATCAAGTGAGCTGGCAGTGTGCGCAAGTATGCGCGGTTCTGATCGGTGATCGTGGCGTTGGTGTATGCGATAGATTCTTTGCCGAGCTGCCGCTCGTAATCGGTCTTGTAGGCGCAGCCGCAGTCATCGCTTGCGGTGCCTATACCGACGTCATAGTTACCGGCGATTGTTGGAATGCGTTCGGCACGGATACGCGCGATGACCTCGTTATGCCAAACGTTGTAGCCAACCAAATCTCCCAGGCAGTAGATCGCGTCCACAGAATGATGCTCGATGTCAGCAAGGCACGCTTCGAGCGCTGGTAGGTTCGCGTGAATGTCGCTGATGATGGCAAGGTGCATACTATCGAACAAGCACGATGGGAACAGTGCTGCCAGTGTCGGTGACAAGCCAGTAGAGGCTCTGGCACAGTGAAGCGAGCGACAATACTGCCCGACCGTTGACCAGTGGTGTTGTGGCTATCAACTGCCCGTCGAGAGTGTAGAGCTGTGCCACTGTTGCCTGTGGTGCGAGGATGCTGAGTTCTGAGGTCGCAGGCTGTGGGGTGACGACCAAATTCTGGTTTGGTTGCACTTCGATGGAGGCGATTGTTTCGTCAAGTGGGACAATAGCTGCATCGGTGCTCCGCAGCAAGTAGCCGTTGATAGCCACGGGTAGCACGCTGGGAATACCCGCTGGTGCACGCAGCTCGAGCTGGAGCGTGGCTGATGACGATGCCGTTGTACAGCGCATCACGCAGAGAGCGTGTCCGCGTTGAGCGTTATGCTGGAAAAACTCGGTGGTCCATCCATCGCTTTGCGCGGTTATACCGTCGAGCGAGCGATTGGGCGGAAGTGTTAGCTCGAGCGCAACGGCGTGTGCATCAGTGTAGGGGAGTCGGAGTGTCAGTGATTGGAGCTGCCAGGACGTGGGCATGGGTTGTTGGTCGAGTGTGTGCTGATCGTCCGGTGGCAGTACTGCTGCGTGAGTGCTATCGAAGTTAAGCGAGACCACCAGAGCATCGGCGAGTGTGATGTCGCCGCTTCCATCGCAATCGGCGTAGGTTGCGCGCGCGTCGTCCCAGGCTAATGCAGCCTGTGGCTGCCACTGTGTGCTCGCCGGTTGGCGCCGGTAGCCACGGAGCAGTCCGCTGGCAGTTCCCTGACCGAGGTAGAGAGCAACGGTGCTGTAGTCGCGCTGGTCAACCCGACCGTCGTTGTTGGCATCACCGGGGAAAACCCAGACAAAGCCATGGATGCGTGCCGTATAGGCTTCGACACTCAGCGGCACAAGCTGCGGCGGAGTCCCGGCGACCACTGCCTCGGCGTTGATAGCATCAAATTGAACCAGGCTTAGGTGGGGAGCATTCGGCAGCACGGCAAAGTCAAGATGCACAACCGTCGGTGAATCTATTCCTCGACCGGTGGAGGTTTCACCCGAAAGGACGCCAATGGAGATACTGCCAGTGCCTGTTGCTGTATCGGAGCGATCAATCACATACACACTCTGCCGACCAAGCTGGCGCGGCTTCCACGCTGCAAGCCGGATATACTGGGCGTTGGTATAGCGTAGCTCAGCGCTGACGGCAGTGACGCCGCTAAGACCACTGACGACAACATCAAGACCGAAGAGCTTGGTTGCGGTGACAACCGATTGATCAGCGGTCGGATCGGTTCGGACAAATCGCAATGATTGACCGTTGGCAGTACTCAGGTAGAGCGTCAGTGCGAAAAGGTAGATGCTCGTGCGCATGCGGAATCAGCCTCCTGCTGTTTGATCCGAAGGGGCAAACATTGTGCCAGCGCGCTACGGTGATGAGGAGATGTGGTCAAGTGGTTTGGTGAGCATGCCCGCCGCAGCAAAGTCGTGTGCGGTTGCGTCGAGAATGCCGTTGATGAAGACGCTGCTTTTTTCGGTTGAGTAGCGTTTGGCAAGTTCGAGTGCTTCGTTGATGCTGACTTTGACGGGAATATCCTCAAAGCGAAGCATTTCGGTAATTGCAATCCGCATGATCTGGCGGTCTAAGTGGGCAATGCGCTCGAACTCCCAGTTGAGGGCGTGGCGCTCAATTTGTTCATCGCAGACCGAGCGATGTGCCAGGACTTCTTCCAGCAGACGGTTGGCGTAGTCGAGATCGCTCTGGCGCCAGTGAATCGGTACATCGCTTTCGAGTTCGGCAACCTCGTCGGGACGGAGCATGCGATCGGGTTCAACTGCTGGTACTTCGCCATCGGCAAAAAGGCGAAAGAAGATGTGCTCAAAGTGCAGCGTCCGATGCGTGGCTGCAACCTCGTAGGCAGCGAGCACCTGGAAGACCTTCTCGCGAGCTAAGCGGCGATTACCATCGGCTCGCTGGTGACGGCGAACGGGAAATGGTTCGATCGCTGCAACGGCTGGTTGTTTCATCAGGCAAAGAACGCAACGTGCGCTGCGAAAATAGTGCAGCAGCAGTGCTACTGATTTCGTATGCTGGGACTGCCAACGTATGTGCGATGAATATGCTGGACACGGGCGATGCGCTCTTCCGCAATGCGGTTGGATGCTTCGATGGTCAGAATAGATTGTTCCTGCGCAGTGCGGAAGATGCGGAGCAGTGTATCGTAGATATTTTCCACTTTGCGCACAACCTGATCGCGGCTCCAGTGCTCGATTTCGCTGGTGACGTTGATTAGTCCGCCGGCGTTGATGACGTAGTCGGGAGCGTACAGAATTCCACGCTCGGCAAGCATCCGGGCGTGGCGTTCTTCGTCGGCGAGCTGATTATTGGCACCACCGGCAACGATGCTGCAGCGCAACTGCGGTATGGTCGTGTCGTTGAGAACAGCACCAAGCGCATTGGGCGAGAAAATGTCGCAGTCGGTCGTATAGATTGCGTCCGGTTCGACGTACTCAACGCCGTACTCCTTGCAAAGCTGCTGGGCTTTCTCCTGGAAAATGTCGGTGATCACAACGTGAGCACCATCGCTGACGAGTTTGGCGACAAGGTTTCGTGCAACGTTCCCTGCTCCCTGGACGGCAATGCGACGTCCAGCCAACGACTCAGAACCGAAGACGACTTTTGCTGCGGATTTGATGCCAACAAACACGCCGAGTGCCGTGTAGGGTGATGGATCGCCACTGCCATACTCACCGCCAACACCGGTGACATAGCGCGTTTCCATTCGAATCCATTCCATGTCGCGGACGGTTGTGCCAACATCCTCGGCTGTGATGTACCTGCCGCGTAAGGTTTCGACGAAGCGTCCGTAGCTACGGAAGAGCATTTCGCTTTTCTGCGTGTGTGGATCACCGATGATGACAGCCTTGCCGCCACCTAAGTTGAGTCCAGCAACCGCTGCTTTGTAGGTCATACCACGCGACAGACGGAGCACATCGGTGATCGCGTCGGTTTCGCTGGCATACTGCCACATCCGCGTTCCACCCAATGCTGGTCCGAGCGTTGTGTCGTGGATAGCAATGATCGCCCGCAGCCCTACCTGCGGATCACTGCAGAAGACCACCTGCTCATGCCCGAACAATTCTAATTGCGTAAACATGAATAGTCCTTGTTGTGAAACAGTGACAGAAAAAGCTTGGGAGTGCAAAGATACTGTTTGCTTCCACGGCGGTTTGTGCGTTTGGTTTACACCGATTTTTTGCGTAATTTCCGTGTAGCTCAACGAATGCCTGGAGGTCGCTATGCGCGGCGGTACCCTCTGTTCTGCACTTGCGGTTGTATTCCTTTTGACTGCAGCCGCTTATGCGCAGCAAACGACGCGGGGACGTGATTTTTATGTGGTGTTCCTTCCGAACTACCACAACAACGGCGACTATGCTGCCGATAGTCTCTACCTGTTTGTTGTTGCTGATCAACCGACCACGGGAACGATTACGTACACCAACAATCTCGGTCAGACACAAACGCAACCGTTTACAATCAGCGATCCCCAGCAAATTTTTGTCCATCGCGTCCAGTATCGGAACTATGAGCTGTTTGGCTATAACAACAACGGTACATTCGTCACGCCCAACGAGAACGAAAGGATTAGCCCGCGTGTTTTTCGCGTTACAGCTGATCGGGATGTTGCCGTCTATGCACTCAACCAGGCACTGACGACCAGCGATGCGACACTGGTGCTGCCCGTGACGACCTTAGGGACCGAGTACTACATCATGAGCTACAATACCGACGGCATCCTCAATCCCAACGGCACCCTCAGCACACAAACAACACCATCGGAGTTTGCCATTGTTGGAGTCGAGGATGGAACCGATGTGACGATTTATCCCACGGCACCGACGACCGAAAGCGGCATACAAATCAAAACAGTTCGGCTCAATCGAGGTCAGGCTATTCTCTATCAGGCAGAATTTTCGCGAACGAATTTGAACTACGACCTGACGGGAACTCGTATCGTCGCATCAAAAAAAGTCGCTGTCTTTGCTGGGCATCAACGAGCGTTAGTGCCGGTGCAAGGGCGCGGACAATTATCCTCGCGCGACCAACTCTACGAGCAAATGATCCCGCGCTCGGTTTGGGGGACGACTTACATCATCACGCCACTGGCAGAACCACAAGGAGCGCAACCACCCTCGCAGGGGCTAACCGATCTCTACCGCGTTCTGGCAGCGGAAAACGGAACAGAAGTCAAAATCAATGGGCGGGTTGTTGCCATGCTGCAGCGTGGGCAGTACTACCAAGCACCGCTCGCCCAAGCAGCCTTGCTCGAAGCAAATCAACCGGTGATGGTTGCGCTCTTCAAGCGCTCGTTTTCGAGTGGTGGCTCACTCCAGTTGGGCGATCCCTTCATGATGATCATACCCCCGCGGCGCCAGTACCTGACACGCTACCGGTTCCAGTCATGCCAGGTTGCCCACCCCAACGGAGGAAACACCTACTACGAGCAATACATCACTATTGTCACCACACCAAACAACGTCCGGAGCATTCTGCTCGACGGGGACACACTCAATGCGGAGTTCAAGGAGGTGCCGAACACCTGCTACGTGTATGCCAACGTTCGGGTCACCGATGGTGCACATACGATCGAAAGCCCGCGCCTGTTTGGGCTATACGTCTATGGCTACGGCTACGCTGATTCGTACGGCTACATCGGCGGTATGGCGTTTCTGCCGGATGTAGAGGATGTCACCGTCAGCGCTGGTCCTGACCATGAGGTGTGTTTAGGCGATAGTGTGACGCTGGCAGTCCAGGGTAATGCTTATGCAGTGCGATGGACGGTCGCGCCGGGGTATCCGTCGGTGGTCATCCCGTGTGATACATGCCATCAAATTACCATCACGCCACACGCGACAACGAGACTGCAGCTTGTCGGCTTTGATTCGCTTGGATGCAGCGTCAGCGATGATGTGCTCATCACGGTCTATGGTAAGCCGCAACTTCGTATCCGTCCCGATACCGTTGTGTGTGGGGATGCAACCGTTACCATTACCGCCGAGGGAAGTTTCCAAAGTATCCAGTGGCAACCAACCGAAGGACTCGGATGCAGTGTCTGTCCGCAAACGACAGTGACGCCACAGCCCGGCAAGGAGATTGTCTATACAGCCATTGCTCGAAACGCGAATTCCGAACAGTGTGAAACACGCGATAGCATTCGCGTGCGGTATGCGCCGGGACTGTTCGGCAAGATACCGCCATTGGTCACGCTCTGCCAGGGTGATAGTCTGGTGCTTTCGCTCGACTATGGCGGCAGTGTTCGCTGGACGCCGGTGCAGGGTCTCAGTTGTAGCGATTGCAAGACGGTCACCATCCGTCCCCAGCGGACAACGCGCTACACGGTCGTCGGTGATTCTGCAGGCTGCACAACGCAAGCAACAATCGAGGTGCGCGTGGTTGCTAAACCAACGCTGGCTCCTCTTCGTGATACAACGATCTGCGCTGGCGAAAGCGTCCCGCTTCAACTGATCGCAACCGGTGCAGAAAACATCAGCATTTCTCCAGCACTCGAAGTGTCCTGCTCGGAATGCTTGACGCCGGTGTTTACGCCGACTGAGACGCGAACCTATATCGTTACCATCAGTGCTGGCAGTAGTAGTAGCCAGTGCAGCGTCCGTGATTCGATAACGATCACGGTCAACCCTCGCCCGAAAGTTGCGATTACATCACCACTGGTGCTGTGCCAGGGAGATACAGCAATTGCCGTCGCGCGCATTACCGATGCTGAGCGCGTGCAGTGGGAACCAAGCGATGGGGTCCTCTGCCCAACCTGCGATTCGACTGCGATTGTGGCGACCACTAGCCGTCTCTACACGGTCACGGCTGTAGCTGCTGGCGGTTGTTCGACGCAAGCGACACTGCAGGTAACTGTTCACCCGCGTCCGACGCTGGACCTTTCATCGCTCGATACAGCCGTTTGCGAGGGGACTACGGTCGAGCTTCACGTTCGCAGCAATGGTACAATTGAGTGGGACCGCACCGTTCCGCTTGATTGCTACGACTGCCCGACGGTCCGGTATCAGGCTTTTCAATCTGGTCGAATCCGCGTTCACAGTCGCTCGGCTGAAGGGTGCAGCATCGAAAGCATCGTAAACATCAACGTTCATCCATTACCTGCAATCGTGCTGCCCGACAGTCTCCGGCTCTGCGTCGGCAAGTCCGGACAGCTTCAACCAAGCGGCACGCAGGCACAATACCGCTACCAATGGCAGCCATCGTCTGGCTTATCGTGCGATGACTGCCCAGCGCCACTGGCTTCGCCGCAGCAGACAACGCAGTACGTGCTCACAACAACGACACCAGAGGGATGCACCGACCGCGATACGGTGGTTGTTGCGATTGTACCGTGTCGAATTGCTGTCCGTGCGCAGATTACCGCTGTTGAGCAGCCGCAGCAGGTGTGCGATTCAGCGACCATCGAGGTTCTGATCGAAAATCCGCCAAGTCTGAGCGATCAACAAGTGCTTCTGGAAAGCATCACCACCACTGTTGTCAGTGGCGTAGCAACTGTCGTCAGCAGCCGTGCTACTGCTTTCGGTGACAGCAGTGGGATCAATCTTTTGCCGTTGCTGCCGCGTACCATTGAGCTGGGCGAGCGCTGGCTGTATCAGTGTCGCCTGCAGTTGAGGAGCACAGAAACAGCCGTTGCAATACAGATTCGGTCGAATGCAGGCGACACAACACTGTTGCTTACGTTCCGCTCAGACCTGCAACGCATGCGCGTCCGTGTCCAACCCGTTCGCGATGAGGCACAGCCGCTGGTGCCAGGAGGCGATATAGTGTGGTCACTGAGCCTTGATGCTGATCGGTGGGATGTGCTCGACGTCCGCGATTTGGAGCTGCGCCTTCGTTACCCCAGCACGTTGATGTTCTACGCGGGTACGTACCAACGCGCTGACCGCAGTGATGTGGCAGGATGGAGTTTTGATCTCAGCGAGTCGGCAACACAGGATGGTTCACTACTGACGATTCGCGGTACCGGTGCTCAGCCGCTCCAGAGCAATGGTGAACTCATCCGGGTGACAATGGGTACGCTCCTTGGAACATCCTATCGCATCGAGCCAACTGTTGAGCTTATGCCATCGGCTCAGTGGCAACCGTGTGTTCTTATCGAAACAGCAAGCCAGGCGGTAACGATGGAATCATGTGTTCGACAGTTGCGTTTTGTGCAGATCAACGGCACGGCGTTTGGTATCCAGGACATCGTTCCGAATCCGGCAGCCGATGCTGTGACCATAGCATACACGCTGGGGTACGACACGCCTGTTCGCATCGAGCTTTTCACCGTGCACGGACAGTCGGTGCTGACACTCCTCGACAGCGGAACACGTGCCCAGCAACACGGAGCATATGAACTCACCGCAAGGCTTGATCAGTTGCCGGCAGGCATGTATTGGTGCCGATTCACCGCAGGGCATGTTGTGAAGGTCTATCGGCTTGCGATCGTCCGGTGAGGGCTATGTGTGCTCGACTTCGATGAGTGCTTCTACCTCCTCGATCGCTGCGCCGCGCCGGAGAATGCGGGGTTCATCATCGGTCAAATCTATGACCGTTGACGGACCGGCAAAGAGTGGTTCGGTGTGCCAGGAGTAATGTTGCACGGTGACAGCACAATCAACAAAAGTGCCGAATTCTTCGATCGCCTGTTCGGGTGTGAGGATTTCGTCGTCGTTCCCTTTTGCGCTGATTGAAATGAGCGGCTCGCCCAGTTCGGTGAGGATACACTGCGGTATGATTGCTGCGGGGACGCGAATGCCGACCGTACGACGCTTAGGGTCGTGGGCGTAGCTGGGGACCGCCTTGGTTGCAGGCAGAATGAAGGTAACTGGACCGGGGACCAGCCGCCGAATGATTCGATAAGCACGATTGCTCACCTGCGCGTACTCCGCTAGATTCGACAGCGACGGACAAAGGAAGGTCATGTACTTTGTTTCGTCCACATGTCGGATACGGCGAATGCGCTCGATAGCAGCTTTGTTGCGGAGTGCGCAGCCGAACGCCATAGTGGTATCGGCTGGGTAGAGAATCAATCCGCCCTTCCGAAGAATGTCGGCAATGGTTGATACCAACCGCTGCTCGGGAGTCACCGGGTGAACAGGGATGATAAGCTGCGGCATTAGCGCTGCCCTGATGATTGCAGTGGTAATGCAATCGTAAATGTCGAGCCGCAGCCCTTGCCAGGACTGGTTGCATGGACGCTGCCGCCATGGAGTTCGGCAATGCGGCGGACGATGTACAGACCCAGTCCCGTGCTCGGTTCTCCAGCGGTTGGCACCGACGATAGTCGCTTGAATTCACCAAAAGCGTTGGCAATATCGTCGGCTGTCAAACCAACGCCAGTATCGCGAACGTGGATGAGCATTGTGTCGGACTGGCATTCTGCTTCGAGTGTGACAGAACCACCGGGGTTGGTGTACTTGATGGCATTGCTGATGAGATTGTCGAGCGCTTTGGTCAAGTGATGCTCGTCAGCATCGAGTGGGGGCAGGGCAGAGGGCACCAGTACGTTGATCCAGATGTTTTTTTGCTCGGCAGTAGCCGTAAAACGCCGAGCACACGAGCGCAACAGGTGTGCGACATCGAGCTGCCGCCGCTCCAGGGCAGGAGAGCTATCCAGGTATGTGGCGCTGAGAATGTCTTCGACTAACGACTGCAACAAGTCAACCGACTGGACACAAAGTTCGACGTTGTCCTTCGCCAGCGGAGGTAATTGTTCGCGGCGGCTGTGCAGCTCTTTGAGTAATGCACTCAAATTGGCGATCGGATTTTGCATATCGTGAATAGCGGTACGGAAGCGTCGGTCACGCTGCTCGATTTGTTCTGTTAGCTGGATCAGTTGGCGTTTGAGTTCTTGATAGTGGCGGTCCTGCTCTCGATGGTAAGAGGCGGTTTGCTGTAGCTGTGTCACCTGGCGTTCCAGCCAGCTCGTGTGAACGGCAAAGACAAGTGCTCGTTCGAGTGCGCGCATGGAGATCGGCTTCGGGAGCAGTAAGGGTGCTGCCTCTGGTGGCAGTTGTTCCAGCGCAGTGGTATCGGTCAGAGGTGCGAGCGTAACAACCGCTGTGCTGCTGGAGCGGAGCTGGACGCACAGCTCCAGTGCGCCGGGCATCGTGGCGTCGAGGATAACAGCATCCACGCGCGCCGTTGCAAGCGATTTGAGCGCCGCAGCGGTTGAATCAACCGTTGTCGCCTTTATGCGTGCATGGTCGCGGAAATAAAGCTCCACCGCATCCCGAAAAAGCGGATCGGGGTCGGCAACGAGGATGGCAATTGTAGCTCCGCCGCCAGGAGCTGTACCTTTCGGCGGTGCCATGCGCTGGAGTGTTCCTTCCATAGAGGCAACTGGTTACACGGTGGCAAATATCGGAATTTTTCTGACACAGTCACCGCCCGGCGTATCTCCGGAAGGGAGGGGCGATATTTGCAGGTGAACAATTCCATGCAGGAAAACGTGAGCGCACTGATACTTGGTGTGGTGATTGGATTTGTCCTTGCCCTGCCGCCAGGTCCTGTTGCCGTTAGTGTGATGGCATCGGCACTGCGCGGGCGGTGGCGGTTGGGACTTGCAGCAGCAGTCGGCGCTTCGCTTGCCGATGGGGTGATTGCCATGGTTGTGCTCTTTGCATCGTCGGCTTTAGTAGGGTTGTTGCGGCAGATTGTTCTCAATCATCCGACGATTGCGCTCGTCGGAGAAATAACCGTCGTTGCCGGACTGGTCACGTATGCCATACGGCTTGGACGGAGCAGCGTCTATCAACGGTCGAGCAGTTTGCGGCAATCGGTGGGAACAAGCGTTGAGCGAACAGCCATTGCTGCAGCCGGCACCGCGCTTGCCAATGTAGTCAACCCTACGTTCTTGCCGTCGCTGGCTGCGTCATTTGCCGGTGCGTTAGCACTGTTGGGTGAACCCTCGCAGGTCCACACGGGCGAGAAAATCCTCCTGGCAGCCGGTTTCATTGTGGGAACGTTTTGTTGGCTCACGGTTGTGGTTGCGCTTATCGTTCGCAATCACGAGCGGTTTTCCTTGCGGCATATAGCCTTGTTGCGACGGACGGGAGCTGCTCTTGTGCTGCTGTTTGCGGCAGCATTGCTCTGGCATGTTGCGATGCGGTAGGGGAGCGTAGTGTATTTTCGCTGCGCAGCAGGAGGGAGCAGCACTTTCCTGTCACCGATACAGTGGCATTCTATGCGCATTCGTATTGTTCGCCGGTCTGTCCGGCGAGTCTGGATTCGCGTTCAGCCCAGCGGCAGTGTTGTCGTTGTTGCTTCTCCCCGCTATGCAGAGCAGACTCTCTGGCGCTTGGTGGAGCGACACCGTGACTGGATAGAGCGGCAGCGCCAGCGCTATCGCGCGATGGACCGAATTCGGATTGCCAAGGGTGAGCTGCTCTATCGCGGTCAGGCGTACCGTTTTGTTCGCCGCCCGCGGCTTGGGGATACAGTCCTGCTGTATCCGCACCGCCGCACCATCGAAAGCGGTGCAGATTTGCTCGACGCTACTATCCAGGAGCAATGGTACGCCAACGAAGCAGAGCGTTTGGTTCGACGTCGTGCTCGGCAGCTTGCCGACCGTTTCGGTTTTTGCTTCGAGCGGGTCGAGATCGGCAACTACACCAGCGCATGGGGATACTGCTCACGCGATGGCGTTATCACGTTTGATTGGCGTATTGCCAAAGTGCCGCCACTTGTGATGGACTACCTGGTGCTCCACGAACTGCTGCATACCAGAATTCCGCACCATGGCGCACAGTTTTGGCGCCGGCTTGGAACGATTTGTCCGGACTATCGCCGCGCTGTTGATTGGCTCAACACGACCGGACGGTGGGTGTAACGTATCATCGGTGATGCCGCTGGTCTGATGTTCTATCGAGGGCGCGGCGCAATGCCGATAATGGAGGCTAAGCGACGATAAATTGCTTCGACGCGCTCGCTTTGCCCGCGGGCAGCGAAGCGCTCGGAAAATCCATCGGCACGAAACTCCCGCAGCAAGGAGGTCCAGGGCACAAGCCGCCGTACCCATCGCTCGGCACGACTTTCGACCGGATCAGGATCGGACGTTGCAAGGTCTGCACACACGCGCAGCAATGCACGGAGTGTGACCGATCGTGTCACCATGTACTGCTCGTTGCCCCAGGCTTCGTGTAATACTGCCTGCACTGCTTTGAGAAAGTCTCGGACGACCTCGTAGTAGCGGCGAGCGTTGTGCATACTTTTCCGCAGGGGCACACCTATAGATTCGGTTTCGCTTTTGATCCAGCGATGCAGCTCGGCGTACAGCTCTGATTGCATGATCCATTTGTCTTTCCGGCTTCGTCCGCCCAGCCGATTGATACGGTACCGCAAGGGGCTGTCGGGTTCTTCGTAAAGCAAGCGTGCCACCTGCGATGCGATCCATGCTTCTGGCTCGACGAAGGTGACTTTTTCGTAGAGGTCAATCAAGTGGCTTTTGTTGATCCGTGTTGGGGTCGAGTTGATGATCACGAACATTTCTGCTGCGAAGTCCTCGCTCCGTCCGTCGAAGATGATGCATGGCACCGCGATCGTGCGTGCTTCGTCCGGGTGCTGGCGCATATAGAATTCCAGTGCTGCAAGGCGATGCTGCCCGTCAATGATGAGGTATTTGTCGCGCGGTTCCTGAAGGTCGCCAACCGAATCGAAGGGCGAAACCGGCGTAAAACTCAATCGCTCAGCGGTGAAGAGCAACACTGTCCCCGGAATAGGTGGCTGCTGGACTGCCGTTTCGTAGAAATTTTTGATAGCGTGGATTTTGGTGCGCGATAATTCGCGCTGGAAAGCATTGTCCTTTCGCTCGATGCTGGCGATGAACGCTGCGATTTCGTCACCTTCGGGGATGCGCTCTGGTTTGATCTGCTCGTGACGGTCGTAATAGCGGCTAATGAAACGAACTTTGTGTAGAAGGTCTTCTGCAGGGTATGCGACAAAGTAAAACAATGCATCCTTCTGGCGCAATTGCGTTGCAAGCATTGCAGAGTCTCCACAATCGGTCAAACGTTCAAAGCGCAAAATACAGTGCCACACGCTATTGGCAGCGCCCAGCCCCGACCAGCAAGGCTGCTCTATTTTTGCCCGTTGTTCCAACCATTACACACCGATTCAGAGTTGCAATGGCGTTTTTGATCTCGCATGTTGTGGCACGGCAAATTCTCGACTCGCGTGGAAATCCGACGGTCGAAGTTGATGTTGTGCTCGATGATGGCGCGATGGGACGTGCTGCGGTTCCGTCGGGTGCCTCAACAGGTTCGCTCGAAGCGCTCGAACTGCGCGATGGCGATAGCAGTTTTGGCGGTAAAGGTGTATCAGCAGCGGTGCGCAATGTCAATGAACGAATTGCTGAACTTGTTCATGGCATGGATGTTCGTGACCAGGCGCGCATTGATGCAGCAATGCTTGAGCTTGATGGTACCAGCAATAAATCATTGCTGGGTGCCAATGCAATACTGGGCGTTTCGCTGGCAGTTGCCTATGCAGCAGCAGCAAGCAGTGGACTGTCGCTCTACCGGTATCTTGGCGGCGTCGGTGCACGGCTGATGCCAGTGCCTCTGATGAACATCCTCAATGGTGGACGCCATGCCGATAACACCGTTGACATTCAGGAATTCATGATCGCACCCGTCGGGTTTGACCGTTTCAGTGATGCACTCCGCGCAGGGGTGGAAACCTACCACGCACTCCGCGCCGTGCTCCGTCGCGCTGGCTATTCGACGGCAATCGGCGACGAAGGTGGCTTCGCGCCATCGCTCCGATCCAATGAGGAGGCGCTCGACGTCATCATGGAGGCAATTGTCGCTGCCGGTTATACACCTGGCGAGCATATCGTGTTGGCGCTCGATGTTGCCGCCAGCGAAATGGCAGATGGTGATCGCTACGTTCTCTTCAAGAGTACGCATCGCGAACTCAGCAGCGACGAGCTTATCACCTGGTATGCCGAGCTTATTGAGCGCTACCCGATTCGTTCAATCGAGGATGGCTTGGGTGAGCACGACTGGGACGGGTGGAAGCGATTGACTGCTGCACTTGGCGATCGCGTGCAGCTTGTCGGCGATGATTTGTTCGTGACCAATCCAAGTATTTTGCGCCGCGGCATCGAAGAGGGCGTTGCCAATGCAATCTTGATCAAGCCCAATCAGATTGGCACACTCAGCGAAACACTGCAGGCGATTACCCTTGCGCAGCGCCACGGTTACAACGTGATTGTGTCGCATCGCTCGGGCGAGACCGAAGATGCCACAATCGCTGATTTGGCTGTTGGTGTCAATGCTGGTCAAATCAAGACCGGTGCACCGGCTCGCAGCGATCGCGTTGCCAAGTATAACCAGCTCCTCCGCATCGAAGAAGAACTCGGCTCGTCGGCGCTGTTTGCCGGCATCGAGGCATTTGATTGAATGTTCAACTGTTCGAAAAGCAACTCTGATGATTGTTTTCGGCACCGACGGATGGCGAGGCGTCATCGCTCGCGACTACACATTCGATAACCTTGCAACGGTGGCGCTGGCAGTAGCGCAATATGTGCGCACACAGTCGGATAAGCCCAGCGCTGTCGTCGGTTATGATACCCGCTTTCTGTCCCGTGAATTTGCGCATGAGACCGCGCGCATTTTAGCGGCTCGCGGTGTGCACGTCTGGCTCAGCGATCGCGTTGCAACGACGCCGCACGTTTCGCTTGCTACCAAGCTTCGCCGGGCAACAATCGGTATCGTTATCACCGCCTCGCACAATCCACCGCAGTACAACGGATTCAAGCTCAAGGGTAACTACGGCGGACCAGCGACCGTGGACATTGTCGCAGGAGTTGAGCGCTACCTCCGACGTATTGAGTCGAAGCCGTTGCGATTGCCGCGCATGAAATCGCTGGATCAGTACTGCGCTGCACGGATGATTCGGATGTTTGATCCAATGGAGCACTACCGCCGAACCGTAGCGGCAAAAATTGACCTGGATCGGCTCGCTGCGGCTGGTTTTCGCGTGCTCTTCGACCCAATGTACGGTGCCGGCATGGGTGTGCTTCCAGCATTTATCCCGTGCGATGCAATCCATAGCGAACCCAATCCCGGGTTTGGGGAGGTAGATCATCCCGAGCCGATAGCCGAATGTCTTCAGCCGGCGATTGCACGCATGAGGCAGGGCGGCTATGATATCTGCATCGCAACCGATGGCGATGCCGATCGGGTTGGGCTACTTGATCACACGGGCGCGTTCGTGGATTCGCACCGCATTTTTATGCTGCTGCTCAAGTATCTCTACGAAGACAAACGCCGCCGAGGGAGTGTTGTCAAGACCGTCTCGCTCACCTCGATGGTGGATGCATACTGTCAGCGTCACGGTATTCGGTTGCACGAAACACCGGTCGGATTCAAGCACACAGCCAAACTCATGCTCAGCGAGCGTGTCTTGATTGGCGGTGAGGAATCCGGCGGACTTGGAACGATTCTGCATATTCCGGAGCGCGACGGGATTTTCAATGCACTCCTGGTGCTGGAAATGATGGCATATCGCCAGCGATCATTGGCAGAACTTGTCGCTGCACTCGACGATGAGTTCGGTCCGCATCGCTACCGACGGCGCGACGTCCACGTCACCGAGCGTGAAAAAAAGCGCATATTGAGTGCATGTCAGCGTCAACCACGCACGATCGGTGGCTACCGTGTTGAGCGGATCGTTACAACCGACGGCTACAAATTCTTCGTTTCCGATGGTGCATGGTTGCTGGTGCGCGCCTCGGGGACAGAGCCGCTGGTACGTTTTTATGCCGAGGCACCCAGCGATGAGATGGCGGCAGCACTGGTCGAAGCAGGTGTTGAATTGGCGATGGGTTGATGGTAGAACTGACCTCGCTCGATGATCCACGGATTGCCCAGTACCGCTACTTGCCCCAGCGGACGGGTCGGCTCACCGCCGGTGACTACACGATCGTCGAAAGCGAAGTTGTCGTGCGGCGGTTACTCAAGCATGCGTGGTCAGCAACCGCGATTGAATCGGCGCTCATCGAGCACACGGCAGCCGAACGACTCGAACCTCTGCTGTGCTCACACGGTGTGCCGCCAGAGCGCATCTACATTGCCCCGAAATCCCTGATGGAAAGCATTGTGGGGTATCCTCTCCACCGTGGGGTGTTTGTCTGTCTGCGTGTTCCTGCTTGTATTCCTCTTGCGGCGTTACCACTGCCAGCGGTGCTCCTGGTTGGCGTGAGTAGTTCGACTAATGTTGGAGCAATTGCACGGAGCGCTGCCGCATTTGGTTTTCGTTCGCTTATCTGCGACCGGCAGAGTGCGTCGCCTTGGCTCCGGCGCTGCCTACGGGTTTCGATGGGAGCTATGTTCGAGCTATCGCTTTACCATGCGAGCGAGCAAACCGAGCACGTCATCGAGCAGCTCCGTCAGCGCGGTGCACGGCTTATTGGTGCTGAGGTTAGCGCACCACATGTGTATTCAGAGTTTGCCTGGAGCAGGAGCGATGTAATCGTCTTTGGAAGCGAAGGAAGCGGTCTTGATGAACGTCTGCTGTCGCAGCTTGATGCAGCAGTTCGTATTCCGATGAGCGCTGCCGTCGAATCGCTCAATGTCGCTGCGGCTGCAGCCATCATCCTTGCCGACCACGCCAGGAAGCGTTGTCATTTTTCTGCACAAACGCCATGAGAGTCATTGGGGGACGGTGGGGCAGTCGGCTGCTGCCGGCGCGTGTACCGCCAGGGACACGTCCAACCCAGGATGCAGTGCGGGAGGCAATCTTCAACATGCTTGCCAGCCGCACAGACATCGAGGGTGCAGTAGTGTTCGACCTCTTTGCCGGGACGGGCTCGCTTGGGATCGAAGCGCTGAGCCGCGGTGCGGCGCACTGCACATTCGTCGAGCACTCCCACCGAGCAGTTGCTGCTATTGAAGAAAATTGCCGTGTACTCAATGTTGAGTCCGAGCGCTACAGTATTGTCCGAGCTGATGCCTGTGCATTCGTTGAGCGAGCAACGGTTGTCGTTGATCTGGTTTTTGCCGATCCACCGTATGCGTCAACCGATCTACTGCAGCTACTCACTGCACTCGAAAAGAGTGCATGCGTATGCCGGGGTACAATTGTTGTTATCGAGCATGCATCCTCGGTGAAGGTGCCGGTGGGAGAGACCCTTTCGATTCTCGCGCATCGGCAGTGGGGCGAAACGGCATGCACAATGCTTGTTCGTCAGTAAAAAAGCCACTCCAGTGCTGGAGTGGCTTGAGCGGTTAGATGTAGAGCAACACCGAGTGCGCGTGCTGCAGCTTTATTGCTTTTTCTTTCGTGGTGGTTCGGGCGTGGGAGCCGTTGCTGATTCCTTCTTCGTCGAGGAGACCGGTGTGATCTTGATTACCGAAGGATCATCGCTACCGTCGAGACCTTTGACGTTCCCGTATGCTGCGATTTCGAAGGGTACGTAGTCGGGATCGTCAACGACGACAATAACGTTTCCGTTGTAGTAGCCGCGCTCTTTGCCTTCGTAGGTAGCGTTGATTTGGAGTGTATCGCCTGGATTGAGTGTGATGGGTGCTTTCTTGTCAATCTTGATTCCTTTGGTTGCAAAGAGCGTGGTAATCGAGTAGGGGCGCGTATCGTTGTTCTTGAGCGTGACGCTTGCTTTTGCGACTTCGCCGACTTTGATTTCGGGGAAGTTGAACGAGTGTGGCTGGACAGTGATCGGTCGCACAACGTTCGCTTTGAGGTACATGATACGACCGGTATTTTCCGGATCGGCGTTCGAGTAAATTGTCAGGTTCTTGAGCTGCTCGCCGGAATTGAGCCCGACGTTGAGTCCAATGCGGAGCTTGGTGGATTTGCCTGGCTCAATCACTTTCGATTCGAGTGTGGGTGTGGTGCACCCACAGCCGACTCTGACGGTATCAATGATGAGGGTCTTGTTGCCGGTGTTTTTCAGCGTGACTTCTGTTTCCAGTGTCACAAGTTTGAGGGGATTGTTCTTGACTACAACTTTTCCCCAGTCGTAGGTCTCGCCGCCGACGATTTCAAGTTTTGGTTGGGCGAGTGCTGCAACAGGGATCAAGGTAAGAGCTGCAACAATTGTGCGAAGGTGCTTCATAGAGCAAAACGGAAAATGGTGAAACATACACGGGACACGATTATGGCTCATGGTGATTGTCGTCAGAAGGTTCAATTGTTGTATTGACTTCGCAGATCGTCGTGCTTGCGATGTTGTGGAGTAATTCCAGTTGCGCCGGTGGAATTTGGCGCGGGTCTTTTGCAAGGTTTGCGAGCACTAATTCGACGTCTTGAAGAACTTTTTTGACCTTTGGATTATGATGCGCCAGGGGGCGGAGTCGCTGCGCTTCTTTGAGTAGCTCGTGGGCAAATTGGCGATGGTCAATTTGGCGTTCGATGGGGATGCACCGCTGGCACTTGAGTTGTTTGTCGGCAGTGGTTGCAATGTAGAGCTGCGACCGCTTGAGGAAGTTGCTGACAGGATCAGCAGCGGCAGTCGGGAGCGCTGCTGCAGGCGATGCCCATTGAAACGTCGGTGTATCAGCGCTCGGCGCCAGGACAGCAGCCGAGCGATGCTGTTGCTGCGACGTGCCCATCATCATTCCGAGAGCATATGCGCCGGCGATACCAGCGATGGCAACCGCGGGGCGGAGTACCGGCATTAGCCAGGAGCGAGCAGCTTCCCACCATCGTTGAAGCGGAGTTGTGCGCCGCTGTTCCGCACGGATGCGCCGCTTGATGTTGTACTCTAAGGCAACCCACATTTCATCGGAATCATCGGGAAGAGCTTTTGGTGTTGCTGTGCTGGGCTCGAAGGAGTCAAGATCCCGGCAAAGCTCGGCGTAGGCACGTGCCAGCTCCGAATCGTTCTGCAGTTCACGCTCAAATGCGCGCTGCTGGTTCGGTGGCAGTTCGCCGTAGTAGGCTAACACCATCTGCTCAAAAAAGCGGTCGCGATGATTCATTCGATTCCAGCGCTTATTTGTGATCTGAACTATCGCGGTAAAACGAAAGATGCTTCTGCAAATTGCGGACAGCACGAAAGAGCAGTACTTTGACGGTGCCCTCGGTATTGTTCATGTGCTCGGCAATTTCCTTGATCGAGAGATCGTGGTAGTGCCGGAGCACAAAGGCTGTCCGCTGGGCGGGGCTAAGCTTTGCCAGTGCCTGCTCGATATGCTGTGCTATTTCTTTCGATTCGTAGGCACGCTCAGGGCTATACTCGGCACCGCGCCCGCCGGTCATGTACTCTTCATCGAATTCAGATTGCTCCTTGCGTGCGAGGTAGTTTTTTGAGCGCGTTGTGTTGATGAAGAGATTGACCGTGATGCGGTGCAGCCAGGTGCTCAGCCGTGCTTCGCCGCGGAAGCGATCAAGATTTTTCCACGCGCGAATGAAGACTTCTTGCACGAGGTCTTCTGCGTCGTCGTGATCGCGGCAGAGTTCATATGCCAGGTGATAAACCTGGCGCTTGTATGTTTTGACAATGTCCTCGATGACGGTTGGGTCCTTTGCAAGAACCCGCTCGACAAGAAGCCGATCAATTTCAGCAATTGCCGCGTCGTCGCGCGTGCCCATAGACGCCGGGAGAAATGGTTCGGTTGACAAATGCCTCTCTGCTACCACCACACAGGTACACAAGACTCACAAAATTAGTCTGCACCACCGCATGCAAGCACTATCTTCGCGCCCAGTGCGGACCTCAAGACGTTATGATGAAGACAATGAGCACTGAACTTGCCCGTGCGATTTACCAGCGCGCTCATCTGGCCGGCGATTTTGTGCTCCGCTCCGGACAGCGAAGCACTGAGTACTTCGACAAGTACCTTTTCGAAAGTGACCCAGCCTTGCTCCAGCGTATTGCGACAGCATTGGCTGAGCATCTACCGGCGGAGGTGGATGTTCTGGCAGGGTTAGAACTTGGCGGCATACCCCTGGTAACAGCATTGGGACTGATGACGAATCTGCCGATGGCGTTTGTTCGCAAGAAAGCAAAAGACTACGGCACCTGTAAACTTGCCGAGGGTGCCCCGATTGAAGGAAAACATGTCGTCGTTGTCGAAGATGTCGTCACCAGCGGCGGGCAAGTAGCAACGAGCATCGCTGAGCTGCGACAGCGCGGGGCGATCGTCCAGGTGGCGCTGTGCGTCATTGACCGTCAGCAGGGTGGAAGCGAGCTGCTGGCGTCGCACCAGGTCACGCTGCGTGCGCTTTTTACCATGGAACAGCTCAAAGCGGCGGTGCAATGATTGTTGGCATTGGTATTGACATTATCGAGGTTGAGCGAATTGCGTCTGCAATTGAGCGGTACGGCGACCATTTTCTGCGACGAATCTACACCGATGCAGAGCGCCATTACTGTGAGCGTTCGCAAGCAAATCGCCTGCTGCACTACGCCGCTCGTTTTGCCGCCAAGGAGGCATTCAGTAAAGCAATTGGCACAGGCATTACCAGCGGCTTCCGCTTCCGGGATTGCGGTGTGCTCAACCATGACAGCGGTCAACCGACGATTGTGCTGACGGGTGTGTTGGCAGAGCAGTGGGGCACGCATCGTATCCACCTTTCGCTGTCGCATACACGTCAGTATGCAGCAGCATGTGTGGTCATCGAATTGCCGTAAGGAATGGGCCGACTGAAGCTGTGGTGGCGTGCCCTTCGTCCGTTTTCGTTTCCGGCTTCTCTCTTCCCATCGTTGACGGGAAGTTTTGCAGCGGCGGTCTTTCATCGGAGCGAGGCGGGGTTTGCCTTCTCTGTTGGTGATGCGGTCATTGCAGTGCTGGGATGTGTGGCGATTCATGCCACCAGTAACCTACTCAACGATTATTTCGACTGGCGATCGGGTTTGGATCAGCGCGATAACTCAGGCAGAATGAATCCACTGGTGCAGCAATCTCTATCACCGTCGCAGATCCTGCGCTTAGCGTTCGCGTGCGGTCTGGTTGCGTCTGCCATCGGTGCGTATTTCATTGCACGGAGCGAGGGAGCGATCGCGTGGATCGTTACCGTTGGAGCGCTCTCGGCGTGGGCATACACAGCACCACCTTTTGCGCTCAAGTATCGAGCGCTCGGCGAAGTACAGGTTATGCTCTCGTTTGGCATACTCATGGCGCTGGGCTCGTATATGGTGCAAGCAGAGCCGTATGCAAACGTGGAGTCTGAAACGGCTGTGCTGCTACTGTCGCTGCCGCAGAGTTTGTTGATTGCTGCCATCCTGCATGCAAATAATCATCGTGATCGGCGCGGCGATCATCTGGCAGGTGCACGAACGTTATCGTTGCTGGTGGGGTCTCGGCAGCGCTCTGTTGGTATGGGACGACTGCTGGTCTGGAGTGCGTATGCGGTACATGTGGTGGCGGTCATTGCGACGGCAGGACAGCCGTATGGAATATCTGCATGGTCGTTACTGGCGTTTGCGAGTATGCCGCTGGCGCGCCGTGCGCTTGAATTGCTCGATGGAAGCGACGATCCACTCTCACCAGCGTTTTCGGCTGTCGTTCCGATGCATGCGCGACTGCAGATGGCATACGGTGGCTTGATGGTAATCGGTCTTGCAATCGCGGCGATTGATTGAAAGAGCACGATTAGTTGAGGCTATGCGTTGACCACACGCGGAGTGTTCGTCCGGACCCTACGGCAACAACGCTTCGCTGGCGGCGGCTTGCCCAGAGCAAAAATTCCTGCGCTTCAGCAGAGGAAATGCCCGCCAGTTCGGCAAATTCACCCGCGCTCAGCGATGGACTCTCGCGCAGCGCCAGACGGAGCAGACGAATCAATCGCATATGCTCGGTGTGCCGCTCACGGCTGCTTGTCCAAAAAAGCAAACCACCGAGCACCAGGTGAATAGTGCCCAGGGCAAATGGCATCCACCGATCGGCAACCGTTGCGGTCTGGTTGTTCATCCCGACAATGCCGAAGAGGATGTAAAGCAGACCGAACAACGTCGCCATGATGCCGAGCAGGTATTTGGTGCGGAACAGCATCGAATGCTGTGCAGAAAAATAAACTCACGCGCGCCGGTACAACGCAATGCAAAACTACAGCAATCGCTTGCGCTGCGTTTGTAAAAACTGTGCCACTTGTCGTGGAAAAAAAATGCTTGCAGATGGCTGGTTGATTGCCGATTTTTGAAGTGTTCTCCCCTTGCGGCTGATGATGGGCTGGGCAGTCGCGACTGGCAGCAGCGATTGGAGAACAAACCGCCGACATGTTCCACTATTTGACCCAACCAAACCACCCATGAAAATTCAACGGCGTTTTACCCGTGCTGGCGTTAGCCCCTACGAAATGTTCGAGTACACCACGCGTTCGTCGGTGTTGCGCAACCCCGACGGATCGGTTGTGTTTGAAATGGACGGCATTGAGGTGCCCGCCCATTGGTCGCAAGTGGCAACCGATATTCTGGCGCAGAAATACTTCCGGAAAGCTGGCGTTCCGCAGTACGATGCAAACGGTGCCCCACTCCGCGATGAGTACGGCAATCCCGTCTATGGGAGCGAACGCTCGATCAAACAGGTTGTCCATCGCTTAGCCGGATGCTGGACGGACTGGGGAAAACGCTACGGCTACTTCGATAGCGACGACGATGCCAATGCCTTCTACGACGAACTTGCCTACATGCTGCTGGCACAGATGGCAGCGCCAAACTCGCCGCAGTGGTTCAATACCGGATTGGCGTGGGCATACGGCATCACAGGCTCACCGCAGGGACATTACTACGTCGAACCAGAAACTGGGCAACTCAAATCGTCCCCAGATGCCTATACTCGTCCCCAACCGCATGCGTGCTTTATCCAAAGCGTTGCCGATGATTTAGTCAACGAAGGCGGCATATTCGACTTGGTCACCCGCGAAGCCCGCATTTTCAAGTATGGCTCCGGCACGGGAACAAATTTTTCGTCCCTGCGCGCTAAAGGCGAGCGTCTTTCGGGTGGGGGTGTGTCGTCCGGGCTGATGAGCTTCCTCAAAGTTTTCGACCGTGCTGCCGGCGCAATCAAATCGGGCGGAACCACGCGGCGTGCTGCCAAAATGGTTATCGTTGATATTGATCACCCCGACGTCGAAGAGTTTATCGAGTGGAAAGCCAAAGAGGAAGAGAAAGTCGCGGCACTGGTGACTGGATCGCGGATCAACAAGACGTTCTTGCAAGCGATCGCCCAGGAAGCTGCGACCAGCGGTGCCGATTACAGCACCAACCCACGGCTGCGAACACTGGTGCGACGCGCTCTGCACCGTGGTGTGCCGCGAGCCTACATCGAGCGAACACTGGCGCTGGTGCGGCAAGGTATTACCAGCGTGGACCTCGATGTCTTCGATACGCACTATGAAGGGGAAGCCTACATCACCGTCTCAGGGCAGAATTCGAATAACTCGGTTCGCGTCACCAACGAGTTTATGGAGGCGGTTCTTGCAGACCGTCCCTGGCATTTGCGCTGGCGCACAACCGGTGGTATTGCGCGAACGATCCGTGCTCGCGACCTTTGGGATAAAATCAACCGCAGTGCATGGAAAAGCGCCGATCCCGGCTTGCAGTTTGATACCACCATCAACCAGTGGCATACCTGCCCCGGCGATGGACGGATCAATGCCTCCAATCCATGTTCGGAGTACATGTTCCTCGACGACACCGCCTGCAACTTGGCATCGCTCAATTTGGCACACTTTCTCGATGAAGACAGCGGCACATTCCGCGTTGAAGATTTCCGCCATGCAGTGCGGCTCTGGACGATCGTGCTCGAAATCAGTGTGCTGATGGCGCAGTTTCCTTCCCGAGCAATTGCCCAGCGGAGCTACGACTACCGCACACTCGGGCTGGGCTATGCAAATCTTGGAACTGTCCTGATGGTGCTCGGCATTCCCTACGATTCGCCGGAAGCGCTCGCGTACTGTGGCGCGATTACAGCACTGATGACCGGCGAAGCGTATGCAACCAGTGCTGAAATGGCAAGCCAATTGGGTCCATTTCCACGCTTCGAAGCGAATCGGGATGCAATGCTGCGAGTCATTCGCAATCACCGCCACGCTGCCTACAACGCGCCGGCCGATCATTACGAAGGTCTCACCGTCCTTCCGATGGGACTTGATGCTACTCGCTGTCACGATAAAGAGTTGGTCGCTGCAGCACGAGCGGCGTGGGATCGAGCGTTGGAATTGGGTCAGCAGTACGGCTATCGCAATGCACAAGTAACGGTCATTGCACCGACGGGCACCATCGGCTTGCTTATGGATTGCGACACCACCGGCATCGAGCCTGACTTTGCGATCGTCAAATTCAAGAAACTTGCCGGCGGTGGGTACTTCAAGATCGTCAATCAGTCGGTCTCGAAAGCGCTCCGACGTCTTGGCTATACACCTGAGCAAATCGAAGACATTGAGCGGTACTGCAAAGGGCATGGCACGCTTGTTGGCTGCCCGACAATCAACCGCGCGCGACTCAAAGAAAAAGGGTTCACCGACGAGGCGATCGCCAAAGTCGAAGCACAACTCGATACAGTCTTCGATATTCGCTTTGCGTTCAACAAGTGGACGCTTGGGGAAGAATTCTGCACGCGGGTTCTCGGCATGACAGCAGAGCAGCTCAACGATCCTGCCTTCGACATGCTCGCAGCGCTCGGGTTTACCAAAGAAGAAATTGAGCGTGCCAACGATTACGTCTGCGGAACGATGATGATCGAAGGCGCGCCGCATCTGAAGCCGGAACATTTACCCATTTTCGACTGCGCCAATCGCTGCGGTAAGCGTGGGCAGCGCTACATCCCATTTATGGCACACGTTCGCATGATGGCGGCGGCGCAACCGTTTATTTCTGGTGCGATCTCGAAAACGATCAACATGCCCGCGGAAGCAACGATCGAGGACATTAGCACCGTTCACCTGGAATCGTGGAAACTGGGGCTGAAGGCAATTGCGCTCTATCGCGATGGATCGAAGCTGTCGCAACCGCTCAACGTCGCTGCCGATGATATGGACGAAATCGTTTTGCTCGGTGATGAGGAAACGCTCGATGAAAGCAAAGGTCCCGCATTTATCCAGGAACGAATCGTCGAGCGGGTATACCATCGCGCTGAACGCCGACGCTTACCCAAAAAGCGCAAGGGCATCATACGCGAAGCGTACGTCGGTGGGCATAAAGTGTTCGTTCGTACCGGTGAGTATGAAGACGGCACGCTCGGCGAGATCTTCATTGACATGTACAAAGAAGGCGCTTCGTTCAAAGGCTTGATGAACTGCTTTGCGGTGTTGGCGTCGAAAGCACTGCAATATGGCATGCCGTTGGAAGAGTTGGTTGACACATTCACCTTCACGCGATTTGAACCATCTGGTCCGGTACAAGGACACGAAGCAATCAAGTACGCCACCAGCGTGCTGGACTTTGTGTTTCGCTCGATCGGCTACGACTATTTGAACCGCACCGATTTTGTGCACGTCAAGGCGGTTGATGAAGTTCCGCCGGAAGCGGTCGTCAAGTCTGCCGCTGCCGTATCGCTGAGCGCGCCGGTGACTCCAGCCAGCGAGCCGGTGGAAGTATCGAGCACTAAACGCAGCGGTGAAACCGTCGTTGTCGAGCAAGCAAAGGCACAGGGCTACACCGGCGAACAGTGCTACTCGTGTGGCTCTATGCGAGTCAAGCGAAACGGTTCGTGTACCGTCTGTGAGGACTGCGGAACGACCACCGGCTGCTCGTAGCCGAACAGAATCGCGACTGGCAATTTGGTTATGATGAAAAAAGCTGCTATATTCGCAGTATCGTTTGCTGGATTTGTTTCACTGTATCGTTTACACCAGTCATGAAAACATTCGTTGCATTCGCCGCGGCGCTGATGATTGGCGCATGGAGTGTTGCCACTGCCTGCGGTCCCGATGGTAAGTGCGTTGGGAAAGAAAAGGCTGCCTGCTGCATGTCGAAAGCATCGGCAAAGAAATCCTGCTCAGTCAAGCACGATGCAAAGCAAGCAAAGGCAGATGTCAAGACCGAGCAAGCACCAGCGCCGGTTACCAATGCCGCTGTCAGCGTTCAGGCTGAGCAATCAACACCATCGCAACCGTCGGTAACACCCAAGCGCTAACACAGCGCGCAGCGACGGAGGAGTATCCATTCACATCTGAAAGGTACGCGCCATGGCAAAAGGCGGTGCGGGTAAGGTCTATTTTGTGCTTTACCTGGCTGTTATTCTGGAGCTTCTGATCATCATCGTTGAACGCGATGAAGCTGAAGAGCACCTGATTCAGAAGCAAAAAGAATCCATGAAAATTGTTGAGAGTATCCTGGCTCAGCTCCAAACAGGGGCAGGAACCGAGAGCATTAGTACACGCCCCCAGGACGAAATAACACTCCAGGATGCCTCGATGCGCATAGCCGGGGGACCGCAAATCAAACAAGACCGGCTCTACGAGGTTATCGTTGGTGTGACCGATGTCAGCACAGCAGATAAACTCGAAGGTCTCGATCCCCAAGAGGCTGCCGAGAAAATGCGCAATCTCATCAAGCTGGCAAACGTTCAAGAGCTCGATTACCAGATTTTTTATCACCCCAGCAATGTGCCCGACCGTGCACCGCTTTTTCCATCGGATGATACACTCCGCAAACAGCGCATTGACTTCAGCAAATTCAGTGAAGGGCAGGAATTCGGCGAGCCTGTAGATGGGGCGCGGTGGAAACTGATGGCACTGCAGCGCCTGGAACTGCAGGTCGAGGAAGTATCCGACTACCGACGGCCATCCTACAAGCCAACACTCCAGATCGGAGATGTCCGCCGCTTTGCCCCACCCACGGCAGCCGATTCAGCTTTTATCTACTCCCAGGACCGCACTGATCTTGAGGCACAGAATAACGGTGGTCGCTATAAAAAACGCTTTTTCGTCGTTCGGTTCCAGCCACCCTCGCAGCCGGGATGGTATAAGCTTCGGTTTGCGTCGCGAACAAACCGCATTTTGGGTGTGCGAAGCGATGTCCCACCGAGCGAAGTTCCGCTGGAAGAGAAGGTCAATATTGGCACAGTGCAGCTCAAGGTCAAGGACCTGCTTCAGGTCAAAAAGAACATCGTCGAGCAATTGAGCGGTGTTCCGATTCCGTCGTCGGATGATTTAGCCTTAGGCAAAATCACCGTTGATGAATTCGACGAACAAATTCAGGCAGCCATCAACCGAGTCAAGGATGAATCGGCAGCCGATGACCCAAAGGCGCAAGAGCGTATCCGGCGATTGGAGCTGTACAGCTACATTGCCAAGCTTCTGGCACCGGGTGCGTCCGCGTTTTTCGATCAGAACCGTGCTTCTTACGCCATCAACGTCCGGGTGATCAAGCCGAATATTCCGCCGCCATCGGACCCGGTGATCTACGCGGCTGATGCAAAGTACATTTTTGACCGATTGCCACGGGTAGAAATTCCCTTTACTGCCAGCCCATATGATCCGGCAAAGCTACCTGTGGTGCGGTCGAATCCTACCGTCCCGGTCAAAGTGATTGATGTCGGTCCATCGCAGCAAGCAACGGCCTCCAGCGACCCAAGTGCACAGGCGCGGAACTACAAGATTGTTATCGAGCAAAGCGTTCCCGCTGGCGACTACGAGCTGACCATTACGCATGCGAATCGGATCGGCAAGACATCCGATAAAACAATCCTGCTCAAATCCTTCGAAAGCAAACTCGAAAATCTCGATGACGTTCGAGCCAACGTCGAGAACTGCTACTACGGCACTGAGCTTGAGATACTGCCTGTGCCTGCTGATGGCAAAAAGATTTCAGCCGGGCAATACCTGATCAACGCCATTATCGGCAATGAGCAGTCCCAGCCAGTACGAGGCTTGCAGTATCGGCGGGAGATTCCTTGCGGAGCAAATTCTGTCTCGGTAGATATTCTCTGGGAAGACCCCGACACAAAAGAACGTGTGTCGCTATTGCCCAGCGGTCCCCTCCAAGGTACACCGAAACAGCGCCCACCGAAGATTATCACAACGGATGTCAAATTCGACCAAATTGTTGATCCGCGAGTGCCAGTAGTGATTGTCCGGAATATCAAGGTTCTTCCGCCGATTGTGGACGTCGGGGGCGTCAAAGCAGGTCCAAACGACATACTGGATTTCAAGGTGACCGTCCAGAAAGCCGACATTGCAGGATACCGCGTCTCTGCGCAGAATCCGCGATCGAGTGCTGGTGGCTATGAAGTTGATCTTCGACTCGATGGGCCTCCCTTGCGCCGCGGTAAGGTGGAAGGGAGTGTGACACTGATTATCTCCGCCAAAGCAAAGAACAAATGCAATGGCGAAGTTTCGGGAGATGGCAAAGCTGTCATCAATGTCCCGATTACGTACTGATGCCAACGAACATTACTGGAGGACCAACTGCATGAAACGTGTGCGGGTGCGAACCTATCGCACAAGTGTGTCTGCATTGATTGCACTCATCGGTATTGTCTGGAGCGGCGTTCCGCTTCAGGGACAAACGACCGATGCTCAGCTTCGCTCAATCCTGAGCAAGTTCAAAAACTACCGCTACGGTAACATCTCCATTTTTCAGCTCGATGCTGAAACGATGAAAGGAGTGACCCAACTACTTAATCCTGAGCCGGTCATCACCGAATCAGCAAGACAATGTACACCGGCACGCCAGACACAGATTGATGATAAGGTTGCCGAGCTGGGGTGCGCTGCTGATTTAACGGCACTCCAGGACGATGAAGAAACAAAGCGTGTTCTGCGAGGCGAGTGTATTGACTACGCCAAGTATGCCGTTGCGCGGAAACAGTGGGAGTGCAACACCTTCAAGCGCGCCTATGTCATTACCACACGCTATATCGCTGGCAAGCCCTTCCGCGTCGTTGCACTGCTTACTTCGAACAGCGAAAGCCGTTTGCTGGCAAATGTTCTGGCATCACCGCGCGATATTTACACCTACACCCAGCTTCGGCAAAGTGCTGCTCCCGCTGGTTCACCAGCAAAGACACTCTACGAATACCTCTACAACTTCGTTATCCAGCAGAGCGAAGCCGAAGGAATCAACGTCACAGCCGAAGCACAAGGCTTGGGCGATGAGCAATTCATCCCGAAGCTCTATGGTGTCAGCCTTGCGGTCAAAGAAGACGACGTCTCAACCTACGTCCGAACAACCGATGGGCAGGCGATGGATTATCTCAAAAGTCGTGAGCTTATGGTCAGCCCGGATTTGATTAGCTATCGTGACTATACTCCAAGCGACCCCAGTGCAATCAGCGACGGCTTTGTCTATAATCGAACGCTTCCCAAGTACGGCGTCGAACTTCGCTACGGTTTGGATGCCATCAACTATCCATCGTTTTTCAGCGACCGCGTGACACTCAACGCTCTCTGGGGGTCCAATCGCCTGGGTGTGATTTTGCCAACGAATGGATGGTCATCGGTAGCACAAACATTCGGTGTGAAGCGAACTATGACCTACGCCGGCTGGGGCATCAACGGTATGTTCGATTTTCCGCTCAAGATCACAAACGCTAATACCGGCGTTTTCAACATTGCAGCATCCTACGTTTTCGGTGATGCGCGACAATCCGACCATCAACACATGCTGGAGCAGTCGAGCACGGTCGAGCGAACAACACAAGCAACCGATACTATTGTGCGCAGCGAGGATTATTCACGTGCCAACGATTACCTGATTCGGTTTACTGCACAGGCGCAGTATACGTTCGCAATCGCGATTGATAGTGGCAATTTCTTCCGCTTTCGAATCGGTGGGGCGATTTACTCGCGCGAACTCTGGGAGGAAAACGACGGCAGCGGTCGGTATCGAGTCATTGACCAGCGTGGTGTCGTTCGCACCGATAGCACCTACCGTGTCAATCGTTGGTTCCGTGTTGATACGCGGTATGTTGGGGGTGTGTCAGCGCGGATTGACTTTATGGCGATGCGCGTGACGACTCCCTACGGCTTTGGTCTGCAATACTTCGACGATGCAATTTTTGCACAAGCATGGCTGTTGATTCCGATTTCGGAGCAAATCGGGTTGCGGTTTGATGGGCAGTACTTTGCGCCTCTGTTGCGCGACCCGCACCAATGGGAAACAGCCAGCGTTTTCCTGCCGACACTTCGTGTGATTTACAACTTCTGACCACGCGATAAGGACAGCAATGAAACGAGTTCTTGGTTATCTGGCAATCGCTGTAGCGCTCGGGTGGATGCTGCCGGTTCGTGCGCAAGACCCTGAGCGCGATTCAATCATGCAAGCGCTCAAAACAATTGACCCAGAAATTGTGCGCTACTTCCCTCGCTGGCGTGTCTGCGAGCCGAACTTACAGTTGCAAATTCGGCAAACGTTCATTCTCTACGGGCGCGATAAAGAAAAGCTCGATATGCAGAACATTGTCATCACCGCAGCGCCGAAGAGCGATCCGAATGACTACTACACAATCCTTCTGGTCGAGTGTGGGGAAGAGTATTTTGTTGCATCCGAGGTGGATGCGTACATGCGGAAGCTTGCCGGTACATTGAGTGATCCCCTTCGCCCGTACTGTTACCGTGACATTCCGCCCGAGACTCCGCCGAGCGAGCGTCAGTACCGCGTCATCACTGATTTCATGTTGCCCACTGATGTAGCGCATTCGATCTCGGTGTCGGCTTTTGAGCAAGCGCTCAAAATCGGTGGGACAGGGTTCTGGCTGCGCTCAATCTTAGGCACCGACAACGTTGGCTACCATTTCTGGTCTGCCGGTGAATCGCGCATAATCCTACAGCGACCGCTCTATGAGAACACTGACCCTGTTAGCAGCAAGCCGATTCCGTACCTGATCAATTTCCGTCTTGGCGGTGCGTATCGTCTGCGTGGTGGCTTGGAGAATCGGTTGCTAAGCTTTTTGCCGTCGCGTCAGCTCAATGCGAATCCGGGCAAAGCATCGCTGGGCTTGGATATTCATGCGCCATTCCATCCGCAGTTTGGATTGACCTTCAATGTTGAGTTCCCGATAGCTGGTCCCGATACCACATCCCGTGCAGAAAAAGATACCTGGGCAGGCTATGCCCCATCATTGGACCGACAGATAGAATTGCGTCGGACGGCTGGTGTTGATCCAACGACGGTGCTACCGGTGTTGCGCACGACCGGAAATGCAGCGCTCTTCTACAACTGGTGGCTTGATCCGAAGCACCCCGAAAACTTTTTCCGCTTTGATGTGGGCGTCTGCTATACCGAAGTTCAAGAATGGGCCTATCGTCGCGCGCAAACAGGTGATACTGTCTTGGCACGGAATCTCCCGGGATTGCAGCTCTACCATCCCACAACCGCAGCCGACTGGATTTTTGCGCGTATTGAATACCGCAGCCAATCAACATTTCCCTTTGGTGTGGCGGTGCAGTATGCCAACCAGATGCTCTTCGCGCGAGCATACATACCGCTGGTTGGCGAATGGCTGTACTTAGAGGGCAAGTATTCGACGCCGTTGCGGTCTGAACCACGCCCCTGGGAGATCAAAAACTTTTTCATGATCTCGCCGGTGTTGCGACTGACGATTCGGTAGAAGTGTGTGGGTGTTCGGGTATACCGATCACGCATCGGTTGATTGATAAAGCGGGACGCTGACCATAGCGGCGTTCCGCTTTTTTGTCAGGTCATGCGTTCACGATGCAGCGTAGTTTTGCTAACCGTTCCGATTGCTCCAGCTATTCTCGATTCCGCGATGAGCACTGTGTTCACTACGATGCAGTCTGGTTATCTCATCATCTTCCACTGTTTCTGCCGCATTTGCGTCGGATGCCTGCTTGTGGCGGTGGTGGGTGTATCACTGATGGTTGCAGATGAGGTGCACAGCGACTCACTTCAGCCCCAGCAGGTCCTTCTTCAAACGCAACTGCGCCCCCGAAGCGAGCGCTTCGTCCTGACAATTCAGAATGTGGACATCAAGCAATACCCCATGGTCAGTCTGATTGTCGAGGCGGTTGACGCAAACGGGGATCCACTCGACACGCTACACCAGAATGATGTCATCGTCATCGAAAATGGAGTCGAAAAAAAGGTACTCTCGGTTGCAAAGCTCACCATCAAAGAGCGGGTACCGGTTGACATTGTCATTGTGCTCGATGTAACGGCAACAATGCAGGTGCATATCAACGCTGTGCGCGATAACATTGCGCAGTTTGTTCGGAGCCTGCTCTCGCGCGGTATTGACTACCGGCTTGCGCTCGTGCTGTTTTCCGATGTGATCGAAAAAGTTTATCCCTTCACCAGCGACGTCAATGAATTCATCGAATGGGTCTCGCGTGTTCGAGCATGGGGAGGCTTCGACGAAAAAGAAAATGCCTTAGAAGCGTTGCGACAGGCTGCAAAACTCGACTTCCGGCCTTCTGCTAACCGTGTGGCAATTTTGATAACCGATGCACCCTACCACCAAGCCGGCGAGCGCGGTAACGGTCGTACCGATTTGACCACGCAAACGGCAATCGAAATGCTGCAGCACGCAAACCTGCGAACGTTCTGTATCGCACCGAGTGTGCTTGTTCAGTACGACACGATCGCAAAAGCGACCCGTGGCGTGATGTTTGACATTGGGCAGTCGTTTGCGCGGATCTTGAATGCATACTCAACCCAACTGACCAATCTTTTTGCTATTACCTACCGCACCGATTTGCCCGCAATTCCTGATTCGATCAACGTGGCAATTCTCAATCAGCGACGGCAAGAATTGGTGCGGAAAATAATTCCTGTCGTTGAACTTGGGCGCAAACTCATCATCGAAAATTTGCTGTTCGAAACCGCCAGTGCCGAGTTACCCGAACACGTGCCGGAGTTAGAAGTGCTGGCACAATTTATGCAGAATAATCCACGTGTCGCAATTCGTGTCGAGGGTCATACCGACAACCGCGGCGCAAAATGGTTCAATAAGCGACTCTCCCAAGCCCGCGCCGAAAGCGTCAAGGAATACCTGGTCAAAAAGAAAGGCATCGCACCAGCTCGCATACAGACGATCGGCTATGGCGATAGCCGTCCTATAGCGGACAATGCAACCGAATTCGGCCGTTCCCTCAACCGTCGAACAGAAGTTGTCATCATTGCCAAGTGACCATGGCAGCCGAAGCAGCAGCCCGAATTACCGTGCACGGTCGGGTGCAAGGTGTTGGGTACAGAATGTTCGCTTACCGCACAGCTTTAGAACTTGGGCTTTCTGGGAGTGTCCGAAACGCCGACGATGGACGAACCGTTGTTGTGTACGTCGAAGGTAGCCGAGCAGCGATTGAGCAATTCTACACGCGATGCTGGCAGGGTCCGCCCCGCGCTGTTGTTGATGTGGTCACCATCGAATGGACTCAGCCGGTAGGCACCTATACCGATTTTCGCATCGTTCCGTAGCATGACTGTATCACAACCATCGGTAGCCAGTCCATGCAGAATTCGATTCCCCTGCACCCAGACACTGCTATTGCCATCACTGGAGCATCGTCGGGTATTGGTGCTGCCTTAGCCGAGCAACTGGCAATGCGTGGAGTTCGTCTGTCGCTCTGTGCACGGCGGCGTCAGCAGCTTCATGACGTCGCTGAACGTGCGCGACAGCTTGGTGCAACTGTTCTCGAATGCGTTGCCGATGTCTCGATTGAATCCGAGGCTCAACGCTTCATCGAGCAAACGCTGGAAGCCTTCAACGGGCGAATTGACGTCCTGGTAGCCAATGCCGGACGCGGGCACTGTGCAGCTGTTGAGGATACACCAACAGAGCAGGTGCATTCGATGTTTGCGGTGAATGTCTTCCCGTTGTGGTATCTGGTGCGCCCAATATTGCCAATCATGAAAGCGCAGCAACGGGGTCACATCATCGCGATTTCGAGCATCGTTGGCAAAATTGCCTATCCGTACAATGCGGCGTACGTTGCGGCAAAGCATGCGGTCGTTGGTTTTATCGCAGCGCTGCGGACAGAGCTAGTGGAAACGGGTGTCGAAGCGACGGTCATCTGTCCGGCTGGTGTTGAGACGGAATGGGCATCGGTAACGGAAGGCTCGCCGATAGGTGAGCTGTTTGCCGATGGTATTGCGCGGTCACGTCAGATCGCTCGTGAGCGGAATATTCCACGCGCACCTTTGCAACCGATGATGAGTGCAGCCGATGTCGCACAGCGCATCGTGGAAGTGATCGAATCACCACCCGCACGGGATGTCTTCACCCACGATGGTTCTGATGAGCTGGTGACATTGGCGCTGTCCAGCCGACGAGACTATGAACAAACGATGCTCCCACTGCTCCTTGGCATGCGCCAGTCGTATGAAGCCCGTCGGTGAAATCATTGTTGCGCTGCACTTACTGCTGCTGCCACTGATGGCAGGACAGAGCGAGCCAGCGACTGCTGTTGTGCTCGATGAGCAAATCACTGCACAACCGCGATGGGTGCTGGTTCTCAGCGGTGGCGGTGCACGTGGTATCGCACAAATTGGCGTTCTCCGTGCTCTTGAACGGCGGAACCTCTATCCCTCGGCTGTTGTGGGGACAAGTATCGGTGCTGTTATCGGCAGCCTTTGGTGTGCTGGTTACCGTGCCGATGAAATTGATTCGATTCTACGCAAAATGAACTGGCAGGAATTGTTCAGGGTAGGGGACGAGCGGGTGCGTAGTGACCTTTTCCTCGATCAAAAAGCTGAATACGATCGCACCGTTGTCTCTATCCGCATGGATAACTTTCGTCCCGTTGTGCCAGAAGCAATCAGCAGGGGTCAGCGGCTTGAGCAAGTGCTGGCGGAGCTTTTTTGGAATGCACCATTTTTCTGCAATGGAAATTTTGATAGCCTGCGCATTCCATTTTGCGCCGTGGCAACTGACTTAGTTCGTGGAGAGAGTGTAGCGCTCCGTCGCGGTGATCTTGCGACGGCAGTTCGAGCCAGTTCGACCTTTCCGCTCCGCTATGCACCGGTTCGCATTGATTCAATGGTGCTCGTTGATGGAGGATTGCTGGCAAATATTCCGACCATCATCGCACAGCAGGAGTTTGGCACCGATCGCATCGTTGCTGTCAACACCACATCACCATTGTTGCCGCAAGGCTTGCTGGATAAACCGTGGAATGTCGCCGACCAAGTCGTTACGCTGATGATGCAGCGCTTCAACAAAGCATCAGCTCACCGAGCATGGATGACCGTAATGCCAGACCTTGGCGACCATAGCACGCTGGATTTTTCGAACTTCGATTGGCTGATTGCAGAAGGAGAGCGCGCCGGCGAACATGCCGCCCAATTACTCAGCGAGGAGCTCGAACGTCAGCAGGTGCAGCGGCTCCGGCTTGCCGTCGGCCTGCCCGAACAGAATCAATCTCCGGCGATTGCGTCGAATGTACCCATATCAAACAGAATGACAGCCGGCGATGAGCACTTTCGTTCTGTGCTGAAAGCTGTCTGGCTCTATGGCGCTATTCAATGCCGTGTGAATGCGGACTCCGAGTGTGTCTATGTCGAGCCACACCCAGCGCGACGTATTGATGCAGTGGAAGCAATTCCTGCCCACCTTGCACCACAACTTCATGCCCTCGTCGGGCGGTGGTATTCGCAGCAGCTTGCGGACTCTCTGCGCGATGCTATTCAGCGCGACTACCGGCGACACGATTTTCCGATGGCACGGCTGCGGCTGTGGTTTGATACATCCACGCATGTACTGCACGCTTCGCTCGACAGTGGCCGGCTTGTAGCAATCGAGCTGGTCGGTAATCAATCGGTGACCGATCTTGCAGTGCAACGCGAGGTGATGGTGCCATTTGGTTTAGCTGTTCGCACCGAGAGCTTAGTTGAAAGCTGGGAACGGCTTCTGGCGACGGATTTATTCAGTGCGGTACACTTGAGTACCCAGTATCTGGATGCAAATAGTGATGCTGTTGTGCTGCGGGTTCGAGTCCGGGAACGCGGTAGCCAGGTACTGCGCATCGGTGGGCGGATTGATAATGAACGCAACGTGCAGCCTGCGCTGGAGGTGGCAGACCTGAACGTTGCATCGAGCGGAATTCGCGTTACTGCACGCATCGGCGGCGGCGGACGCAATAGTATTGCGTCGCTACGGCTGGATGCCCCACGCATCCTCGAAAGCTACTGGACAGCAAGCGCTGAGGCGTATTGGGATTCTCGCAACATTTACCTCTACCGAAGCGTCGAGAATTTGCCGCCGACACGCTATGAGCGTCTGCGTGATGGAGAGCGGATCGAACAGCACCTTGGGATACGAGCAGCATTTGGCAGCAACGTCGAAACGCTCGGCAAAGTTGCTATCACGCTTCGCTACGAGCAGCAGCGCGGCTTTCAACTCGGTGATTACCGTACATCCCGAGCGTTTGCACCACTGCTTGCGTTGGGATGGAGCGTAACGCTCGACGATGAGGATCGCGCTGATTTTCCCGTCACGGGTCGCTACATGAGCTTGCGCATTGAGCGGACGCTGCTTGATGCACCTGGTTGGCTCCAATTTTTCAAGACCGAAGGGACGCTGCGTGTAACCACACAACTTGCAGCCCTCCACACTCTCCGCTGGGGAATACGGTTTGGCATTGCCTCGAGCACATTGCCGCTGGTGGAGTCGTTCAATCTTGGCGGCGAGGACCTATTCTACGGCATGCGTGAAGAAGAAGAGCGTGGTCGGCAATTACTCCTGGGTCAGCTTGAGTATCGCTTCCGCATGCCGATCGAGCTGATATTCCCGACATATGTCTCGGTGCGGTACGATCTGGGTGCCGTCTGGCAGCAAGTGCAAGCAATCAAGCTCGACGGACTCAAGCACGGAATCGGGCTGTCGCTTGCATTCGATACGCCAATTGGACCGACGCGCTTTTCAATCGGGCGAGCATTCTACTTTCTTGGTACACCAACGCAAGCGGCGTTTGGTCCGATCCTTGGATATTTCAGTATCGGCATGCGAATACAATGAAGCGGTTGATTCTGATCCGTCATGCAAAAGCAGTTCCTGCCGAGAAAACATCGGTGACAGACTTTGATCGGAATTTGACCCCGCGCGGACGTCGGGATGCGGAGCAAGTGGGACAGTGGCTTCGGAATGCAGTACCTGCACTTGAGCGGATCATTGCAAGCCCTTCGAACCGAACCAGGCAAACCGCAGAGCTGATTGCGTCGGCATGGGGAAGCAATCAACCTGTCATCGAATACAATCGCGCGCTCTATCTACCGACATGCGATGAGTTGCTTGAGGTGATTTGGGCGCTCGACCCCGCGGTGAATACTGTGGCACTTGTTGGGCACAATCCTTCGATCAGCGAACTTCTCGAAGAATTGACCGGCATAACGCACCAGCCCATGCCGACGTGTGCTGTGGCGGTCTTAGCGCCCGAAACTGATAGCTGGATTCAACTGCAGCATGCCCGCTGCCGTCTGGAGCATTACCGCACGCCTGCTGATGAATAGCACAGGTTGTTGCCGCTATGCATGGATGGTTTTACTGAGGGGTTGTTTATGAAACATTCGTTTGGTAATTTTGGATTGAACAGATGGTGATGCCACGATTGCCAGCAATGCCAGTAGTGATCGAATACGTCACTAATTGAATAAATGTAGCTGTGCTTGATAACATGGAGAATGGATAGCAACCCAAGTACCCTTCTCGGTAGTAAGTTATGAGGCACGTAATGACGGCAAGCGAGCAACAATTTAACCATGTGTCGAGAATTGCACAGCAGGCTTTCCGCCCTACACAGCGATTCATCAAATCTCTGCCAAAGGATGTTCAAACAGAAGCGTTGTGCGAAGCACGATGCGAGGTGTTCTGCCGGATGTTCGTGAACCCAGTTGCTGAGGAGTCGTTCCTGGTACAAATTGCTGCACAGGCGATCGAGCGGTATGTGCAGCGTGAGTATCGTCATTTCCACCGTGAAGGAGAAGCAACTTTGATTACACCAGACAGAGAGCAAGAAGACAAAGTGAATGATTATTCAATTGATGAGTCTGCAGACAAGCGGGACATGCAGATGGATGTGCAAATGGCATTAGATATGCTGCCTGAACGTGTACGGAAAGTAGCCTTATTACGAGGCTGTTACGAGCTACCATACGCAGAAATTGCACGGGTGCTAAGAGTGTCAATAAGCACAGTGGAGAAGCGTTGGCAGCAAGCGAAACAGCTACTAAGGTACAGTCTGCAGGATTACCGTCAGGAATTCTCGTGTAAGCGTAGTACATGTTACTTTATTGTTAGTGATCCAGACCGTGCCAGTACGGGTGATTGCCCCCAACGAACATTCTGTGCGGAGCGAACCATCGAAGACATTGAGACACGATGCACATACTTTGGTGGTGAAGGCAGACCGCTCCATCCAGGGTTACCTCCGTGCCAATCGTCAAATCCCCAGCATGGATATTGTTCCATGAACTTATGGGCGCATGAACAAGCTGTCTTGCTTGGCAGAGAGTGCGAAAGTGAAAGCTACTATCTCCGCGAGAGAGGATGCCAATGTTCCATAGAATATCGAATCTCGCCATGAAAACGACCATAAGTGTACGAATTGTTCGATTGATTGCAATTCTGCTGCTGGTCCTACCGCGCCAGGGTCTTGCACAAGTCAGCGTTGACGAGATTATTACTGCTCATACTCCAGACTATGCGCGCTTTTTGCGCTATCACTCTATCACCAGCTCATTCGATTCTGTAACACTGCACTACCAAATTGGTGAGTTTTGGGTGCACACGCGCGATGGGCAGTGGAAGCCGATCTGCTTAGCAATACCCCAGACACTGAGTATTCCCCATGTTGGGTGGCCATATCGGGTTATCACCGACACTGCTCAGGGTGATGCACAATCTCTCCTTCCGTATCTGCAAAGCGTACCATTTGAGTGTGAATCCCTCGACAGCATTCGGTTCTATAGAGTGTTTCGGTTAGGGGTGGATTGTCGCGTGAACATTGCTCCAATCGGTGCAGATACATTCGACGTAGCACCCGGCGATGGCAATCCATATCTGGATCGTTGGCGTAATGTGTTCTGGGTGGTTCCAGAGAGTACCATCACGGACCAGCGTGAGTTTGTTGTGCAGCTCTGTGATGCGGAGAGTGATTCTGTGTTGGTGTCAATTGATAGTGTCGGTGTCCTCCCCAACGGTGACCGAAAGCTAGTGCCACGGTATGGAACTGATCCTACGCCGTATAGCCATGTGCGTGCGCTTCCCTCGCTCGGCAGCAGAAGAGCCTACATCCAGATTGTGCCACGACGATATGGCGGCTTCGTTAATGATGGTTTTTGTCTTCAGGCGCCAATTCAAGCCAAGTTCAACCACTCCCTCCTATTCGAGCCACAGCCAACAGGAGACTGGGCACGGTACGATTCTGCAACATCCGCTGCGTTGGTATGGAAGATTGATAGCCTCTACTTTGTTCGCTTGATAGCCTATTGCGATAGTATTGTCACCTCGGCGGAGCCCTGTCTGCCACCGATGCCGCTTCTATTCAGCACACTGCAAGAGCGTGCGTTCGAAAAAGGTGTATTTTTTGCACGCTACTACGATACTGCGTCTGTCATCATCAACGATCGCCGCGTTATCCAGTTGGTACAGCGCAGTTGTTCGCAATCGTCGCCACTGTTTCAGAGCAGCGTAACGCCAAGCAGTGTCTCTAATCAGCGAAGCCGTACATCTATTCATGCTCACTACGATCGCTTGCGGCGAATGCTCGTGTGCACGATCGAGCGCGCCAGCAGTGAATCCTCCGAAGCTTTCCATTTGACTGCATGGAATACCCGTGGCCAACGAGTTCTTCACCGCGCCTATCCAAGCCGCAATGAGCATCGAGAGGAGGTTGCTATTCCGCTAGATATACTGTCGGCGGGCATCTATGTGATTCGCTGCAGAGTGGGGTCTTCGATGGCAACCCACCTGGTAAGTGTCCAGCCTTGAGCTATTGATTACCTGTGTTACTTCCAGTGACCTAAAACCGCCCGAACGGTATCGCAAAGCTCCTCCGTTGCTCTATTCCACCACACATAGAACACGAGATACCATGCACTGTTGTAGCAATAGTTTTTCGCAAGGTGCATGGTGCACATCGGGCTCCGAAAGCGTAATTTGATCCAGTGTTATGGTTGATTGTGAGTTGCACGTTCGAATATGAGTACACATCCATTCCTTGCAGCGCTCGACGAGCGCGTTCTGCTTTTTGATGGCGCGATGGGCACAACAATCCAGCGCTACGAGCTTTCAGCCGATGACTTCGGCGGAAAGCAGTTTGACGGCTGCAACGAGATTCTTTGCCAGACTCGACCGGACATTATCGCAGCCATTCATCGTGACTATCTGGAGGCAGGTGCCGACGTCATCGAAACCAATTCGTTTGGCTCGTCGGCAATCGTGCTGGCAGAATATGGCATCGCAGATCGTTCCTACCAACTGTCGCGTGCAGCGGCAGAACTTGCTCGTCGGGCTGCCGACCAGGCAAGCTCACCCGATAGACGGCGCTTTGTTGCCGGCTCCATCGGACCGGGGACAAAGCTCCCGTCGCTCGGGCATATCAGTTTCGACGAGGCCGAGGAAGCATTCTTCACACAAGCACGCGGGCTGATTGATGGCGGTGTTGATGTGCTGTGTATTGAAACGTGCCAGGACCCGCTCCAGGTAAAAGCAGCGCTCGCCGGTGCCGAACGTGCCATTGCTGCATGGCGCTCGAGCACAACCCCCGATTGGCGCTGCCATCAGATTCCAATCATCGTCAGCGTCACGATCGAAACAACGGGTACCATGCTGATGGGGACCGACATTGCTGCCGCACTGACGACATTCGAGCCATACGAAAGCATCGTTGCATTTGGGATGAACTGCGCAACAGGTCCAGCAGAAATGGAGGAGCACATTCGGTACCTTGTTCATCACTCGCCCAAACCAGTGTTTGTAATGCCGAATGCTGGTCTGCCAGAGAACATCGGTGGCAAGGCGCACTACCACCTCCAGCCGAGTGAGCTGCTGGCGTGGATGAAACGGTACGTCGAGGAATTCGGCGTCCGCATTATCGGCGGATGTTGCGGCACAACAAGTGAGCACATCCGTGTTCTTGCCGAGTGGCTTGCTGAATATAACCAGCGTCCTGAGGTGCGGAACCGTGAGCGTGCTCGCCGCCAGCAGTGCGCGCTCATCCCCAGTGTCAGTTCGCTCTATACGAGTGTGCCCCTGCACATTGATAATCCGCCGGTGCTTGTTGGCGAGCGCTGCAATGCAAACGGTTCAAAACAGTTTCGCCAGCTCTTACTCGAGGAAAACTACGACGCCATGGTATCAGTGGCAAAAGAGCAAATCCGTGAAGGTGCACATATCCTCGATGTCTGCGTTGCATACGTCGGACGCGATGAAGTCCGCGATATGCGGGAGGTTGTGCGTCGTTTCCGGACACAGGTGATCATTCCGCTGATGTTTGATTCCACCGAAGTTGCTGTCCTCGAAGAAGCGCTCAAGCTCTACGGAGGACGTGCCATCATCAACTCGATCAACTTTGAGGATGGAACCCAGAAAGCCGATGCCATCTTGCGCCTTGCCAAGCGCTTCGGTGCTGCTGTCGTGGCACTGTCCATTGACGAAGAAGGGCAAGCCTACACGGTCGAAAAGAAAGTGTCCATTGCTGAGCGTATTCGAGATCATGCCGTCACCATTCATGGTCTGCGCCCGCAGGATTTGATTTTCGATCCGCTGACTTTCCCGCTCGGTTCGGGTCAGGAAGATTTGCGACAGAGTGCAATCGCGACGCTGGAGGCTATCCGGATCATCAAGCAACGCATGCCTGGTGTGGCGACAATTCTTGGCATCAGCAACTGTTCGTTTGGGCTGTCGCCTCGCATTCGGCACATTCTCAATTCCGTGTTTTTGCACTATGCCGTCGAGGCTGGATTGGACCTTGCCATCGTTCATGCATCGAAGATTGTACCGCTCTACACCATAGACGAGCGCGGTCGGGAGCTTTGCCGCCAGCTCATTTTCGACGAACGTCGCTGGGAAGAAGTCGAATCGTAGCGCTGATCGCGAGAATTGTGCGTGTTGGTGCATTCGAACGTTGCCTCAGCTCTGACGGATGATTTTTCCGCTTGCTTCTAAAGCCGCTCGATAAGCAGTAACGGCGCGTTCTTTGGCGAACGTGTGTTCAATCATTGGGGGTGGATAGTCCGGTGTTCCCAGCTCTGGTATCCACTGTCGGATGTATTGACCGGTTGGATCGAACTTCGCTTGCTGGAGTAATGGATTGAACACACGGAAGTATGGCGCAGCATCGCAGCCAGTGCCAGCCGCCCATTGCCAGTTGCCGTTGTTGCTCGATAGCTCGTAGTCGAGAAGCTTGGCAGCAAAGTATGCCTCGCCCCATCGCCAGTCAATCAGTAAATCTTTGGTCAGAAAGGACGCGACAACCATCCGAACGCGATTGTGCATGTAGCCGGTTGCATTCAACTGACGCATGCCGGCATCAACCAGTGGGTAGCCAGTTCTACCCTCGCACCACCGTTGGAAATCGTCTGGGTCGTTGCGCCAGCAGATGGCATCGTATGCCGGATGGAATGAGCGGTGCACGACGTGTGGGTAATTTGCCAGTATCATCATGAAAAACTCGCGCCAAATAAGCTCCCCAAGCCATGCGTCCGCACCGAACTCGATAGCGCGACGAATCAGCGAGCGTACGCTGATAGTTCCGAAACGCAGATGTACGCTTGCATGCGAGGTCGCATCGAGCGCCGGATAGTCGCGGTTCTGTTTGTAGTGCAGCAGTGTTTGCTCATCGAGTTGAAGCGGGGGAATGTCGAGTGGGCTTTCTTCAAATCCGATTTCCTCCAGTGAAGGTATTCTCAGCGGCTGGGTTTTCCAGAGGCGATCGGCAAGATGATCTGTGCTGCATTCGGCATAATCGTCCGGAGTCAGCTTTGCCTTCCATGCTTTGCTGTAGGGCGTGTACACGGTGTACGGCGAACCGTCAGGCTTGACGATCTCGCTACGCTCGAATATGCACTGATCTTTGAACGTGTAGAACGGAATTCCTCGCTCACGCAACCAGCGCTCTACGGAAGCATCGCGTTCGATTGCAGCGGGTTCGTAATCGTGGTTGGCAAAGACTGTAGCAATATCGAACCGCTCGAGAGCTTGAGCAAACGCTTCGAGAGGTGTGGCATTGAACACAACAATGTCGCTCCCGTAGGCGCGCAAGTGGGCAGAGAGTTGTTGGATGCACCGGTAAATAAACGTAACGCGCCGATCGCGCCGATCCTCGAGTTGATCGAGTATTGTTCGGTCGAAAATGAATAAAGGCACGACCGGAAGACCATGCGTAAGGGCAGCGCTGAGTCCACGATTGTCTTCAAGTCGAAGGTCACGCCGAAACCAGAACAGGTTGACGCGCGGTCGGTCCATGTGGCAATCAAACGTAGTGGAAACACGCTCCAACAAGCACACACACAGAGCGAAAAGTTCCAGCATCGTTCTGTGCGATCTCGTCGGTTTCCGAAATTTGTGCAGTTGAATCACCGACGTTTCAGTGTGAGTATGACAGTTCAACCGTATCGCCCCAAACACCGCATCCGAATTGTGACGGCAGCATCGCTGTTTGATGGGCACGACGCTGCGATCAACATCATGCGGCGCATCATGCAAGCAAGCGGTGCAGAGGTTATCCATCTTGGTCATAACCGTTCGGTTGCCGAGATTGTACAGTGTGCGATTCAGGAAGATGTCCAGGTGATTGCCGTGACGTCCTATCAAGGCGGGCACATGGAGTTTTTCACGTACATGTATGACTTGCTTGCCGAGCGTGGTTGTGCGCATATCCGCATCGTCGGCGGTGGTGGTGGAACGATACTGCCCACCGAAATTGAAGAGCTTCATCGCTACGGCATCACGCGGATCTATTCGCCCGACGATGGTCGCACGCTAGGGTTGCAGGGAATGATCAACGATGTGCTCCAACGTAGCGACTTTGAAACGCCCGTGACGTTTGTGCCAGAGGAGCTCGAGCAGGCGGTTGCTGATCGCGATGATCGAGCCATTGCACAGGCGATTTCAGAGTTAGAGCGAGGACACCAGACAATCGAGTGGGAAGCGGTTGCACGCCGGCGGAATCATCCGTGCTGCGTTCTCGGCATTACCGGTACAGGTGGTGCAGGGAAGTCATCGCTAACCGATGAGATCGTCCGCCGATTTTTAGAGGATTCGCCCGATAAAACAGTTGGCATTTTGTCGGTTGATCCATCGAAGCGAAAGACTGGAGGCGCGCTCTTGGGCGACCGGATCCGCATGAATGCAGCATTCTCGCCCCGCGTGTACATGCGATCGTTTGCCACACGCCAGGCAAACTTGGCGCTCAGTCCATACGTGCGCGATGCAATTTGGGTGCTCAAGGCAGCCGGTCATGATTTGATCATCGTCGAAACTGCTGGTATCGGGCAGAGTGATTCCCAGATCACCGACATCGCTGACATTGCGCTCTACGTTATGACGCCGGAATATGGCGCTGCGACGCAGCTCGAAAAGATTGACATGATTGACTACGCCGATTTGATCGCAATAAACAAATTCGACAAGCGTGGTGCGCTCGACGCGCTCCGCGATGTGCGCAAGCAGTACCAACGTTCCCACGGCTTGTGGAATCAGCCGTTAGAAGCGATGCCAGTCTATGGGACGATCGCCTCGCAGTTCAACGACGAAGGAACCAATGCGCTTTACCGTGCCTTTATTGACCTGGCAGCGCAACGGCTGCGGCTTCCATGGACGACAGACGTCGAACACACCAGCCCCATTAGCACACGCATGACAATCATTCCGCCGGAGCGTTCGCGTTACCTTGCCGAGATCGTTGAATCGAACAAACGCTACGATGCACGCGTCGCACAGCAAGCACAGATTGCACGGCGACTTTACCAGCTTCGCGGAGCAATCGAGCAACTCCTCGCCCAGGACGAGAGCGATGAGCGCTAAGCTCATCCCGTTGAGCGTGCTATTGCTAATGATGGGATGTGCCAGCAGTCTTCGCTACACGCAATCAATCGCGGCACGGGGAATAAGCGGGCTTCAACAGCAGTTGCTCGATGCAGCCGCTGCATTAGTTGGCACGCCATACTGCACCGGAGGTGCTGGCAAGCAATGCGTTGATTGTTCGGGGTATGTGCAGGTCGTGTTTGCAACCGTTGGGGTGTACCTCCCTCGTACAACCCTCCAACAATCGCTGGCTGGTAGCGCAGTCCGAGTGTCAGAGCTGCAAGCGGGCGATTTAGTCTTCTTCCGCTTGGCGGGCAAGCAGCGCGTCTCCCACGTTGGCATCTACGCCGGCGATGGCACAATCTTTCATGCATCCCAGTCGCGAGGTGTTGTCCGCGAACGGCTCTGGGGAACATATCTGGAGCGCGCCATCAGCCATTGCCGCCGAGTCCTGAACACACTCGAAGACGTGTTGCCGTAGTCCGCAAAGATTACTTGGAATTACAAGAATAATTTTATTCTTGACAAACTGAAACAAACACTAAAAAGGAGCATTATTTTCGCACGCATGAAATTTTGTCCAACCATCGTCGGTGGTGATACGCCATGAAATCGCTCCACATGTTGCTTGTTCTAACGGTTGGCATTCTCCTTTCGAGCGTGCCGCTTTCTGCCCAGCTTGCTTCGAATGTTTGCAGCCCGAACGCATCGTACTACGGCTGTATGAGCATCATGAGCTTCGGGATTGGGTCGAGCACCTGGACTAACTCAGCCGCATACCCCAACTGCGGTGCCGCTTATACCGGTACCGGTACAAATTCAAACTACACCTTCAATGGTGCTGCAGGGCAAACAGTCACCTGGTCCTGCACCGCGGGTAACTACTACGGCTCCTACTACGACGGTTATCTTTTCATCTGGGTGGATTGGAACAACGACGGCGACTTTTTTGATGCCGGTGAACAGGTCGCGTCGTATTGGTACATCTACCAGTCAACGTCCGGATCATTCACAGTGCCCAGCAGCACAACCATGGGACCCAAGCGCATGCGGGTGTTATTTGGATATTGGTACTATGTTGATTACGTGTATTATTCGGGTGCCAATCATCCTTGTGCTGGCAATTACACAACGTACTACAACTATGGGGATTTCCGCGACTTCACGCTCAATATCATTGCCAACAACGATGCTGGAGTGACAGGACTGACGACCTCAACACCGCCACCATTCCCACCGGGCAACAATACGGTGCAGGCAACAATCAAGAACTACGGCGGGAATACGATCACGAGCGCTACGGTCAATTGGTCGGTCAATGGCGTTACGCAAACGCCAGTGCAATGGACCGGATCGCTGCCGTCTGGGCAAACAACAACGGTTAATTTGGGGAGCTTTAATTTCCCTCAAGTCGGCGCACTTCAAGTTCAAGCATGGACATCGAATCCCAACGGTGTAACGGATCCTGTTCCATCGAACGACTATTCTTCAACGTACCTTTTTGGCGCTGCCTTGAACGGCACGTACACCATCGGCGGAACCAATCCTGACTTCCCGACCGTTGCAGCAGCGGCAAATCAACTGACTGCAGGCGGCACGTTAGGTGCGGTGACGTTTAACATACGCCCTGGGACGTACAGCGGTCACGTGTTTATAGCCAACCCACCGGGGAATCAGCAGAGCCGACCGATCGTGTTTCAGTCGGAGAACGGGAATGCGGCGACGGTGATAATCGTTCACAACGGAGGAGCGACGCAGACGGCGGCGTTGAATGCGACGGGAGTAGCCGGCGGAGAGCCGACAGTACGGTTGCTCAATGCTGATTACGTGACGTTCAAGAACGTGACGATCAGTGCGACGGGGACGGGAGGCTCGAACTGGGCAGTGTGTGCCGAGTTGATGGGCAACAGCACCAGCGATGGGTGCGACGGAGTGACCTTTGATGGTGTCGTGTTCAGTGGTCGTCAGGCGAGCAGTTTTGTGTACAACGACATATTGCTGTTGTCGAACGCGGCGTATCACACGGGATTGGTTGTTAAAGGCTGTACGTTCCAGAACGGGAGTGCGGGGATGTACATATGGCGGACAGTGACGCCATTCATGGGCGGTCATCAGTACGAGGACAACACGTTCACGAACTTTTATGCGGGGGCGATCTTTTCGAATGTGACCGATGGTTTGGTGATACGGCGGAATGTGATGACGAGCAGTTCGACGGGCATCAGTGCGGGCGTTAACATAGCCAACAACATTGGTGATTTTCGGTTTGAGAAGAACCGGCTGAATTTGACTGGTGGTCAGAGCACGTCTGCGCCGGGCTTGTTGTTGCAGGCGCGGTCGAGCAGCAATCCGGGGACACCGTTGGTGGCGAACAATTTCATTCGGGTTAGTGGAGCGATGTGGGGGATACGGTGTTCTGGTACGTCGAACACGAAGGTA
>FWWL01001292.1_pt1 | contig 60867 bp, 52 predicted proteins | sample 2228331 | NCBI WGS metagenome assembly FWWL01 (sample SAMEA103939775, study PRJEB20133) | metagenome
TCTCGTCCGACACCCGCCACCTCACTAAAAGAGCGGCAATCATCCCGGCGAATGGGCACCGCGCAAGGCGGCCCTCAGGCCCCGCTTACGCAAGCACGATCTTTTTACCGAGAAGACACTCGCGTTTCTGGCGAGCGTCGCGACCGGCACGGTTCGGCGCCTTAACACCGTCTTTCCCTATGAGGCGAAGCAGATTGGCGAGGATTTCGAGGCAATGGCGACCTACGCCAATCTTCAGCTGATCGCGGAGGCCCGTCCCCTTCAGCCGGTCGAGCTCATTTCCTTCCCGGCCACCGGAACCGGCACATATCAGCTTGTCCGTAGCTGTGCTGCGCTAGGCAGGCCCCATCTCCACAGGCAATCTGGAACGCGGTGCCTAGGAGAGGCGTCGGCGGCGTAACGCCATCGATCCGGGCGAGCACGATCGGGCCGCCGCAGCTCTTGCAGGCGACGCCGAGGTAGAGGCTTCCCGGCTTGAGGTCGAATTCGATCGCGCGCCCGATCGGCTCCATCACTCGACCACCGATATTTGATCCGGCTCGAGCAACTTGCGCTCGAGAAGCTCAGTCCGAGCGTCTGCTGGGTTGGGTGTGAACAGCAAGACACGCAGATCCTCCAGCGCACGGGAGAACGAGACATAGGCGAGTTTCCGCCCGCGCTCTCTTTGGCCGTCGGTGGGCTCTCCTGCGGTCGCGGGGGTGAGGATCTTGGTGAAATTGTAGTTGTTCCAGTTCGCCTCGACATCATCATAAACTACCAGCACCTTGGGATACTCCTCGCCCTTCACGCCGTGCTGGGTGCTGAACGCCGTATTGCGGGAGATGAAGGTCGCGTAAGGCGCGATCTGGTCCACGCCCATCTGGAAAAATGCATCGGCGAGCCAGTCACCCTTGTCGAGGCTATGGGCATCGGCGTCATACTCCTCGGCGCGCGGGGCTCGGGTGAGATGCTCGCGCAATTTGTCGGATGTGCGAATAATCTGCCTTTCGTGACAAAAGCGAAGGAGGTCGCCGAGCGTGCCAGTTGTCCAGAGGTCAGCCAGCTGACCAACCAGCGCATTGGAAGTGTCGATCATCATTTTCAGCGTGTTCGGCGCGTTCGGCCCGTCCGCTGCAAAGGCGGGACTATCGCGTCTCAAAATATCGATGATCGCACGGCTGTCGCCATCGCCCCGCGCTGTGATCAATGGCAGGATCGTTTGTGTGAGCGGAACAAGCAGAAAATGCTCGCCGGCTTCGAAGTCGTCTTCGGCGCGCGATGAGGCATACGAGCCGTTGAACAAGCGATTGAGCTCGGCAAACCCCATTCGACGCGCGATCATCTGTCGAACGAGGAAGAGCTTGATCACATCATCGCGATCCTGCCAGTCCCAGTCCGCAACCGCCGCATCCATCCGGACCAGCGCCCGTTCGATCTGAGCGTCAGAATATCGGTTTCTGGGAAGCTCAGGCACCTCAGACTGGACTAGCCTGAATTCTACACTGCCCTCCCGTCCTTTATTGTCACCCGCAGCATATTGTTCGACGTCACTTCGATATGCGTTGAGGAGCCGGATGACGCTCTCGGAGCACCGGAAATTTTCGGTTTTCGTGATCGTCTCAGCGCCTTCGGGCGGCGCGAAGGAATGGGCGGTTTCATCATAGATCTGCTGCCACGGATCGCCGAAATAGCCGACGATCGGCAGGCCCTCCCCGACACCAACGAGATTGAGGCCCGTGACAATGCCTTCGAACGTGTCTTGGGCTTCGTCAACGAAGATGTAGGGAAATCTGAGGCCAGTGATCCGCCGAAAGGTGGCATTATGAGCCAGAAGATACGATGCGATCGCGATCACATCGTCATGGCTCAAGCGGCCTTTCGGATAGTCGCTGAACCGGACATCCCGATACTGAAACTCCTTCACCTCATCGAGGCCGGCAAGTTCCCCGTCCAGACGCTCAGCCTTGGCACGCGCATCGCGCGCGGTTCGGCTATTGCCGCCATTGTCCTTGTCCCGCTCCTTCTGAATCAGGGCCGGCAGCCGGTCAAGGCGCAACGCATCCCGAATGTCGTCCTGAAAACGCCCAATCTGTTCCCAGAGAAATCCGTGCAGCGTAGAGACGAGATAGAGATCGTCGAAACCCAGCCGCGATTTGATCACCTCGACCGCACGCTTCGTGAACGTGATGCAGGCGATGCGTTGGCCATTCTGCCGTAGCGCGCGGCCTTCACGATCACGGACACGGTCCAATGCCTCGACTAGCGAACTCGTCTTGCCGGAGCCCGCGCCCGCAATCAGTGCGAAACTGCGGTGGCCATCGAGGCAATCGCGCACCCTGGCGTCGGCTTCGCTCTCGACCCATGTCGCCATCGTCAAACTCCCGCTGGGGCATTCGGTGCCGGCGCTGGCCCGCACAGGCGTGTTTCAAGCCAGCCGAGCCCCTCACCGATGTAGAGCGGCACCTTCCAGGCCGTGGCACCGGCCAACAGACTCATGGCAAAGTCGGTCTTCTTGAAATTGTCCGACCGGATGCGATCATAGATCGCCTGATAAGCGTCGGGAAGCACCTCTGGAATGTCGATGCCGACGGAAAGCGTGCCCGCGCGTAGGAGCGCGAAATTCTCGTAAGCTATCGCCTCCTCCAGCGTTCGGGGGCGCAATGCTTGCTGCACGGCGCCGTCGGTGACGGTGATATCCGTCTGGAAGGCGATACAGCGATCCTGCGCGACATTGATCTTGTCGGCGGATGCCATCCCCATCAGGCCGCCGATAGTTGTCTGCACGCAGAGCTTTTTCAGTGTTGCGTTCGATGTCCGTGCATCGGGCACGTCGGCTCTGCAAGCACTCGGATAACCGGTCGGCGCGACGGAATCGATGTCGGTCACGACCAGATATGGGATCCGCAAAAACGCCAGTAGCCCCTCGAAGCGGTGCGCGAACGCGCCGCCTACCTCCAGAACGGTCAGGTATGTCGCCCGCAGTCGGGACGCCGAGGCTTCGATCATCGACGGCATGAGCAATTTCTCGACGGCACCTTCCACGAGAATAGCGGCATCCGCGAAGAACAGATCGCAGTGAGTGAGGCGGAGATAGCGTTTCAGGAATGCCAGTGATTCAGCGGGTGATACGAGTATGCCGTCGATGACCTCTGCCTCGGGCTGAAAGGCCCGCAGGCTTCGAACGTCCGAAGCGTTGCGAATACCGCCATTGGCGACCTCACCGCTCAGATGGCAACGCTGGAAATAGCGAACTTTCTCGAAGTCGACCGCATCCAGAATGTGGGACGAGTGCGTTGTGACCACCAGTTGCGGTACGAGGTCTGCCTGCCCCGCCGCCTTCGCGGATTGATCGATCACGCTCCACACGTTCGCAATGAAGGTCTGCTGGACCTGAGCGTGGAGATGCACCTCGGGCTCCTCGATGAAGATGAGGTGACAGAGCGGGCGATTCTCGGCGGTAAGGAGCCACTGCGAGTGAAAATGTCTGGCCTGAATGGCCATATATATGAGGTTCTTGAACCCCAGCCCGTTGTAGAGTTCCGGCAGTTCATGCGCGCGGCCGGGATCGACGTAGAGCAACTCGGTATTGCCGCGTAGCGCGGTCTCCGGACTGAGCGACGATATGATTCGCAGCTCGCGATCGTTGATCGACGGCACGCCAAGATCTTTGATCAGGCTGATCAGCGGATCGAACTGCTTCGCGTAATGCTCGGTGAGCTTCTGATTGTTCTCGTCGATGACCCGATGCGCTTCCGCAGCATGGTCTGTCTGCTCCAGATTCTTTCGATAGTAAGAGGCGAAGGCGGACGAGAGCCGATTGCTACGGCTGCTGTCATCGTCATTGATATTCCGCTGCGCATCGACAAAATCGACTCGAATGAGATGCTTAAGTAGGCGACGGCCCTCGTCGGGATCCAGCTGGTTAGCATGCACCTCCAGTCCGCCGCCTTCGACGGCCCTTTCCTCCAGCGATGCATATCGCACGGCGGAATGTCGGCTCAGATTGTTATCAGTCGACAGATACTGGGAAAGCGTTTTCGCCCGACTCCCGTCGGCATCGGCGGGGTAAGCGGCGAAATATTGATCTCGCAGCTTTTTTGGCTCCTCGACGCCGTATGACAGCCGGATGCCGACCCGAGTGAAGTCCGACAATTTTGGAAGCAAAGTGAAAACCCGCCCGAAGGCGATCGTGTTCGGATCGATCGTGAACCAGAGGTCGAGTGATATTTCCGGCAGCGAGGTGGCTTCGTCATCAGCCCCGAAGGCGTCGAAATCCGCCATCCTAGCAACCGCGAAATCGTGGATTTTAAAGTCTCGGTCGCCGAGAAATGAGCGAAAGATCGCGGTCGCCGATGTCTTTCCGCTGTTGTTGGGTCCGACGAAGATAGTCTCCTTGTCCTCAATGTCGATTGCGACGGCTTCCAAGCGTCGGAAATTACGTATCGAAACGGCGCTCAGCTTCATAATCCCCCCGCGTGCTGCGCCCCGATATTAGCAGTTCGACCGCCTGTTAAACAGCGATCGCTCCTACCGGCCCGCGCCTAGATTGTTGCCCGCTTATCATTGTCTAACAAGGAGGCAAATGTCATCATTCTGGAGCTATCTGCGGTGAGTGTTAGTCTGATCTCCAATCGACAAGGCGATTAGCCGCCACGATACATATCTCCTTTTAACGACAGCCACCCTCAGCCGGGCTGTCTCCAATTGCCCGACGCTCTTCCTCAAAAATGCGCACGACGGGATCCCTGAACGGCAGCTTATTCCGATGGAGCGCTCCGAAGCGGACAGCCCGGAAAGTCCCAGTCCTTGCCGTCTAGCTGCTCAACAGGCGGGCCAGCGATTTACCTCACACCGTTCGCCTCGCAACGCGCCGCCACCTCGCCCACGGCTGCCCGGTAATGTCGACACACCCGCTCCTCGCGCATTCCAAAACGCCGTGATACTTCGGCCACGCTCATTTTTCGTCCGACGACAAGAATGAGTATGCCGCGCGTCAGCGGCTCCATTCCGGCGACAACTTGCCTGATCCGCGCAGCTTCCTCGCTGCCCCCAGGGCCAATCGGTTCGGCTATCATCTGCAGGTCAACAGTATCGAGATAGCGGTCGATCCGCGCGCAGCAACGGTCATCGTCCGCCAGGTTTTGAAGGCACAAAATCAATTTCGCCAATGCCTGGCGCAGGACAGTTAGATAGGTCACATCAGGACACTCCGCAAATCGGGTTCAGTCCCTCCAGGGACACCCAACCCACTCTCCCTCCCCTTCTAACCCCTGGAAATGCTGTTTCCCGTGCGGGAGGCATCACGCGTCCTGCCTGTCCCCTACCCTCTTTCTCCTCGCCACCTCCCAGCTTCACACCCCGCCCTCACCGCTGCGACAGCGATCACCGCCCGTAGGGCCGGGATCGGCGCAGCCGAGCCCGGTCGGCGCGGCGGCACGCCGTGCCGACACGAGCGCGATGCCCGCGCAGCGGGCAGTCGCCCACCCCCTGCTTCAGCTGCTAATTCGCTTCGTAAAAACGTCATAATGGGTTTCTTAGGGGGTTGCGCTGCCCCGCCAATCCGGCAAGGTAGCCCCGCTTCTGTTGAAAGCGCAGAAGTGGGGCTTAGTAACCCCTGCATATACAGCTCGGTCGCAGTTTCACTGGGGCCGGGTGGCATGCGCGTATGTCCAGCCGGCAACGGTAAAGGCGCATGCGCCTGTGTGTATGCCAGGTTACTAACATCCGGCTTTGGCCGTCGCCCCGAGAGGACATAGGTGCGACGAATGAGCCAGGGCAGAAGCGAGGATCGCCTGCGCGATCCGGTCATAACCAGAGATTCCGGCAGGTTCAGCTTCCCGGAATTCTACACAAGGGAGAAGCCCCGCCTCATGCGCTTCTTCGCGCGCCAGCTTGGCAATCAGGCCGATGCCGACGAACTCGCCCAGGAAAGCTTCACCCGATTCGTGCGCGCAGCGCCCGCACAAGCGCTTGCCAGCCCGCAGGCTTACCTCACGCGCATCGCGACGAACCTGCTGCGCGATTTCGTCGAGCGCGGATCGACCCTGTTGTCGAAACGCACCAAGCCGCTCGACGATGGCCTGCATGCAATTGCCCCATCCGACACCCATCGCGAGTTGCAGGCAAAGCAAGATCTGGCGCGCTGGACGCTGATCCTCAACCAACTTCCGCCACAAACGCTCGATATCTTCATGCGCAATCGGGTCGAAGGTCAGACCTATGTCGCGATTGCAGCGGAGCTCGATCTTCCGCTCTGGGTCGTGCAGAAACAGATGCTCAAAGCCATTCGCCATGTTACCGCCTATCGCGAGGCGAATGATGACTGACCTGCCTGCCGATCATGATCCCCACGAAGGATCGCGCGATGCCCATGAATGGGCCATGCTGATCATGGCCGACGCGGACGCTGTGCCAGATCCCAGGAATCTCGACAGGCTGGGTCCACATCAGCGTGCCTTCGACGTCTGGATCGCCGAAAACCCTTCCCGTAAGCTCGCCTATCTGCGCGTGGTAGACACCGTGCAGCAGGCAAGCCAAGCCGCCGTACAAACGCATTCGCGCAGGCCTCTCCTGCACCAGACGCGAAAAGTGGAAAGCCGTCCACCACGGCTTCTCCTCGCCGCATCAGTGGCGCTTTGCCTCCTTGCGGCAACGGGTCTGCTTTGGCGTTCAACCGATGCACCGCCCTCGCTGATCGGGCAGAGCGAGGCGCGCACGCCGCTGGAGACACGGGTCGGCGAGGTGCGCACGGAGCGCCTTGAAGATGGCAGCTCTATCTTATTGGATACCGACACGTTGGTTCTGATTGGATATACTGCCGAGCGCCGCACGATCGAACTCAAGCGTGGACGTGCCCGCTTCACCGTTGCCAGCCAGACGGCAAGACCCTTTTTGGTACATGGGGGCGGCATTGAGGTGACGGCAGGCGTCGGCCAGTTCGACATGACGATCCGTAAGGGCGCACGCGTTCATGCCATCGAGGGCGAGGTCAATGTCACACTACCCCGCACTGACCCGCGCCAGCTGCCCAAAGCCCTTACATTGCATTCCGGCCAGCTATTGACGCTCAAGGCTGGACAAATCCCGGATTTTTCCGTCAATCCTGCCAAACGGTCAGAGCAGCAATGGGTGAGCGGCGTGAAGAGCTATGATTATGTCCCGGTCAGCGACGTCATCGCCGAAGCAAACAGCTATAGCGAGACCAAGATCGTCCTGGCTCAGCCAATGCTAGGCGCGCGCGAGATTTTCGCTGACATCGAAATCCGCAATATTGAGCGCGTTGCCCAAGCCCTGAGCAGCTTTCTCAACCTCAAGATCGAACGAACCCAGAAAGACATATTGCTGCTCACCGCCGAAAAATAATGACGCATTGCAGCTTTAGATAGGCACGCGCCCGTCTTCCGTTCTGAGCCTCAATAAGAGGCCCTGCGGAACAAGGGGGCAATTTTCATGCGTATCGGTAAAATTGGGCTTCTCAGCGGCGTTGCACTGTCCATGTGCATTCTGGTTCCCCAGATCCATGCCCAGGAAGCACCCAAAAGCTACGATCTGCCTGAGCAGGATCTTGGCGATGCGCTGCGCGCCATAGCCAGGATGAGCGATTATCAACTCGTTGCCGATGGCCGGTCGCTCAAGGGTCGTCGCGCCCCGCCTCTTGCCGGGGCCTACACGCTCGAAGACGCCGTGGCTGCCCTCCTCGCGCCTTCGGGCCTCACCGCTGACATCAGGGAGCGCACCATCACCCTGCGGGGGCGAGAAGCGCCGTCGCGCGAGGCGGTAACAAGCGCGACGGACATCGAACTGTCGGTCACCGGATCCCGCATTCGCGGCGCGAAGCCAACATCTCCGGTAATATCGGCCAGCCGCGAAAAAATCGTCGAGCTCGGCCATAGCGACCTTGGATCATTCGCACGGAGCATCCCGCAAAATTATAATGGCGGCCAGAACCCCGGCGTGGTGTCCGCTCGGCAGAATGGTTCGGAAAATGTCACGTCGTCGTCCGCCCTTAACCTCAGAGGACTGGGCGCAGACGCTACGCTCACTTTGCTAAACGGACATCGGCTTGCCTATGACGCGGTGAGCCAGGGCATCGATATCTCGGCTATCCCGCTGGCAGCGGTCGAGCGGGTCGAAATTGTCGCTGACGGCGCATCGGCGCTTTATGGTTCCGATGCGGTCGGCGGCGTCGCCAACATCATCCTCCGCCGCGATTTCGACGGCCTCGAAACCAGCGCGAGAATTGGCGGCGCGACCGATGGCGGGGCGTTCCAGCAGCAATATAGCGGGGTGACGGGTCGCCGATGGAAGAGCGGCGGCATCATGATCGCTGCTGATTTCGCCAAGGCGACCGACGTCTCTGCCGGCCAGCGTTCCTACACGCATGGCGCCGTGAACCCTGAAATGACCATATTTCCGTCAAACAAGCAATTGAGCGCTGTAGTTGCAGGCCATCAATCCTTGGGCGACGTTATGGAGTTCGGGCTCGATGCCCATTATATCCGCCGTAAATCCAGTTTCTCACTGCCCAATGGCAGCGGCACCAATATTCAGTCCGGCGCCATCGCCTCCCCGGACGTCGAGAGCTGGTCCATCAGCCCGTCCCTCACCTTCCACCTGCCTACCGACTGGGAAATGACCGCCCGCTTCACGCGCGCTATCAGCGATAGCGGTGTCAAGGCGGAAGTCTTCTCAGGCAACAGCCGGTTGTTCGTCAACGATGTGCGCTACAAGAATGATCTTTGGTCAGCAGAGTTCAGCAGTGAAGGCCCTCTCATTTCCTTACCAGGTGGAGAGGCACGTGTCGCGCTGGGGGCCGGACTGCGTGCCAATGGCCTGGATGGCTCGATCTTCAGAACGACGTCCGCTGCAACCTTTGCCATCCAAAATTATACAGACTCGCAGACCGCTCTATTCGCTTATGGCGAGATGTTTCTACCGCTGATCGCTGGCGCAAATGCATTGCCACTCATTCACGCGCTACAGATCACCGGCGCGTTGCGATATGAACGCTATGACAAGATGGGCAGCCTTGCGACACCCAAGCTTGGCATTGCCTATCAGCCGATCGCCGATCTGACGCTCAAGGCCGCGTGGGGGAAATCGTTCAAGGCGCCGACGCTCAGCCAATTGAATATCGCTCCGCAGGCGACGATGTACGCTTCAAGCCGATACCTGCCAGCGCCCCCAACCAACGAAAATGTTCTGCAGATCGACGGAAGTCGAAAGGCGCTGGAGGCTGAAAAGGCCAGGACCCTTACATTCACCGTCCAGTTGGAGCCTTCATCGATAGCTGGTCTGAAACTCGAGGCCAGTTTCTTCGACGTCCGTTACAAAAACCGCGTAACTTATCCCATAGCGTCCAGTTCGCAGGCATTCAGGGACGAATATGCCGACCTCATCATTCTCAATCCGACCCTCGATCAGGTATTGGCGGCAACTGCCAGCCTGCCGCTCGGCGTTCAAAATCTAAGTGGCACCGCTTATGATCCTGCAAACCTTGCTGCGATCGTCTACACCGGATATCAAAATGTCGCCCGTCAACATATTCAGGGGGTGGATAGTTCGATCGCCTATGCCTTCTTTTCCGGCAGCAGCGATTTTAAGCTTGAAGCCAATGCCAGCTACCTCAAAAGCGATCAGCAGCTAAGCGCGGGGCAACCCGTCTTCGAACAGGCCGGCACCCTATTCCGACCACCGCACTGGCGCGGGAGCGCGAACGCTAGCTGGAAGCGCGGCGAGATAAGTATGGCGATCGCCTATAATTATCTTGGCGGCACCGAAGACAGCCGAACCAGCACGACCTACCGGGTCAAAGCCTTTCATTCCGCTGACGCCACCCTCGGTTGGAAGCCTCAAGGTAGCGGCGTCTGGGATGGTTGGTCATTCCTGCTTGCGAGCCAGAACATCCTGAATCGGAAGCCGTCGCTTATTCGCACGACAAGCGTCGCCCTGCCCAATTATGATGCGACAAATTATCCCGCGATCGGGCGCACCATCAGTCTTACCCTTTCCAAGGCCTGGTGATGCTCATCTTCCTCGCGATGAGCCTTGCTGGCGCAGCTACGGTCGCCCTGCCGGTCGTAGCTGCGGATCTGGATTGCGCGAAGATGTTAGAGGTTCGCCGGCCAGCGGGAGCCACTCGCCCCATAGAGGCCACCGATCTCATCGAGACTCTGGATATCGGCTCCAATGGCGGGATGGAAAGCGATCCTGTTTTCACCCTCTCGCCCGATCGATCACGCCTCGCTGTGGCCGTGCGAAGGGCTGACGGGAAGTCGAACAGCTATTGCTCCGGCATCTATATCGTCAGCCAGGATGGGCAAGCATCGCTGATCGACGCGGGACCCGGCGTCGCCTTCTGGCGCTATGATAATTTCTTTGGCACGCGAGGATTTCCCACTGGCGTCACCAAGGTCATAACGCCCCTTTGGACTTCGAACGGCGAGAGCCTGGCTTTCCTGAAGCTCGTCAATGATCGGTTGCAATTGTGGCGTTGGGATGTGGGGGGCCATAGTCGCCCCGTCGCAGCACCAGAAGATGACATCGTTGATTTTCGCTTCGGGGCCGACGGCAAAAGCCTGGTGTACAAGCAGCGCGCGGATGGTCCGTCGACGGAAGAGCTGAACGAGGAAGCGCTGCGGGGCTATCGGCTCGATGAGCGCTTCTTTCCATTCGCGTCGCGCACGCCCTTTCCGCGCGGCGGCGCTGCCTATCGTTTTTACAGAGTGGATCTGGACGGCAGCGCTCGCGGGCCAGCAACTGAGGCGGAGATCGCCGCCTTCACCAACGATCGATCGGGGGCTCTGCGCAACGGCGCGACAATGGTCGATGTCAAAGCGGATGCCGAGGGTATGAGCCGGATCCATATGGTAATCGGGACGGCGGAGCAGTTTTGTCGCAGCGCCAGCTGCACCGACATCGAAGGTCAGCCATGGGTCACGCAGGCCGGACATATCCGGTTCGTACGGCGAGAAGGATGGGGCCGAAGCCTCGCTGCCATTTACGAATGGAAGGGCGGCGACACAGAGCCTGCCCGCCTTTTCCAGACGAGCGACCTGCTCAGGGGATGCGTACCCCTCGACGATGATGTCCTGTGCGTGCGCGAAAACGCGATCCGGCCCCGATATATAGACAGGATCTTTCTGCAGGACGGCAAGAGCAGAACTATCTTCGAGCCCAATCCCGATCATGCAAAGATCGTCCACGGCAGAGTTGAGCGCCTGCAATGGACCAATGCGATGGGAATCCGCAGCTTTGGCGATCTTGTCTATCCACCGACATTCCAGCCGGGCCGCTACTATCCGCTGATCATCACCCAATATGAAAGTCGGGGTTTTCTGCGTGGGGGCACTGGCGATGAATTCCCCATCCAGCTTTTCGCACAGGCAGGTTATCTGGTCCTCAACATCGAGCGCCCCCAATCGCCCGTCTCCGCCAAGCATCTTGCGCCACTTGAACGGCAGAGGCGCGAAAATGCCGACTTTTCCGCACGACGCAATATCCTATCGACCATAGAGACCAAGGTCTTGGAGCTGATCGACGCAGGCCTGGTCGATCCGGACAGGATCGGGATCACCGGGCTGAGTGACGGCTCGACAACAACGCAATTTGCGGCGCTGCACAGCCAAATGTTCAAGGCTGCATCGATCAGCGGCTGCTGCTGGGAGCCCTCCCAGACCTGGCTTCTGGGCACCGCCATCCAGCAACATTATCAAAGCATAGGCTGGCCCGCTTCGCCAGAAGCCGGTTCAGCCATCTGGTCACAAATGTCGCTTTCCCGCAATGCCAGCCGCGTTGCTTTCCCCATTCTCATGCAAGTGGCTGATGGTGAGCTTTACCCCACGCTGGAAGCTGTCCGCGCGCTGCGCGCTGCCAAGAGTCCGGTTGATGTCTATGTTTTCCCTGACGAACTCCATATCAAGCGCCAGCCAACCCACCGCCTGAATGTCTATCGCCGCAATCTACGATGGTTCGATTTTTGGCTGATGGACAAGATGCCCGCCGATGGCATCGAGAGTGAGGAAGCGTCGCGCTGGGCGCAGATGAGAAGAGATTGGAAACAAGGCCCGATACATTTGCCAATATCGGATTAGATGCTCAGCGCGCTACGTAGCTGCTACATCATCCGCGCCAATGTTCGATCCAGGCTTCTATGTCGAGCAGAGCCAGTAGCCGCATATAGCTCAGCTCGATCCCCGGATCGGACGCCAGGGCGACAGCGAGAGAATCGGCATCGACTAGGCCCCGCGCGACCAGCTGGCCGTCCATCAGGCGGTCGCGGACTTCCTTCCGTTTGCTGCGGAGAAGAGCGATTGCAAAACTGCTTGGACTGCCCTTGCGCCGTCGGTCCCGGATGATCGGCGGCAATGCATCATGATAGGCCTTGCGTGCGACGGCGCGGTCTCGGCCGCCCTCGACCATGTGCCAGCCTGGTATTGCAACCGCCAGTTCGACAATGGGCTGGGAGATGAGTGGATTTATAAGCGGCATGTCGAAGGCGCGCAGATAGCCCTCAAGGTGATTCTGGATGCGCAGCAGAAAAGCGATATGCCCTACCTTGCCCGCGCGCGAGGCATTCTGCGCTTCAAGCCACGGATGGGATAGCGGCCTGGACATTATGTCTTGCCGGGCCTCGCGCGTCATGAACTGGAGATTATACTGCCAGGCATAGGGGCGTGTTAGCTGACGATATTGACGCACGGCCTGCCACAAAACCGTCCATGCCGATATCTCCAATTTTCCGGCAATATCGCGCAATGTTCGCAAGGCGTCGGCACCAAGGCCTCGTGCTCTCATGCAATCAAGCAGCGGGCGCAGCGAATTACTATTATAAAAAACATTGTCGCCGCCACTGCCGGTGTAGATTGCGTCAGCTCCCACTACCCCTGCCACACGCATCGCGGCGGCGTGAAAAGCGGTTTCATGGATCAGACCGATCGGCTTGGGAAAATGTCTGGCAGTCGAAATGGACAGATCGATGTCAGCCAGATCATAGTCCTCCTCTATCAGAGAAGCACCGACAGCGCTGGCCATAGCATGGGCGTAGTCCCGTTCATTCCCAAGCCCATCCCCGGTGCTGATGGTGACGCAGCTAAAGGGCCTTTTGCTCGTTCCCAAAGCCGAGGCGACAATTGAAGAATCAAGGCCTCCCGAGAGGGTCAAAAGCGCCGAGCCTGTCGTTGACGCCCATGATGCAACGCAATGATCCACAGTCCGCTTTAGGCGCTCCTCGATCGCTGCCGCGCCACGCCGCTCTACCGGCGATATATGGTCCCAGGGTGACCAGAAGCTAGTTACACTGCTCCGCCCCTCCGTAAGGCGCTCATAAGTTCCCGGCAAAATTTCTCGAACATGTTGGATCGCCGTCGTTGCAGCGGGCAAATCTTTCGCGGCGAGATAGCGCGGTATTGCATCCCACGCGATTGTCGGCTTCAAAAGACCGGCAGACACGAAGAGAGATATGTCGGACGCCGCTGCCCAGCCACCCGATAGCGGGATAATATAGCAGGGCATCGCGCCGGAGGGATCCCGCATCATTGTCAAACCGCCGCCATCGGCAAGCATGGCGACATATCCACCCCAAAAGCGGTCACGCAGCGGGAAGATAGGGTCAGGTTGCGCCAAAGACTCGATCGCTAGCGCATCGTCTGGTGCTATTCTGCGGGCAGGCCCATATTTTGCAAACAGGGTGCCAAGGACATATCCACTGCCACCCGGTATGGTCAGAACATCCTCGATCGACCGGACAAGGATCGCGAGCCCTTGCTGCTGGATGGCGTGACGCAAACCGGTCGCGCTCTGCGCTCTTTGGATCAACCCTTCTAGCGCGACCTGAGCCGAACTCGAAAATATGAGAAACTGACGCAGCATCAGACGCAAAAAATTGGCTGGAAGGGTCGAATATTCTCAAGTCGGTCATTGAGGACGGTATCGCCCGACTGCACCCAGCAATGCGCAGAGAAAGGCTGGACACTTACGCCCATCACCAATGTCGCTTCCATGCCAGACGCACGGACCATATAGACATAGGCGATCGAACTTGAGAGGCAATGACGATGCCGGGGGCGCAACGGCGCGGTGGCAGCAAATGCCTGGCTAAAGCCTACCAAATCCTCCGCATGGCTGGCGGTAGTGGCCGGATGGCGCGTCCCAAGTCGGTTGATGATCGCCTCAAAACTGGACAGGCGCAGCCACACAATTGCACGAAGCTGGCAGAGGATGCTTCGCATCGCGTACCGAACAAAGGGCGATGACGGTTTAAGACTGAAATCCCTGGTTGCCCTATCGATAGCAGCCGGGCGGATTGGCGCGCAGGTGCCATCGCAGCGGATGAGAATGCGCGCGCGCTCCAGCTCCGCGAGTTCAGGCACGGGCTTTTCATCTTGCGAGAATTTTTGAAAGGCGCGGTCCCATTCCGGTTTGAGCGCGAAATAGCGGTCGCCGGGCACATCAAAGAATATCGTGCGGTTTTCGGACACGCAAAAATGTAGACCATCGCGAAGCCTGTAAGCCATGCTCGCACCTATTGCTGAGTGGCGAGAAGAAAGGCGCGCATCGCCAGGGATGCGCGCCTTTCCGCGATCAGTCGTCCGCAATGCCCATTTGCCGGATTTCGGTGCCCAGGCTGTCGGCGTTGCCGACGCCGGCACCCTTGGTCTCCACCGAGGCAGCGCCCAGATCGACGACCAGTTCGTCATGTTCGATGATGTTCGTCATGTTCATCTCCATCACAAAGCCGCACTATTTGCGGCGTCCATAATGGTAGGCGGCATTGGGCATATATCCGATCTTATAAGCTCCCATTCTGACAGCTTATAAGCTTGATTAGTCAATCGTCTCTCAGTCGTTTATTCTCCGGTTTGTTAAGTCGTTCATTTAGCGCCGCTGCTAAATGCTCACTGCTCTGGTGGCAGCCAATGAAATCTCATCAGCGTGTAACAGACGTCGACGGTGATATTGCCACATCGCGACACGCGTCGCATTTCTATTGCCCGAGCGGGTGACGTTCCAGAGGGTCGCGAGTTCTTCACCCTGCCGTCCGATCCCCCCCTCATGGAGCCGCAGGACGGCGAGTCGCTCTCCCGCCTGGATGATGGCGTCGAGATGCTCGCCATTGGGCGAACAGCCTGCCAGCAACGCGAAGAACTCGGCCGCAGCGTCGGCGATGGCAGCACCATCGGCGCTCTTGTTGACAAGGGCAACCGGCGGAGCGCCAATCTCCTCGAAACGGATCATCACCTTCACGATCAGGCGCACAATGTCGGCATGCCAACTATACAGATGAAAGGCGCTGCGCCGGGTTATGGTCGGAAGCGCGAAGCCGCCACCCCCCTGCATGTCGACAAGTCTCTCGCCGACCAGGCGGTTCAAGGCATCGCGGACCGGAGAAATACTGGTCCCGAACCTCTCGGCAAGGGTGTGGACGATCAATGGCAGGCCCGGCTGAAACTTGCCTGCCATGATCAGCTGCTTGATCTCCCGGTGAACCCGGGCGGCCGTATAGGCGTCAGGCGCCATGGCGCCACCTATGCTGCAGAGCCTGAGTCTGCCGGACCATTTTGCCCACCACCAGTCGGGCGGAGAAAGGTCCTCAAGCTCAGGTTGGATATAAATTCTATGCAGCGGGCTTCGAGTTCATACATGTCATCGAGAAAAAAATGGCGTGGAAAGTGCATATGATGCTCCAGAAACAGCATGGGAATGAGGAGATGCGCCGCCGAAAGGCCAAGGGCGTGCGTGCAGGCGACATGATCGTCGAAACGGGACTTCGGGTTGCCCGCTTCGATTTCGCGCAGCCAGCGCACGCCGATCCCGACGTCGGCTGCCAGTTGCTGTTGGGTTATACGATGGCGCCTGCGCCGTTCTTCAATGCGGCGACCAGAGATCGACTTGACCTCGGCCAGTATCGACGCCCCCTCTTCAAAGGCGCCACCTTGAGATGAGATCATCAGGTCCTCCCTGATCGCGTCTCAAAGCGTCCATGCACGTTCCAACGACCGCAGATTCGCGTGGATGACGCAATGCGTCAAATATATTCGTTTCCATCTTGAGACTATCGATTTCCCCCTTAGCGCCGTTGCGCTTGGGATAGGCAGACATGGCGTTCCAGTGCCGCAACTGTCCTGATCGGATCAGATCTTTCGTTGTCGTTCGACCCTGCTATTTCTTTGCGTTGCCCGCCTGCACGCGCTGCCACGCCTTTGCCAGCTCATGATCTTCACAGCTTTCCATCAGCGCGATCGCCAGATTGTGCAATGCTCCGACAGGAGGACGGACACCGATCAAATCCGATTCATCGAGCCGATTGAGGATGGATCCCGTCGCGCTATTGAGCACAGCGGTTGCCCCGACAAAATGCTCGCATTTGCCTGCCAGGCGCTTGAGCGATGGCATTGCCAGCTCTGCTACGAGCGCGTCGGTTTCCACCTTTTCCATGAGCATCACAGCAACGCCCAGGGTTGCGCCATAGGGAATGAAGCTCCTGGCGATCCGGGCGAGACGGTGGTGCTGGGCAAGGAACAGGTCTGTCCCCTCTTGCGACAAGCGCAGCCGGTACGTCCGCGAACGATGCCCTGTCATGCCCCAAGCCCTTTGCGATTCGCGTGTATGCCCCCCTGATCAAGACGACCGAGCATGAATTTGAAGTCGCTCACGGCCGATTTTTTCTGAAGTCAGCGCAAAAAGCGGCACTGAGATGCCGATTTCGGCACTTCAGTGCCGCTTTCGGCATCTCAGTGCCCTCCCCATTGCGACCCTTAAAAAGCTGACGCAACTGATTGCCATCGCGATGCGGACGACGAATTTCAGGCTGCTGCGGCAGAGAAAAGCCCAAGCCTGGCCGTCATCTTGCGCCGCACCGGAGGGCTAAACGCCTTCGCAACAGGAGACCTATATGAGACTGGCAATTGGGCCTGCCGTTGCGGCAGGGATGGTATCGGCTGCCTTGCTGGCACCATCAATAGGATGGTCACGCCCGGCGAAAATGCCGGTGACCCTTACGCCCCTGGCGCAACTCGATATCAGAGAGGCGAACGGGCAATTTGTGATCCGTCCCATACCGGCTGCATCCCAAACCTCGTCTAATCTTCTGCCGATCGGCGCATCGATCAGGATCGATGCACGCCTCCTTCGGGCCCAGGCCCGGCGTTACGGGGAACTGGCGCGATGAGATACGCCCCTGCGCTCACCGCCCTCGCCTCCATTTTCGCGCTTGCCGGTCCCAGCCAAGCGGAGGACGCGACGTCGGAACCCAGCCTTGCCATTGTTGCAGAAGCCGCTGAGAAACAGCTGCGCCAGACCTTCACCAATCTCCAGTTCGAGGATTTCGGGCCATCGCCGGTCGCAGGGCCGATTTATCAGGCAAGTGCCGGTGGCCGGCTTATCTATTATGCCCCGCAAAGCGAGCATATCCTCTTTGCGACCATCTATGATCGCAATGGTCTCAACCTCACTGCGCTGGATCAGGAAAACCGGGCGCGCAAGCAATTATCCGCGATCGATCCGGCGCAGGCGCTGGCGATCGGCCCGGAGAATGCGCCCACTATCATCGAGTTTACCGATCCCGACTGTCCCTATTGCCGCGCGCTCGACCGCTTTTGGGCGACGAAGGCTGCCGAAGGGAAGCCGGTGCGCCGCCTCATCTTCTTCGTGTCGGGCATTCACCCGGACGCCGCATCAAAGGCCGAGCATATCCTTTGCTCGCCTGAACCGGCAGCTGCGTTCAAAGCCCTATATGATGGCGCGAAACCGGCAAAGCTGGAGACCTGTCCCAAAGGACGCGCGAAGGTTGAAGCCGATAGCGCGCTGGTCCGCAAGATCGGCGTGAGCGGAACCCCCACCCTGATCGCCAATGGCACGATCATTTCGGGGTTCCAGCAGGCGCAGCTGGAGGCGTTTCTCGATACGCCACAAAGTAGGCCACTGGGAAAGCCCCCTTCGAAGGCATTGCCCGATGCACACCGGTGATGCCTCTCATCCTGCCATGGCTCCCTTGTCTCCTGCACGTGCGGGAACAGGCGGACCGGAATGCCGGCGGTCGCGCGCTCATGGAGCTGTCCCATGCGACCTTCGGCATGCCAGCGAGATCATTCGCGGGCGAGGCATAGCTGCGGACGGCTCCCTTTTCGATGGAGACCAAAGATGATGACCCTAACGCGCAACCGCGCGCTTGCCCTTGCCGACCATGGCACCACTGCCCTTGTGGCGCTGCTCGCCATGACCGGTATCGCCCATGCTTTTTCCGCGCCCGCCGCCGGCGACCTTGGCTACGATATCTACGACATCGTGGTGAACCAGGGCGTCAAGGGACCGCTGGGCTTTGTTGGCGGCGTTGCGGCATTCCTGTTTGGCGTGTCCCGCCTGTTTTCCAATATCATGATCGGTATCCCGACCATCGTGGCGGCGGTCTGCCTTATCAAGGCCGACAGCATCCTCCAGTCCTTCGGGATGACCATCTGACCTGATTGGCACGGATTTCGGGCGTCCGCCCGAACGCCATGCCTTCCGAGCTGGAAAGCCAATGGTGGCTTTTCAGAACGCCCCGCCGTGCGGGTAGCGAAGCCTGAGGAGAAGGGTATCATGGACGAACGTCTACCCCAGTATCTGCATCGGCCTGTCCAGATTCTATGGTTTGGGTCGGACGAGTTCATACTGGTCATGTCGACCATCTTCGTCGGACTAATCGTTGGCGGACTGATCGGCTGGTCGCTCGTTGGTGCCCTTCTCCTTTTCATCCCCTGGAAGCGGTCCAAACCCCGCGGCTTCCTGCCGCATCTCGCCTGGCGCTGGGGACTGCTGGCCTTTCCCCATTATCCAGGGCCCACCCAGACCCGCTTCTACGAGTGAGGGAGAAGGCAAATGTCGCTCTTTAGCCGCAAGGCCGGTGCTCCGGCCGATCCGCTGATCGGCAAGCCTGCCAGCTTTGGCATTCACCGCTATCTACAGGGTTCCTCGAACCTCTTTGAAGAAAACCGCCTGCTCAAATTTGCGATTGTCGGCTTGTTCGGTATCACCGCGGTATTGGGCGCAGTTGTCTATTCCAGCGACCAGAACAGGCGCACGGTCGTCGTGCCCTTCGGTGCCAGCGGCGATCTCTATGTAACCGGTTCCACGCCATCGAGCGGCTATTTGCGGGCGATGACGCGTAACATCGTCACTCTGTCGGGCACCTATTCGGCCTATTCCGCTGATCGCCAGTTCCAGGAACTGCTCTCGATCGTGCACCCGTCCGCCTATGAAAGCATGCGCGACACGCTGAACGGTGTGCTCGACGAACTTTCGACCAATCCGACCCTGTCGATCGCCACCTATATCCGGCCCGACCAGCCCGTCAGCTGGACCGACAGCCAGATCATGGTCCCGGTCGAGAAGGTCCGCGTCATCGGCGGCGTCATCCGCAAATTCCGCGGCACGCTGCGCATTGGCTACGCCATCGAAAATGGCCGCTTCTGGCTCACCCGCCTGTCCGAGGAGAAATTCGATGCCGAACTTGGGTAAAGGCGCGCGTGCGCCGCTCTCCTGTGCGCTGCTCACACGCACGCCACTTTGCTGCCTTGCTCTTGTCATGGCCATGCCTGTCTTCGGACAGTCGATCACCGCCCTGCCCGACCAGACCAGCACAATCCGCCTCTCCAACCGCGACGTCAATCATCTGGTCTGCGTCGGCGGCGAAATCGAGGATGTCAAATTCTCGGCGGAGAAAGCGATCAGTGTCGAGAAAGGCGGTTCGGACGCCTGGATCAAATTTCTGGTAAAGGAGGTCGACGACGCAGGCGCCGTCACGCGTAGCTTCGTGACAACGGCGTCGGAATTCTTCGTCACCTGCAATGGCGCCATCTATCCGCTCTATGCCGAGCCATCGGATATACCGGCCCAGACCGTCACGCTCGTGCCAGGCAGCGCCCAGCGGGCCAGAGCCAATGATGAGCTGTTGGGGCCGCTGGTCGAGGAAGAGCGCACCGTCTCGATCACGCAGGCCATGCTTCAGGACCGTATACCGGCGAGCTTCTCCGCCGTCGCGCCGCGTGCCGGACTCATCCGTATCGCTACCCTGCCTGACGCCCGCATCAGCGAAATACGCCGTGTAGCGGTCGAGGGCTCTGGTCTTTCCGCATCGGAATATAGAATCGAGGTGCCCACAGCGACCCAGCTGGATGAACGGCTGTTCCTCGATTCAGCACTGGGCACACGGATATTCTCGGTCACCGCCGACAGACTGGATCTTAAGGCTGGTGAAACAGCACGGGTCATCATTGTGCGCCGGGGAGAGGGGCTGTGAGCCAGAAAGTTCCGCCGCGCAGCCGCAGCCGCGCTGCCCCATTCAAACCGCAGGCCAGCGAAGTCGACAAGCCTTACGAAACAGACGCCTCCCAGATCGCACCCCCCGAACCTCGCCCGTTTATCTCTCGCGGTCCCGCCCTGCTTGACCTCAAGATCCATTGGGCCGCCATGTCAGCGAGCCAGAAGCTGCGGGCCAAACAGGCAGGCCTTGCCGCCACTGTCGCGGTGCTGGGCTATGGCCTATACACCGCTTCTGGCCGTTCATCGGCTGATCAGCCGGTCATCCCTGCTGCCTCCAAGCTTGATATGGGTGCAGGCCTGCGCGGTGACAGCCTCGAAACCAAGCTGCGCGGCGATGTCCGCAAGATCCTGGACGGCCAGACATTGCTTGGCGATCGCATCACCGCGATTGAAGAGGGCAAGGTCATCCCCGGCAGCAAGCCACCGGGCTCTTTGTCGGACGGCGAAGACCTCCCCTCCGCCTTGCCAGGCAGCGCACCCGCTTTTCCAGACCCTCCAGGCAATGCCGAACTGGACAGCGCGCTGGGCGATATTCCGCCTCCAGCTCCACCGATCGCACCGCCGGCACCTCCAGCGCCACCGGTGGAAAAGACCGTCGGCGCGATCGGCGCTGCGACCGCCACCCTTTCGGCCGTAGCGGGAAAGGAGGGGACGCCGTCGGCATCGCGAAAAAAGATCCGGACGATCTATTTGCCGCCTGGTTTCATGAAGGCGCGACTGCTCACCGGTATCGACGCGCTGGCGAGCCGAGACGCGACGTCCAATCCGGAACCCCTGATCGCCCGCGTCCAGGCCCCCGCCGTCCTGCCCAATGATGTCAAAGCCAATCTGGCCGGCTGCTTCGTCATCGGCAACGCGACGGGCAGCCTCGCTAAGGAACGGGTCGAGGTTCAGCTGGTCTCGCTGTCCTGCGTCGATTTCGACGAACATTCTGTGGTCGACATGCCCGTCAAAGGCTTTTTCGTCGATACCGATGGCAAGAAGGGTCTGTCGGGCAAAGTCGTGACACGCGCCGGCGCAGCGCTGGCGCGAACCTTTATCGCCGGCACCGTCAGCGGCTTTGCCAGTTCGGTCGAGACCAGCTTTGGCGATCTTTCGACCTCGGCGCTCGGATCGGTGCGATCGCTCGATGCGGGCGACGCCGCCAAAAGCGGGCTGGCAGGCGGCCTCTCCAAATCCTCCGACAAGCTCACCGACTTCTATCTCGATCTCGCCCGCCAAGCCGGACCCATCGTCGAGGTCGGCGCAGCCAAGGATGTGGTGGTCGTCATCCAGGAGGGCGTGACCCTCGAAATCAAACCCACAGCGGGGAGCAAATTCTGATGTCGATCCTTAGCGAAAATAATAGGACCACGCCGCCATTGCCTTGTGCGTCGGGGCACCGCGGACGCAGCATCCTCCTGGCTGGCGCAGTGTTGCTGTTGCCCGCCTGCACCACTGTCGGCTCGCTGATGTCGCCCTATAGCGAAAAGTTCAGCTGCAAGAATAGCGACCATGGCCAGTGCATCCATCCGGACAAAGCCTATGCCGACGCGGTCGCCGATATGCCGTCGCGCTCCGACCCGGTAGTGACTAACGACAAGGCGATGCTGCGTGACAAGACCAATAGTCCTGCCAACAGCGGTGCGGGCAAGCGCAGAAGCAACGGCGCTGCTCCCTTCAACGGCTATCGCGACAGCGTGTATCGAGAGCTCCAGGGTCTGGTCGAAGCGCCGGTTACGCCGATGCTCCGGCCAGGGCGCACCGTCCGCACGCTGATCCTGCCCTATGCCGACCGCGAACGGCCCGACCGGCTCTACATGCCGCGCTATGTCTATGCCATTATCGAACGACCCCAATGGGTAGTCGGCGATTATCTCGTCAATCCCGTCCAGCCTGCAGCGCGCGTCCCCATATTAGAACAGATACGCGAACGGCCGTCAGGTGATCGTGCCAGCCAAGGCGAACCTGCCGCCGTGCCTGCTTTGCCTGTGGAGGCAAAGCCATGAGCCCGCTCGGCGCGCGCCATGGCGGCGGCCTGACAATCTCGGCGTTGCACCGCGCGGTTGCGCGCGACGCCTATTCCGATTTTCTGCCGATGGTCGCCTGGGACGCGCAGGAAGAAGCCTTCATGTGCATCGATGATGGCTGGGGCCACGCCTGGGAACTTGTGCCATCGGCCTATATGTTTGCCCATGTCCATCAGGCGCTGCTGGGTTTGCTCAACGTCCATTTCCCCGATGGGACGGTTCTTCAGCTCCACGGCTTTGCCGATCCGCTGATCGATGATGCGCTTGACGCTTTCCTGGATCTGAAGACCCGACCCGATCCCCTGATCCAGGCTTCGGCGCAGCGCACCGCCGACTATATGCGCGCCGGTACCCAGGGGTTGGACGCACTGCACGGCATTCCCGTCCGCAATTTCCGGCTATTTCTCTCGATCAAGACGCGGGTGAAACTGGGCTCGGATCTGCGGCGACAGGTCGAAGAGCAGCTGTCCAAACTCGGTATTCGCAGGCTAGCGCCAGAAGAACTGGTGCGCTTCTATCGCCGGATCTTCAACGGTCTCTTCGCGACTGCACCTGGCATATTTGCCGATGGCAGCAATGGTCATCCCGCTCCCCCTATCCGCAAGCAGATCATCGATGCCGGACCCGATCTGCTGTTCGACGGGTCCGAGGTCTTTCTTGGGTGCCAGGTCGCGCGCTGCCTGACACCGCGTGCCCCCGCGCGGCGTATCACCGCCGAGCGCGCCAATCGACTGTTGGGCGGCATGCGCGGCGCTGCCGAAGATAGCGATCAGATTGGTGGTCCCTTCCTCATCACGCTCAACATCCTCTTTGATCATAGCCAGTTTGAAATTCACAAACGTGCCCAGATTTTGTCTGCACAAAAAGCCGCAGGCAGTTTCGCGGTCGAGGTCGGCAAGCAGATCGAGGAAATTGGCTGGGTGCTGGACGAAGCAGGCAATAGTCGCTTCCTCTCGGTCATCCCGATGGTCTGGGTGTTTGGTCGCGACAGCGCACAGGCGCGCGAAATGGCGGCACGCGCCAAGCGCCTGTGGGAGAGCGAACCGCTTCCCTGGATGATGCAGGAGGAGAGCTATCTCAATCCGGTCCTGCTGCCGATGAGCCTGCCCTTTGGGCTTTATCCGGAGAAACGCATGATGCGCCTGCTGGAACGCGACTTTCGCATGCCGGTCAAAGCCGCAGTGCTCCTGGCCCCGGTGCAGAGTGACTTTCGTGGCGGTGGCCGCCCGGCGCTGCTCTATACCGGGCGCAAGGGCCAGCTCATCACGCTCGATCTGTTCGATCCGCGCATCAACAATTATAATTTCATTGTTTCGGCCGAAAGCGGCGCAGGCAAGAGTTTCCTCCTCAATAACCTGTGCCAGCAATATTATGCGCAAGGCGCGCTCATCCGCATCATCGATATTGGCGGGAGCTATCGCAAACTCTGCACGCTCTGCTCAGGGCGCTATATCGACATTGGCGAGGAGTGCCTGGTTCTCAATCCCTTCGACATGGGGTTTGCGCTCGATGGCGACGACCGCCAGTCGGCCATTTCCATGGCGGTCGCCATCGTCGCAGAAATGGCCAATGCCGCTACCCGCAAGGGCGTCTCGACCTCGGAATGGAATCTGCTCAAATCCGCGGTCCAGTGGACGATTGATGAAGGCCATGCCGAGGAAGGCATTGATGCGGTCCGCGCATGGCTTGGCGCCTATCCGCAATTTGCGACTTCCGATCTCGACCGGGTCGATCATCTGGTTCCCGTAGCGCGCGAGCTTGCCTTCAATCTGCGCGATTTTGGCAGCGAAGGCGCGTACGGCCATTTTTTCAACGGGCCGTCCACCTTCGACATCAGCCACGACGAATTTGTCGTGCTGGAGCTCGAACGGCTCAAATCCATGCCGGACCTGTTCAACGTCATCGTCATGGTGGTGGTGAATGCAGTCACGCAGGAGCTCTATCTTTCGGCACGCGACCGGCCCCGCTTTGTCCTGTGCGATGAAGCCGCCCAGTTCATGACGCGGAGCGAAGGCCAGGATCTCTCCCGGCTCGCCGAAGCGTTCGGCCAGGGCTACAGGCGGGCGCGCAAATATCAGGGCAGTTTCGGAGTGGTGCTCCAGTCGCTCAATGACCTGCTGCTCTTTGGTGGCACGGGCCAGGTGATCCTGGAAAATGCTGCCACCCGTTTCCTGCTGCAGGGATCGACCTATGCCCAGGCGGTAGAGAATAAGATACTCGATTATTCCGGGTTCGTGCTGGATCTGTTGAAGTCGGTCCGCAACAACAAGCCCCATTATAGCGAGGTCTTCATCGACTCCCCGCTGGGCCTTGGCGTGGCCCGCCTCGTGGTCGATCCCTTTTCCTACTGGATCAATACGTCAGCCCCCAATGAGGTGGCAGCCTTCGACGCATTGATCCGCGCGGGGCGCAGTCCGTTGGAAGCCGTGTGCGAACTGGCAGGCGTCGATCCGGCGCAGATATTGCCTTCCCGATCGGGCGGGGAGATCGTCTGATGCGCCGGACAGCCCACCATCCAGACCAGTTGCCGCTGGGGTTTGGCAAGGATTCCGAGATCGAGCGCATGATCGAGGCGCGGGTTGCAATCCGTGCCGAGGCAGAGGCGGTACGCTGGCGGTTCCGGCTGATGATCGTGGAAACCCTGCTTCTCACCACGATGGTGATCGTCACCGGGTTGGTTCTCCACCAGCCCACCGCGATCATTGCGCGCGGCGCGCTTTTGATTGGTGCGACGTGCCTGAGTACGGGCATCCTGCTCATTTTGCTGACCGGCTTGATTGGCAAGCTTTTGTCCAGGACCCGCCAATGGCGGGCACGGCGCAGCGATGCGATCCTGCCATGGCGGCGGCCATGAACGGGATATTATCGCCCCGGCCCTGCCAGACCGCTATCCGGTTGATGATCGGCACGCATTTGCTGCTCGTCATTGAGGCAGGGCTTCTCGCTTGGTCGACGAGCATCATCGATATGCCGCTTCGGCTTATCTTGGGCGGCACCGCGATGATTGCCCTGTTCGCTTTTGCAAGCGCTGTTCATGGTGGAAGCGGCGGTGATGGAGAGGTCTGGCGACCCCGGCGCGGCCACGCCACCGCCGCCATGCGGGCGGCAGGGCGATGAAGCGCATGCTGTCGGATTTCGCTGGCCGAGCGCGCTGCCGGGCGGCCATCATGCTAATCGCAACGGCTTTCCCTGCCGCGGCACTGGCCAATAGCGCTACGATCGGACGGACCTGGCCGATCGCCGAGCCCGATGCGCTGGCTGAAATCGAAGCCCAGGCCGCGCGCCAGCCTGCCAATATGGCAGCCAGCCTCGGGCCGCGTTCCGGTTGGTCGGCGATGCAGTCCGCCCCTCTGGCCACGGTTATACAGGATCGCACGCGCTACGTCGTGCCCTTCTACACCCTCGATCAGGAGATCCGCCTTCCCGATGGCAGATTACTTTACCCCAAAGGCTTCACCTTCAACCCGCTGACCTATGTGTCGTTGCCCCAAAGGCTGGTGATCGTCACCCCGCGCGACCTTCCATGGGCGCTCGATCATGCCGCGCTGACCGATTTCATCCTGCTGGCGTCCGGTATTGCTGGCGACGCGGACGCTATTACGCTGGGGGAGCGGCATGGCCGCGCGCTGTTCATCCTGGAGGATCGGGTGAAAGAGCGGCTCGGCCTGACCCACGCGCCGGTCATTGTGCGCCAGATGGGGCAGCGCCTTGAGTTGCAGGAAGTGCGGGTTGGTACTCGTGCTGGCGCAAAGGCAAGCCGATGATCCGCGCCTGCACCCTTTTGCGTTCGGCCGCGATTGGCATGGCGATTGCCCTTATTTCGCCAGCGACACCGGCCCTCGCCTCCAAATGCGAGGCAGGCACGATCTTCAATCCCGTAACCAAGGTCCGCTGGAACTGCATCTTCCCGATCACCATCGGCGGCGTCCGGGTCGGCAGTTTTGACAAGCTCGACAAAGCACTCGATGCCCAGTCGGCCTCAAAACCCTTATGCGCCTGCCGAAAGGGGGCCAGCTTCTGGTTTGGGGTGAAGGTCAGCTTCTGGTCTCCCAATCGCATGGTCGATGTCTTGACAGAACCAGGCTGCATGATGGCGCTGGGTGCCGATCTCATGCCGACCGGCGGCAAGCTCCAGGGCAGCCAGTCCTCAATCGCCGACGGCACCAATAGTCGCAAGATGTTCGCGCAGATGCACTATTATATCGCGCCGGTCTGGAAGATGCTCGACATGTTCACCGACCTGCCCTGCATCGAAGATGAAGGGTTCGATGTCGCGATGATCACAGAGGTCCTGCCAACCTGGCAGTCGGGAACGCTTGGCGCCATCATCCAGCCTGAAGGCATATTGTTCGGCAACCCCGCAGCGGGCCTTGCCTGCATGGCCGACAGCGCCGCGGCGGCAGCGGGCAAGGTCATCGATCCGCTTTTCTGGTGCATGGGCAGCTGGGGCGCGACCTATCCGATCGCAGGCGACATCCATTTCGATGACAGCGTCGAGGCCTGGGCGGGATTGGCCGCGCGCGGTACCTACATGATGGGGCGGCTTGGCGCGCTGACCATTTCGTCGCCTGATGGCTGTTCGTTCAAACCGCAGCCGATCTGGACCAAGAGCCGCTACAAGCTGCAGCTTATGGAGCCGGTCAAGGGCGGCAAATGCGTCAATATCGGGCGTCCCGGCGCGCTCTGGTCGAGCGCCAAACATGCGCCGGGCAAAGACAATGCCCAATTCATGCTGTTTGAGAAGGTCATCTGCTGCGCCGGAATCTCGACCCCATGAGCAGCATTCCTTTCCCCTCCCTCGCACCGGTGCGGGCTTGTTCCGCGCCTGCCCGCCACAGCCGTGGTTGCGGTCCCGCACGGTGCGAGGACGGAGCGATGGCGTCGTCTCCCGACGGTGTCGCTCCACCTTTGGTCAGCACGGCCGCAAAACCCCATGCGATAACGGACAATGCCCCTCTCCGTCCTGTCGTCGCAGCGACCGTGCTGACCACCCACCTTATTTGGGCCTGCTTAAAGGTGTGCCCATGAAGCGGGGCCTGATCCTCGCTGGCGGTTGTGCTCTAGCCTGCCTTACCAGCAATGTTCTGGCGCAGACGATGGAGGAGCGGGCACGCACCGCCGCGCAAGCCTCCCGCAACAAGAGCAGCGACAGCGATGCGTTGCAGAGCCACTTTCTGACCCCAGGCCTTGGTGGACAGCCGATCGCAACCATCGACAATAGCCAGCAGTTCACGCCCAGCCTTGCCTGTCAGAAATCGGCCACGGCGCTGGAAATATTGGCCCAACCTGGGCCCGGTGGCGATATCACGAGCCTGCGCCTGACGCGCGACAAGAATCTGGACGGCACGTTCGACGAGATGCTCAATGTGCCCATGCCGATTTCAGGCATCTGCGCCAATGGCGTCATTGCCTGCAATCAGGCAAGCTGGGACCAGTGTCGCAATTTCCAGTGGACCGTCGGCGGCGCTGGCGAGGTCAGGCTGGCCCAGGTCGAGCTCACCGCACTGGCAGGCTGCTATTGCGTCAACAATAGCTGCGGCGACAATCTGGTCTGGGGCAATATGGCTTCAGTCCTGAAAGATCTGGGCGGCGGGGTGGTAGGCGCGCTCACCACCGCCGATCCGCGCATAGGCATCGCCCAGGCACAAATCGACGGCCCGGTCATCCGATATACCGGCGCGCAGATGACCGCATGCACCGCCAATCCGTCGGTCACCGCCACCACCTATCGGAGCGATCCTGCCGCGATACAGGGCGACGCCTACAATATAGCCGAAGCCAGCAGCCTGTTTCAGGCGCTTGCCGGTTCCGCGATCGGCAGCGGCAAGGCCCAGGAAATCCGCGCCTGCACGATCACCCGCGACATTGCGGTCAAGTCCTGGGACTATGACGACATTATGGGCGTTGGCGGCTCGATTGCGTCGGTCACCAGTTGCGGCGCGGGGTGCCGCCGCTACCAGATCCGGGGACCGGGCAATTGTGGCAATAGTCCGCCCATCCATAGCGCCACCTTCGACCCCATCGCGCCTGACCGGATCCTGTCGGCGCGCATCGTCGAGATGGGCGCGGACGACTGGGTACAGGCGCGGGTCAATGGCCAGATTATCGGTTCCGCCGGTAAGCGACCCTGGCCGGGCGAGGCGCTGCCGTCAGGCGACTGTCGGATCAGCGACGATCCCTGGGTTGAGCATACCACCATCGATGTGACCGCTCAGCTTAAGGCAGGGGCCATGATCGTGGGAGCCCGCGTGCGCGGCGGCGGCGAGGGCAATTGGGGCTATGTCACGCTCGAAGTCCAGGTCGATACTGCCTGCGAGATCAGCGAACAGCTGATGGATCTGTGCTCAGGCTACGCCGCCGATCCGGCCTGTCGTCTCGACAGCGAGACGGTCGATGGGGTCACGACATTCCGCAATGGCGTCCATACCGGCCTGAAGCCCCTGCCCTCCACCAGGCTATTCGGCACCGGGGACTGTTCTGTCCAATATACACGCGACTTCTTCGAACGCAGTCGGCGGTATGCCTGCACGATCGATTTAGGCAGCGCCCCGCAGCCCGATCTCACCCGTGGCGCCTATATCATCGACCATTCCACGAAGACCCTGCTCGCCGATCGCACGATTACCGATGATGGGACGGTCGCCACATCGACCCGGCCCTTCACCATGCCCGACCGGGGATCGGTCGCTGCGTGCGAACCCATCTGCAAGACCCGCGCGCCCAAAGCCAATAGCGATGTCGCAGTCGATGGGATCGTGGGCGCCAGACAGAATGATCCGGCCGGGTGGGACATCTATTTTCACAGTTGCACAACTAACAACGCCTGTCCGCTGGGCGAAGGCGAAGAACTGATCTCGGCCTGTGGCTGCCTCGATGATTTTCCCGAGGCCGTCGTCATGATGCAGACGGTTCGTCTGTCTGGTGCCGACCTTGTCTGCAGCGCGGAGGCCCGGTGATGCGCTTAACTCGTCATGCCGGGCTCGCTATCGCCGCATGGGTGATGACCGCCAGCCTGTTTGCTGCTCCGTCCGCGGCGACTGCCCAACAGATTTGCGCGGCCGACCTCAATGGCAATGGCGATGCTGCCGATCCCGGTGAAACAGCAAGATGCGACGAAGCGACGGGTAGTGGCGCGCTATGCCCCATTCAGCAGGCAAGCTGTGTCGAGGATGCCGGCGGCACCTATAGCTGCCCGCTGGGAAACCAATATGCCTGCCGCACGCCGGTCAATGGCGGAACGCCCGCCTGTTCGCCCCATGCCTGCACGCCCGTTGTCGGCGGAGCGGTGGTGGTTGAGGCGCCGCTGGTCGATGATCCTGGCGCGTCAAATGACGGTGTTGTCGATGCCGACGGCAATTGCCTGGGTACGATCGAGATATTTTCGGGCCGTGCTGTGCGCTGCCGTCCCGCCGGCCTCAACACCAGCTTTTCCAATTGCTGCAAGGATCAAGGGAAGATCGTCAAGGACGGCATGGGGTCGTCCCTCTCTTCGATCGGCACCAAGATCGCTGTCGCCAAAGGCGTCTGGACCGGCATGAAGGCGGCCTATGCCGCGTTCAAGGCAGGCGCGACAGCCAGTCAGGCGGCCAGCGCCGGGGCCAACGCAATCATCATCGGCATCGATCCCACCTCGATCGCGATCAGCCTTGCCATCAATGTCATGATGGATTTCCTGCTCTCGGGCTGTGACCAACAGGATATGGAAGTGGGCATGCTAAGGGGCTCAGGCATGTGCCATGAGGTCGGCACCTATTGCGCCTCCAGCATCCTTGGCGTCTGCGTGCAGAAGGCCAAAGGCCATTGCTGCTTCAACAGCAAGCTTGGCCGGATCATTCAGGAACAGGGCCGACCTCAGCTTAAAAGCTTTAATGCTCTGGGTTGGGGAACCGCAAAACAACCCTATTGCCGGGGCTTTACCCCCCAGGAATTTCAGGCGCTCGATTTCTCGCAGATGGATCTGTCGGACTATTATGCCGACATCGAGACGCGCGCCCAGAGTGATATTCAGATCGATATGGAGGACAGGATCGATGCGTATCTGCAGACGGTCAATCCCTAGCCGCGCCTTGCGTGCGGCGGGACTGATGCTGATCGCTGTGCCCGCTATGGGGCAGGATACACCATCCACGCCAAACCCGCGCGACCAGGCGCAAGCGCAAGGCGCTGTTGCCATGGAGCGGCTGAAGGGGAGTATCGCCAGGCGGAAGCCCGATACCACCGCCGGGCCGACACAACTTCCCGCACTTTCCGATGAACAGCGGCGGCGGGCATTTGAAGGGTTGCGAAAACATGGCGCATCGCCGGTCATGGATGCACGGGCGCGCTCGGCTCTCGACAAAGGCAAGGCAGGCTTAGCTGCCGAACGCGAAATTGCCGCAAAACGCCTGTCACAGGCCTTGGGCCTCGAAGCGCCGGACATGCAGGCGGTAGCAGCTGTCATAGCGCCGCCCGCACAATCAGGCAGGGTTCCGCTGCTTTTTGCCTCATCCTCCATGCCTGTTGCGATATTACGTTCCTATGCTGCCCAGCTTGAGCGCGTCGGCGGTGTGATCGCCTTTCGCGGCATGCCCGGCGGACTGTCGCAGGTCGCGCCGATGGCAAAGCTGAGCGCGCAGATATTACGGATCGACCCGGGCTGCGAAGGCCCGGCCTGCGCGATGCGCAATGTCCAGATCATCATCGATCCGTTGGTGTTCCGCCAGCACGGGATCATACGCGTACCCGCGCTGGGTCTCATCCCTGCCGATCCGACCCAGCCCTATTGTGAACGCGAGGAGAATAGCCCGCAAAGCCAGCACATCATCTATGGCGATGCGGCACTGTCGGGATTGCTGGAAGAATATGCCCGTCTGGGCGGAGCCAGGGAGGTCGCCGATGTTCAGGCTCGCCTGGAACGCCGCTAGAGGTATCGCGCCACGGCTGCGCGCGCTGCCAAAGGAGGCCGCGCTAGCGCTGGGAGCGGCGCGATCTGATGAACCGGGCCGCCCCCTCCAGCTGGCCAAAGCCTGCGCTATCATTCTCCCGATTGCGGCCGTCACCGCATGGGGGCTCCCGCAACTGACGCTCATCATGTCGCCTTCGATCGACGCCTGGGTGGTGCGCAAAGCGCCGGGGCCTATCCACCGCGGCGATCTGGTCTCGTTCAAACTCGTCCATCCGCTGGCCGGACCCGCGCCGGTCGATGTCACCAAATATGCGCTCTGTTTTCCCGGTGACCGGATAGAGATCGTCGAGACGCCTTCAATGACGTCGGGCGCCTGGGATGGCCGCTACTATTGCAATGGACATCTGCTCGGCATCAGCAAGGCGGTGGGGCATAATGGCCAGCGGCTTAGCCACTGGACACCGGACGCGCAGCGCATTGCTGCGGGGCATATCTATGTCGGTTCAGCCCATGCGAGCGGGTTCGACAGCCGTTATTATGGTCCGGTAGCCATCTCGCGCCTTATCCGAATGGAGAAGCTGCTATGATGCGCCCTGTCACGGTCGCCCTGTGGGCCGTCCTTTTGCTGCCCCAACCTGTATATGCACAGCTCTCCCGCGGTACATCGATGCCTGTAACAGCAACGCCATCCGTCCCGGCCATGAAGCAGGGCTATTGGTGGTATGCGCCAGCGCCAAAAGCAAGCGACGACAAGGTCGAACCCGACGTCTTGAATAAGCCCGTCATCCCGCCGATGACAGAACTGGCGCGCTGGACCCCGCCCAAAATACGCAAACTGATCGAGGAACAGCGCGACTATGCCGCAACCGTACTGAGCGTTGAAGCCGTGTCCGATTTCTGGCGCTTGCAGGATTTTGCCCGGCGCAAGGCGCGCGCCTTCGCCGGCGTCACCCAGATCGCCATGCTCCAGCATCCTGAACTGAACGCCAAATCCGCCAATCCGATGGTGAGCGATGCGCGCGACCAGATGTTGGCGCAAAAGGATGCTGTGCGCCGCGCCTATCTGCGCGCGCAGGCCCGGGACTTTGCCCTCGTCATGTTCTCGCGCGCCAGTTGTGGCTATTGCCGGGTGCAATGGCCCGTGGTTCAGCGGTTCCAGGACGAGATGGGTTGGCAGGTAACGCTCCAGGATCTCGACCGGCGGCCGGAGATTGCCCAGCGTTATGGGGTCGAGGTAACGCCGACCACCATGGTCATCCGGCGCGGCAGCGCGCAGCGCATGGTGATCGCCACCGGGGTCGAAGCCTATCCCAATCTCATCCAGACCGCCTATCAGGCCGTGCGCCTGCTGTCGGGCGATATTCGGCCAGAGCAGTTTCTCACCGGAGCCGGTGAAGAGGACGGCTTTTTCGATGCGCTTGCCAATGGGCCAGTCTCTACGAGCAGCGTCGAGGAACAAATCTCGGCGACCGGTGGGATGGTTGAGCCATGATGTGGCGGCGCGTCCCGTTCGTCCTGGCGGCGATGATCGCGCCATGGACATTGGCGCAAGCCCGTTCGCCTTCACGCGACGACGCCGTGCGCGCCGCCATCCATCCGGTTGCTACCAGCGCTGCCATGCAGTCATGGCTGGCACGGGTGCCGGTGACGCGGGATTTCCCCGCCGATTTTGCAGCAACGCTGGGACAACAAGCCCCACTTTATATCGTCGAGACGACCACCACCCCAGCCTGTCTCCCCTGCGACGATCTCTGGGCCAAGCTTGGCCGCTTCTCACGCACCTATCGCTGGCAGGTCCGTACCATCAGCGGTCAGGAAGCCCTGCTGCGATCGGGTCGCCTTGGGCTTCCATGGGTCGGCCACCCGGTCGCCTGGGTCCGACCGCTCAGCGACCCCAATCGCATCATCCCGATAGCGATCGGCACCGACCAGCCGCAAAATCTCGCGCGCAACGCCTATCTCGCCGCCAAAATGCTGACCGGCGTTCGCCCGGCCGTGGGCCTGCGCGCCATGGCGAAATTTACCGGAATCGTAGGCGCTCCACCCGCGCAGTCGGGGTCATCGCGTTGAGGGGCTCCAACCATATTTATCTCAATCTCGCAAAGGCGTCCCGCTGGCGGGCGGACGCCTCCTTGTCTGCTCACTCTCAAGGAAGCCCGCCATGCGTTCATTTTCCCAACGCCTTTCACTGACGGTCTGCGCGCTTCTCGCCACCTGCGGCGCGACCACTCCTGCCTATGCCCAGGGCTGGGCGGAAAGCTGGTTCGACAATGTGACCTACACCGCGCCTGGCTCCTTTGAGGACCAGACGCGCGGCTATGTGACCGCTGGCGGCATGTCCGGGCGCGTCGATGTCCATGACGATTATCTTATGTCGCTGACCCTGCCCAAGGTGAAGGCAGGCTGTGGCGGCATCGACATGTTTCTGGGCGGCATGTCCTTCCTTGACCCCGACTATCTGGTGCAGAAGCTGGAAAGCATTCTCCAGGCCGCGCCCGCCGTCGCTTTCCAATATCTGCTCGAAACGCTCGACGAAAAAATGGGAAATATCATCTCGAAGATGGAGGCTGCGACCAATTTCCTCAATTCCATCCAGGTCAATGACTGCCGCCTCGCCAATCGCATGGTCCAGATCGCCAAAGGCGATGAGAATATGTCGGGCATCATCGAGGAAATGACTGGCTATAAATCGGTGAAACAGGGCTTTGCCAAAAGCTATCAGCAAAGCCGCGAGAAGATCCAGGCAAACCAGAATAATCCAACCGAGGATTTGAAGGACGCTCTAGCCAATTGTCCCGCCGAGGTGACCGACATCTTCCGCACCGGTTCGCTGCTGTCGCATGCCGCAACCCGCGTGGGTGCAGGCGACTGGGCAGGCGTCATGCGCGCGCGGGTCGGCGACGTCTATATGCGCTGGGACGCGACCGACAAGGTGCCGATCTTCTCCGCCATCCCGGCCTGCCCGCATCAGGACAGCGAGAGTTCGCAGGATTTTCTGGCCGGCAAAGTCCAGAGCCGGGCGCTCGCCATACCGCCCACCGCCACAGACTGCGCCGCAGACGGCGGCAAGGGTGCGCTCGAACTGGCGCAGGCGCGCATGAACTCCATCGCCACGAAAATCCGCACACGCGCCGCCCTGTCCGCCGAGGAACGACAATTTGTCGCCAATGTGCGCACCTTGCCGGTCTATCGCCTGCTCGAATGGGGGGTGCGCCAGGGCGTGTCCGACAGTGTCATTGCCGACACGGACGAACTTGTTGCGCTGACGCTTGCCTATCAGATGCTCAACGATCTCACCCGCTCGATCGACTTTGCAGTGTCGAATGCCGAGCGGGGGGCGAACGTTGCAGGCGCAGCCGATGGCGCGAATGCCAATATCTGCCAGACGCGCATCCTTACCAAGGGCATGGAGCAGCTGCGCGACCTGCGCGACGAAGTGCTGCGCCAGCGCGCGCAGATGCGGCAAAGCTATATGGCAGCGCTCGCCCAGGCCAATCTCTCGGCCAATTATGCAAGCCTGCTACGCACCCGCGATCGCGACGCGCGAGAGGCGACCGGCACCGTTTCCGGCACCAATCGCTGAACATCCAGGAAAGGCTCCACCGATGCGTCGCCTTGTTCGCGCCCTATCCGCCCTTCCCATTCTATTTGGCTCCACGCAGGCCTTTGCCCTGGAATCGAGTATCCACACCTATGATGGCTTTGCCGAAACGGTCGATGCGTTCCGCCTGGTTTCGATGATCTTTGGCGACCCACGCTATGAAACGCTCGTCCTGATCTGCGCGGTCGTAGGATTAGCGCTGGGCGTCGTGCTGGCCTCCATTCGTGGCCAGGGTATGGGCCTTGTCGGGTTCGGCTTCCAGATGCTGATGGGTGTTGGCCTCTTTGTCGGGCTGATCGCCACGACCGGTACCGTCCATGTCTATGACCGGGTGCGCAATGCCTATCAGGCAGTCGGCGATGTGCCCAACCTGATCGTCCTCGTCGCAGGCGTCACTAACTTGATGGAACGGGCGCTTGCGGAAACCATCGATGACAATAGTCTTGATACTAATGCCAAGCTGGAATTTGGTGCAGGCGGTCATTCCTTCGACCTGTTCTTGAACGCTGTGTCACCGCGTGGGCCAATGACCGACAGCTTTCTCGATGCCACGATTAAGGATTATGTCCGGCAATGCTATCCGGTGGCTCGCATATCGCCTGCCTATGGCGTGGATGACGACCAGCTGTTCCGCGGGACGACCGACCTTCCCGCAGCCTTCGCCGCCATGGCGGGACCAGCAACGTTCAGCACGGTGTTCACCTCGGCCGACAAGGCGGGCACGACCATGTCGTGCCAGGAAAGCTGGGATCATATCCAGTCGCGTCTCAATGACCCCACCTTGTTTGAGGAATATTCCCGCCAAGTGTGCCAGAGCACAGGCTATGATGTGGCAGACGCCAGTCAGCTCGCGCGCTGTCGCACCCGGCTTGGACAAATGGGCGAGGTGATGATGGGGACGCCGCTCACGCTCCAGGCGTTCATGAGTGACATATTGCTGGGCAACAGCGTGGGCGAGGTGCTGTTCGAGGATAGTCCAGCGACTGCCGCGCGGGTCATGGCGAACCGGGCAGTGGTCTCAAGCGGGCTTTCGACCATGTCAGTCGCCAATCAGTGGATGCCAACCATTCGTGCGACCGTGTTTGGCATCATGCTCTTCATGATGCCGATCGCGCTGCTGTTCATCCTGACCCCCATCAACCTTCGGGTAGCCAGTTTTGCGCTCGGGCTATTCGTGTTCGTTGCGATGTGGGGCGTGATCGATGCGGGCATTTATCAGCTCACCCTGGGTCGGGCGATGGGGGTGCTGGCCGAAATGCGGTCCAACCATGTGGCAGTCAATGCCTGGATGCTCGCCCCCTCTTCGGCGATGAAGGCGCTGGCGATATTCGGGACGTTTCGCACGGCCGCCGCTGGCCTTGCCGGCGCATTCGTGTTCACGGTGTTCCGCTTCTCAGGCAATGTCTTCTCTTCCTTCACCGGTGGCGCGTTGCAGGCACAGGGCCAGGGTAGCGCGGCGGCAGCACCCCTTATGACGCGGGAAGGGTTTGCCTCGGCGCTGGAAGCGCAGGCATCGGCTAGCGGGACGATGGCCCGGCGCGGTGCAGCATCGAGCTTCGGGGACTTTGGTGAGCGCTCAACCTTTGGCGGCAACCGCGCCTTTGGTTCAGCGGGCAGCGTGATCGGCGATCATGGCAGTGGGCTCGCTGGAAGCAGCGCGATGGCGCTGGGCGGCATTGATGCGGCGCGAGAGTTGGGAGGGCTGTCGCCAGCGCTTGTCGGGCGCAACCTTGCCGATCCCGCGACGGCACAAGCGGTTCGCGCCAGCGCCACGACCGGCGCTATTCATGACTTTGCCCAGAAGGATGTGTTGCGGGCGCTTGGCACCAGCTATTTTGGCGAAGGGCAATCGGGCGAGCGGGCGTTTGCGGCGTTCGCCCAGAATATGGTGCAGTGGAAGGCCTTCGGCGAGAATCGCGCCTATGATATGATGTTGTCTGGCACCCAGCGCCATTTTGAGCGCAACGGCTATAGTGAGAGGGATGCGGCGCTCAAGGCTTCGACTCTGATCGGGCAGGCTGCTGCTGATCCGACTTTTGCCAAGCTCAGCGCCAATGCTTTCGATCAGGAGCAGATGTTGCGCAATGACCTGACCGCAGCGCAGGTGACGGTCGGCGCAATGGAAGGGCGCCGTGACTATGCCGGGGACCAAGTCGCCCAGGTGGAGCGTGGCAATGTGGCAACCGAGCAGGCCTGGCGGACGGGCAGCAATGCCGGACAACGAGAAGCAGCCTCCATCCTCGGCCTGTCGATCGACGAAACCGGGCGGCGTGTATCCTTCATCAACGTGCTGTCTGGAGAAGCACGATCGAGTGCCATCACCCAGCTTTCGCGTGCGACCGGGCGCAATGAGGCGCAGATCATGCATGCACTGGAAAGCTATAATGCCGCGGCCCAGGTGGGAACAGCCGATGGTGCGACTGCGGAGGCCGCGCGTGAAGGCACGAGCGTCTATGGACGGACGCGGGAAGCGGCGGGTTATGATTTTGCCGAGCGGTCGGGAAAGCTCGACGCGCAGCGCGAAGTTGGCCCGGACGGCACGCGCTCGGCCGCGCGCATTGGCGAACAGCGGCGGCAGAGCGAGAATTTTGGGTTTGCACAAGGGGCGGCTGCGGCAGGGGCTTCGGTGCGCGAGGCCGCGCGGCTCGACAGCTTCATCCAGGCGCTCAGCCGTACCGCCGGGAACCAGGTCGACATGGTCGAGGGCGGCGCGGCGGGCATCGCCGATCGGGCGCGCAACGAACGGCTTGGCCGTATCGTCGAGAATGAGAGGCTGACCCGGATGCAAGGATTGCTGCGCGACAATGGCGTCGACCTTACCAAAAGGCAGATTGCAATGGACCAGAATGGCGACCTCAACCTCAATCTTACGCCGCAGACCGCTGCGCAGATGTGGCAGGCGGGCCTTATCAACGAAAGCCAGCTCGGCGCGATTGCAAAGGGTGGGCGGGCGCGGCTGAGTTTTGCCCACAACGACCTATTGGTATCGAGCAGCACCGGATTCAGCCAGTCGGCGCGCTCGGACAGCAGTACTCGGTTTGAGGCAGGCAAACAGGCTGGGCCAGATACGGTCGAGCACTTCCTGGGCGGCGGGGCGGAAGGCCATGCCATGATGGCTAACTGGCTGCGCGGCGGATTCGAGATGGATCGCAAGGGCGAATGGCGATTGAAACCGCAGGTTGCCGATACGCTTCAGCGTGATGTCCAGGCAATCATGACGCAGACGGGATGGACGCGGTCGCTCTCGCGCGGTGCGAGCCACCAGGTATCGAATAGCTCGTCCGTCAACATCAATACAGGTGGTTCGGTCGAGAGCGGAGGAGAGCGCTCTGGTGGCAAGGGTCGGACACATGGCCGCGCCGGAGGACAGGTTGGCTTTGAGACAAGTGATGTCGGCATGGGGGTGACAGACGCACGTGCCAGCACCGACATCGTCAACTACGACGTGCGTAACGCCATTGCAGAGGCAGAGCGCTCGGCGTCGCGCTCGACACAACCCGCTGAAACATTCACGCGCGAACTCGATCGGCAAGTTCTGGGAGAGAATGGGCTACGCAATCGCTATCTTGGTCAGGCCGATGCCAGTCGGGGAACTGTTGATATGATGGCGCCACTCACGTCTTTTGAACAACATCGTATTTTGGAGAGCGGCCGTTTCAGTGGTGATCGTGATACAGGGCTCGGTGACGGAACATCTGAATACAAAAAACGCTAACGCAGTCCACGCACATGTTCGTTGCGCCAAGCTTCACTGCCGGGATTGCCGGGGTGCCAATAATAGCGAGAGTCTGCGGGATTAGTGGGATCCATTCTTCGGAACATATCTCCATCTGCGCCAAAAGGATCAATAGAGCCTCGGGCATTTATCCAGCCAGCCTCAATAAGAAAATGATAGCGTATCCACGCGCGGAAAAAACCAAAACCCATCACTGGCACGATCAAGAATGGATGGAAAAGCTGGATGATGGGGGTAATATGGTCTGCATTGAGAGAGAGATAGGGCGCGAAAAACGCAATCAGCCAGAATATTGCAGCTGCTGTCCACCATGACTTGGCATACCATGGCCGCCAGAGCCAATGTGCCGCTTTTGGCTTTGCCAGATCGGGGGTCTGCGGCGGCTCACGTGGAATGGGTTTGTCATCCGTTCCGCTCATGCAATGCTCCTTCTCGTCGATACTATCACGCCCGGGGTTCCGCAGATAAAAAATCACTCCCAAAATGAGAGCATTCAACCTCCCCCTCTCCTCCCCTTGGAATTGCTGAAAGGTTGGTCGGAAAGTACCCTTTCTTCAATCTTCGCAAAGCGCATGAGAGCAACAAGACAAAAAAAACGGCCAATTCCAGGGCCCGCCTTCTCTGCCTTTCAAGCCGAACACGGCCCCCGCTCGCGAGCTTGCGCGAATTCCCGCGAAATTGCGCATAACCGCGATTAGTTGCGCATTGACTCTTATAGTTGCGCGATTTATCTTTTGCGCAACTAAGGAAGTTATGTGGCACGACTAATACCTGAAGCTGACCTACAAGCGATCGAGGCCGCTGTGGCCCAATTCCCGGATGGTGCGTCAGCAGCGCAGATCACTGGCGCGCTCGCGGAACCTGGTGCCCGTCGTACCCTCCAATATCGTCTTCGCGCCTTGGTTGACGCGGGTCGGCTACGCCTTATCGGCGAAGGGCGTGCAGCCCGATATCACCATGGTGATGAGATCATCGCCCAGCCTGGCCCAGCCGACATCGTCCCGATATCACCTGAAGGCAGCGCTGTCCTTGCCTATGTGCGCCAGCCCGTCGCGGTGCGACAACCGGTCGGCTATGAACGCAGCTTCCTGGATCGTTACCGGCCCAACGAAACCTTCTATCTGACCCAGCAGCAGCGCGATCATCTGGCTACAATCGGCAAGCCGCAGATTGAGGCCGCAGCGGCAGGCACCTACGCGAAGCAGATATTGAACAGGCTGCTTATCGACCTTGCATGGAATTCCAGCCGTCTCGAAGGCAACACATATTCGCTGCTCGATACGCGGCGGCTGCTGGATTTCGGGGAAGCCGCAGAGGGGCGCGGACCGCGCGAAGCGCAGATGATCCTCAATCATAAGGATGCGATCGAGTTTCTCGTCGCCAACGCCAACGATGTCGGGTTCAATCGCTATACGATACTCAACCTGCATGCGTTATTGGCGAACAATCTGTTAGCTGACCCGACGGCGGTGGGGCGACTGCGCCACATCATCGTAGGGATAGACGGTTCAACTTTTCATCCACTGGAAGGTCCGGGTCTCATCGAGGAGTGCTTCGATCAAATCCTTGCCACAGCGGCGGCCATCGACGATCCATTCGAGCAGGCCTTTTTCATAATGGTGCAGCTTCCTTATCTTCAGCCCTTTGACGATGTGAATAAGCGCGTATCACGCCTCGCCGCCAATATTCCCATGATCCGGGCGAACCTTGCGCCATTGTCGTTCACCGAGGTTCCAGGCGACCTTTACACGCGCGCCACGCTTGGCGTCTATGAACGCAACGACATAACATTGCTGCGCGACGTATTCCTTTGGGCCTATCAGCGATCCGCAGCGCGCTACGCCGCCGTTCGTCAATCAATGGGTGAGCCAGACCCCTTCCGCCTGCGCTATCGGGAACAGTTGCGCGATGTCGTTCGGGATGTTGTGCTCGGTGCCATGAGCCGACAGGCGACACGCGCGCATCTGGTCACGACGTCCCGTGAATTCATCCCAACGGCCGATCAGGACCAGTTTGCCGAGGTCGCAGAAACGGAGTTGCTGGGCTTGCACGAGGGCAATTTCGCGCGATACCTGGTTCGTCCGTCGGAATTTGCTGTATGGCAACAAATCTGGAACGCAGGCTGATTGCTACGCTTACCTCAATGGCTTGCATTGGGACATTCGCGACAGTCCGGTTTGGAGCGATCGGGAGTTGGAAGCTGCCACTCCAATTACGGTCTAGCGCAGACTTTTAGGGGCTAATCAGCCAACGTGATGACGCGCGCGCCTCATCGAGACTGCGATCTGCAGGTCTACCGGCGACGAGCGCGCTTGTCGCGCTTTCGCCAGCGGTCGAGTTCGCCTCTCGCTAAATGCAGCCCAGCTTGATCAACACACACTGCCCAAGGCGACGCCTGGAGATGGCTCGAGTAATTGTTGAGAAACGGATCCGTCAGGCCTGGCCCCAGCGCCTTGTCAGCCTCTCCCTTAAGGAGGCTTCGGCATTCTGCCGCCAATGCCTGTTTCGCAGCCTTTGCGCGGCGGACCTTTCCGATCGCCTCAAGCTCGAGGAGAGCCTCGACCAGACCAGGCTCGCCATTGCGGGCCCGCCAGATCGGGGCATCAGCATCGGGCGGCACGTAGAGCCAGCTGTTGGCCTGTGTCCCGAAAACCGCCTCCGCCGCCATGCTCAGCCTGTGCCCCCGCGCGTCCGCCTCAGCCATCCGCCTGACCCGCGCCCGTTCTTCAGCACGCAGCATTGCGCCCTGGACGGGCAAGCTCAGACCCTCCGCCACTGTCTCGCCGCCGTCGACCATATGCAGGACAGCAAGCAGAGCCCCCTCAAAGGCTGACCAACGTGGTTGGTCTGCCTCAAGAAGCGCGGCGAGGCTCTGATCGAAGCCCGGGATTGGCGCCGCGGCCCAGGCTGCCTCGTCAAATCCTTGCCATTCAAAACCGGGCAGCGTGCCCATCATCCTGGCTATGATCCGATCCGTTGCCGCGCGCCTCTCAGTGCGCAGCCGCCAGCGCGCCTGCTGCCGCGCGAGCGCCTCGGCACGATCGTGATGCACCTCGAAGCCGTCGAGGCCATCGCTCTGCAACAGACCCATGGCGCACAGATAGTAGAGATAGTCCTCCACCGCCTGGCGCGGCAAGGGCAAGTCAAGCAAGTCCGGCGGCAAAGCCGCCTTCACATCGTCGGACAGCTCTGCATGGAACAGCGCGTGGATGCAGTCGTCAATCGCGCGCACGGCACTGTCCAGATTGATATGGGGGAGATAAAATTCCTCCCCGATCCGCACCTCGATCATGCGTACAAGCAGCGCCGCCTGCCAGCGGGCATTGGGCACGAGAAAACCGCAGCTCGATGTGCCGGGTAGCAGAAGATGGCAATTGTCCGGATCCTGGTTGATGGCGGCCAGCTCTGCCAGCCCGGCCGCGCATCGGCTTTTCCTAGCAGCAACCAAGGCGCGGCGGACCTTGTCGACCTTGGCATCGCGCTCCCGTCTGGCCTTGGTGGCCCGGGCCTCTTCCGCCTGCGCGGCGCGCTCGTGACGCTTGCGCTGCGCCTCGGCCGCTGCTGCGGCGCGCTGCTCGATCAGGGCACGAAGCTTCGCCTCGGCGGCGTCCTCCTTTCTGTTATAGAGCCATGTGCGCGGCGCAGTTTCGATAAGCGCCTTTTCTATCTGCTCGCGATCGTCACTTTTGCGCCAGGCCGACAGATCAATCTCCAGCGTGGCGAGCCCGCGATCCTTCAGCTTGGCAATCTTCTCGGGCCCGCAGGCATGGGTCACATAGACCTCGACGAGCAGGCGCTGGCCGTCCCGGGTCGTCAGAACGACATCCGGGACAAGATCATCGAGTATCTTCTCCAGCTCGGCATGGGCGAAGGTGAAAAATCCCTGGCCATGAATCTGGAGCGTCTCTCGCCCGATCTGGGCACCCACAGGCGGAAGGAGGATGCGCTTTTCGCGGCCCAGAACCTCTTTTGCCCAGATATGGGCATTGGTCTCAGCGTTACGGCCACATCCGGTCCCCTGGCCATAATGGCCGAAATGCTCGACCTTGATCCGCCCCTTGCGCGCGATGAGGGTTCGCCCACATGCCGGGCAGGTGCACGCACAGGCGAGGCCGCGCTGTGCCTCTGAAATATGAGTGAGCGTGCCATCCACCTGCCGGCCATAGACAAGCTCGACGCCAAATGCGGCAAAAGGCCTGTGATCTGTATAGCCAAAGGGATTGATGGGAAGGGGGGCGCCGACCATGCCCGATGATGACGCGTTGGCGCGACGCTGAAAAGCAAAACTCAAATAGGTGGCGCTGTGAACAAATAGTCAGGATGGATCGGAATGCGATTGCGTCTATCCTCTCTTTGAGAGATTTTCGCTGTCTGGGGATGGCGGCTTGCGTCATCGATACGAAATGGTGGGGGCCATAATTGATGCACATCGTCATCGTCATCCCGGGGATCATGGGTACTGCGCTCGAACTTCCTGCCCTCGACGGCGGAAAGAGCGAGATGGTCTGGCCGCCAACGCCGCTGGAGACAAAATTTGGCTATAAGCGCCGCGACAAGCTCGTTGATCCCAGAGTGCGCCCGACAAAGATCATCCGCCATGTGCTATGCGTCCAATTCTACAGCGGCCTGTTCGATCAGCTTGACCATCTGGGCTTCACCGAAACCGGACAGCAGAATCGTCTGCTTGCCTTTCCATATGACTGGCGGCTCGATCTTTTTACCATAGCCGGTCAACTCGAGACACTCATCGCAAAGGCCCATGCCGATGGCGCCACAAAAATCACGCTGGTCGCACATAGCATGGGCGGGCTTGTCACGCGGCTCATCCTCGAAGACCCCGCCATGCAGGCCAAGCCCTGGTTCGCGGCGATCGACCAGTTCATAGCCATTGCAACTCCGCATCTGGGTGCACCGCTCGCGCTCGCCCGGGTCCTCGGCCTCGACAGCGCCATGGGGATCAGCAAGGCCGACTTTGCCTGGATCGCAAGTCAGGATGCCTATCCGTCTGCCTATCAACTCCTGCCTGCGCCAGCCGATTTATGCTGCTGGAACCAGTCCAGCCTGACACTTGCGCCCCTCGACATTTATGATCCCGCCACTGCGGAAAAGCTCGGCCTCAAGACGGCGCTCCTCGAGCGCACGCGCGCGGTTCATGTGCGGCTCGATGCCGGCCGCCGCGCCGCCCATATCCGCTATTTCTACTTTGCTGGCAGCGGGCACCGCACGGTCACACGCGTCAATCTCTTCACAAAGGGGCTGGGGGAGCTGGACCTTCCAAGGTCAGTGGTCACCCGGACCGACGAGGCCGGAGACGGAACCGTACCCCTCACCAGCGCGCTGCCGGTCCGCGGCCAGCATCATATCGCCGTCAATGAGCATTCGACCGCATTTGCCGGCGATCCTTTTCACCGCGTCTTTGCGCGCTTGCTGGGCTTTGACGAGGGCTATGCGCTGGAGGCCGTGGGCGATGAGGCAAGGCTCACGCTCGAGGCCCCCATCATCGAAAGCGGGTCGACCATCGAGGTCGTCCTGAGCGCGATCAACAAGGAAGGCTGCCTCACCGAGATCGACGGCACCCTCGTGCTGATGAAGAAGCCCGACATGGAAACGGACCAGGACATTGAGGCCCAACGCATACCGATACGCTATGCAGGGGCGCCGTTCACGCGGCTCCATTTCCGCCTGAACCCCATCACTGAGCCCGGGCACTATGTCCTACAGTTCTCAGGGTCCCCCAATGTCGCCGAACCGGTCGCATTCAGCGTCTTTGCTGAAGAGCAGGATGCAAGCTGATCCATGTGGGTGCCAGAAGATATCGAAAATGCGGTGAGGATCTATCCCGACAAGGCCGCCCTTGCACTGGCTGCGATGCAGCTCGGTGACGCAGAGCTGCCGCTCAATGCCGCAGCGCTCAACGGGCTGGCGGCATTCTACAACGGCAATGTGGGAAAAGCGTGGCGGACAGTCCTTGAGTCGACTGGGCGCCTCGACATATTTGCGCGCGCCCTGGCGGTTCAGGGGGTGCCGATCGACTTTTCACCGCCGCCGCCCCTGCCGCCGGGCAAGAATCTCAAAGACTTTCAGGACTTTTGCCGGCGCCTTAGCGGCTTTCATTGCCGGATCGAACGCGGCACCCAGCCTGTGGGATCGGGCGTCCTCATCGGGCCGACCTCGGTGCTGACCTCCTGGCACGTCATCACAAGCGTTGCGCCCAATGTCGCAGACCCTGCCCCGCCGCCCAGGATCAAGGTGCGCCTCTCCGACGGCCAGGTCATGAGCGCGGTCTTCCCGCCCATTTCTTTCTCCAAATGCAGCCTCAACGAATATGCCTATAAATTACCCGTCGATGAGGCAGAGCTAGCCGGCTTCTCGGATTTTGCGGTTTTGCAGCTCGAGCGCGCGGTCGGTCCTGCCTTCGGAATGGCACGTCTCGCCAAAGCGCCCCAAGCCTATGCGAATGGTGCGCCTATCGTTGTTGTCCATTATCCCTTGGGTGTCGGTCCCGAAATCGGCCTGGGCTCTATCGGCCCCCTGCGCCGCCTGAAATCCCGGTGGTCGCATAGCGTCGGGACGGATCGCGGCTCTTCGGGCGGCGGCTGTTTCGACAGCGCTTATGCGATCATGGGAATCCACCAGGGGAGAGGGGAAACAAACCGTGGCAGGCTGGTGCCGGCAAGCTGCTTTCATGCCGATGTCGCCCGGATCGTCGCCAATGATATTGCACCGCCGCGTGTTTGGTCCCTCAATGGCTCTCCAGATGGCGAATTCATCCTAGGGCGATCGAGCTTCTTTGACGGCTTTGCGGCGGCATCGCGTGACGGACCCATTCGCGGCATTCGCGTCAAGCGTGCGGACCCGACCGCTGATACGAGCGGCCTGGCGTTCAGCTACCGTATCCTCGACCGTCTGGTCGCGCGCGACCCCTCTGCGCGCCTGTGCCGCCTCAGTTTCGAGACGCTCGTCGAAGATCTGGTCAGCTATATCGCATCGCGTGTGAAAGCCTGCGGTCTCCCGGTCGACGCGCCCGCAGCCGTAGAAGGGGTTGCCAAAGGCCAAACGCAGCCCGAGGCGATCGGGGCTGATCGCGGGCGCCGCCTCGCGCTCGCTATCAACAGCGCGCTCGAGCCAATCGACCAGCGCCTCTGGCTCTATTTCGACCATCCCGCTTTGGCATTTGGCGATGAGATACGTTCAACCCTCGAAGCCTTTGTCGATCAGCTCATTCTACTCCCACGGGTGCGGATCGTGATTGCCGGTTTCGAGGCGGTTCCGCTGCCGGGCGCTGACTATGCCAATGCCGCCCAGGCGCGTGCCGAGAGCCGGCCGGGTCTTGTCACGGACTATATTTCCGGCTTTGCCCCAAGCGATATCACCGCTTTTCTGAGCGATGCGTCGCTCGCTGCCGGCAAGACGCTCAGTATGGAACGCATCGCCGAACTCACCCAGCTAGCCCTCGCCGATCTTCCTCATAGCAACGGCATCTTCGCGCCCTGGCTTGCCGAACAGGCCGCCGAACGCCTGCGGCCAGCGATACGCGCGCTTTTTGCCGAGACCGCGCCTGTGCAGGCAGGCGCGCTATGAGTGCGCTTCCTGAGGCTACGATCGCCCTTATTGATGCGGCAAAGCGCTTCGCGGCCCTGTCGGGTCGCTTCACGCCTCACGACGCGCTGCCGCGCGAAGCCCTTCAGAACCCGGGCCTTGCGGCCGTGGTTGCATCGGCCCTCGCCGAGGCCTGCGATGTCGATCTTGATGGTACAGGACGGTGGCTGCTGCGCTCCAATGAACGCCGGTTCGTCCTTACTAGCTTGCGTGAATCCGGCGCGCTGAGCGCTGCGGTCGGGCAGCGCATGGCCTTGGGCTATGATCCCGAAACACGCCAGCTGCTTGCAGCGGCGCTTGGCACCGGCGATTTTGCCGAAACCGTCGTCGAGCGCGACATTGCCGATCCCGGTGTCGATCAGGCGCGAATTGCAGCGATCGTGACGGCGATCGAGCGCGCCGGCGGAGCCTTGATGCGCTTCCTGGCCGCCGCCAAATCCCGTCTACATAGCTTTGAGCGCGACGAACGGCGCCGGTTTGTGACCGAACAGCTCTTTGTCGGGCGCGTTGAAGAAATGACGGCGTTGCTGGACTGGTTCAAGCAGGGCCTCGACCAGCCGCGCGCCCGCGCCGCCTATATCGGCGGCATTCCCGGCATTGGAAAATCCGCACTCCTCGAAGAGACCGTGCAGCGGATCGAGGCTCAGGAAGCCCCGATTGTGGTGCGCCTCGATTTTGATCGGGCAGGCCTCACCATCCTCGACCTCCTGCGCCTCACCATGGAAGTGGCGCGCCAGGTCAGCGCCCACATCAGCCGGGACAGCGCCGCGCTCGCCGAAGCGCGGCTCGTCGCTGGGAGGGTCGAGCAAGGCAGCGAGCAATTCATCGCCTCCGATGCGTCTAAATTTCCCGCTCGCCTTGGCCATGCCATTGGCGAGGCCGTCACTACATCGGGCCGTCCCGTCCTGCTCATACTCGACACGCTCGAGGTCTTGCGCGGACGCGGCGAGCAGCATCCCGTCGCCCTGTTCGAATGGATCGATCACCTTGTGAACGCGGGGGTGAAACCGCTGCATATTCTCGCTGCGGGCCGCGGAGAAGCGCTCGACAGCTGTCCCGACCGCATCGGCCTGCCGATCGCCCTTAAAGGGCTGGATGAAGCCTCGGCGGCCCAGATGCTGGCAATCCTTGAGGTTCCTGGACCAAGCCGCGCCCATATACAGGATATCGCTGACGGCAATCCGCTCGTGCTACGCTTGGCGGCCGAATGCGTGCGCCGCTTTGGCGGCGCTGCCCTCCCTGACCAAGCGATCGACCGGCAGATCACAGCGCCCTATCTTTATCGTTTCCTCCTGTCGCGGCTAGACGATCCGCTGCTGTCCGCCCTTGCCAATCCGGGCCTCATCGCACGGCGTATCAGTGCCGACTTTCTGCGCGAGGTTCTGGCACCGGCGCTGAATCTCCCGCCGCTGAGCGAGGCCGAGGCCTTATCCTGCTTCACAAAGCTTGCCGCCCAGCATTGGTTGGTAGGCCCGGATGACGAGCCGGGGTTTGTGCGGCACCGGCCGGACATGCGCCATGTGCTGCTCCCGATACTCTACAGTGAACAGCCTCAGCAATGTGCCCGCATAGATTTATTGGCCGATCGTTGGTTTTCACGCCGCGAGGATAATCTGTCGCGCGTCGATGCCCTGTATCACCGCCTGCAGCGCATGCGCTCGGGCGCCAAGCCCCCCCGCATCGCGCCCGGTATCGCGGTCCAGTTCAGTCCGGACATGATCGCGGAACTTCCCAGTACGGCGCAAGCCGCGCTCCAGCGCTCTACAGGTCGGCGTAGCGCGCAATTCCGCACCAGTGCGCCAAGCGGCCGAAAAATGGATGAGCGAGAGGCCACCCACGAGATAATCGGACTCATCGAGCGCCAGGATTGGCGGGAATGCCGCTATGTCGTCGAAAGGGTCCTCCAGGCGGGCGAGATCGATCCGGATGGTGACCTGTCCACCGCCATCATGACATTTCACTGGCGGGTCGGCGAATGGCATAGCGCGCGGCAGCGCCTCCGTGTCCGCCGGCCGGCTGAGCCTTTCGATGTCGCCATGATGGCGCCCATGCTGGGCGTCACCCTCCTGGAAATATGGGCCGAGGCTGGAGGTCCTGAGATAGGGCGAGCGCTCCGGGATGTGCCGCTTCTTTCCATCCTAGGCGAGGCGCAGCAGCAGCCGCGATCCCTGGCCAGAATCGGTGCCCTCGGCTTTCGATCAATGGCTCTGGAAGCCGCATTTCATGGCGAGGCCTATGATCGCGAGCCCGATCCACGAACCTATTGTCTCGTCCACTATGTGCATGGCCATGAGGGCTCGGCTGGATATCAGGTCGAGACCATAGCGCGCGAGCGTATGCGGCAGCGGCTGGCTGATGGCCATTCAGGCGACGTGCCAGCCGGCCCGATGGCGGTCGCATCTCTCACACCTTACGCCTTCTTCGCTGCCACGCTGGCGCTCCAGCCCGGCAACCAATGGATCGAAGAGCAAGCACATGCCGACGAAGCACGGCTCAGTAGACTGCCCAGCCTGTTTGGCGACGCCCGGTTCAACACTCTGTCCGACAGCCCCATCGCCGGTATTGCGGGTCTTGGCCTTTTTGCCGAATGGGCCGAGGCGACAGTCTTCTTCCGACCCCATGCCGAACTGCGATCCCTTGCCACGTCAGCGGAACGATGGCGCCGCGTGATCGCGGGCGACTGGCGCTATGGACGCAAGCCTACCGGATGGCTTCGTGATCAATGGAGCCCTGTCGATTCCAGTGGATTTGGAAGCATCCAGGCTCCTCTCGTGCTGGACTGGTCGCTCCATGCCCGCGTGCTGAGACTGAGCGACAGCCATGATCCAGAAACAGCGGCTACTGAAGAACTCGCCGGCTGGGCGCCTGATGGTGATCCCGCTCGTCTGCTCCAGATGCTGGTCGCACGCTATGGTCGGGCGATCGGGACAGCCACCCTTATGGACAATAGTTTAAGCCGGGCGGCCCATCTAAGACGACACCGCGTGCCTGCCGCCTTTTTACCGGCGCTGGTTGTCCTGCTGGACATGGTGCATCTCAGCCTAGATTAATCGCGCACTGCGCTTGCGTCCGCCTCGCGCAGGCGACCTGAGCCGGATCACAAATTCGTTTCACGAGAAATCCGAATGCTACAATCTATCTGTCGGATGCTGGTGTCCAAAGTGAATACGATATTGAATCTAGCCCCTTGTCGGGCGCTAGAGGGAGGCTATGAAATGTCGGCCTCGGTTGCTTACGGAATATTGTAGACGGGCCCGACATGATCGACGGTTGTGACCTTGATAGTTGACAACAGGAGGCCTCAGTTAGGTCGTCGCCGTAAAGGAATACTTAGCCATGCTGACCAAGGTGAGGTAGCTTGAAATTCATCCATTCCGCTGACTGGCAACTCGGCAAACCGTATGGCCGCTTCGAGCCCGAAGTCCGGGCCGGACTTACCGAGGCGCGGTTCGAGGCCATCGACACACTTGGTCGTGCAGCGGCTGAACAGGGCGTGGAGCACGTCGTCGTCGCCGGCGATATCTTTGATACCGAAGGGCCCGAGGACCGGACGATCGTCCAAGCCATATCCAGGATGAGCCGTCATGGCTGTCGCTGGTGGCTGCTTCCCGGCAACCATGATTTCGCCCGCAATGGCGGCTTGTGGGATCGCGTACATCAGCGGGCGAGCGAGAACATCGTCGTCTTGTCGACACCCGAACCGGTCGAGATGAATCCTGGAATCTGGCTGCTGCCGGCGCCGCTTGAGCATCGACATAATCTCGAAGATCCTACCGCCCGTTTCGACGCCATGGAGACGCCCGGCGCGACCCTACGCATCGGCCTCGCACACGGTTCAATCCGCGACTTCGGCTCGCAAGGCGAAACGAAGAACAAGATCGCGCCCGATCGCGCCCGCCGATCGAACCTCGACTATCTAGCGCTTGGCGACTGGCATGGGGCCCTCCGCGTCGATGGTCGCACCTGGTATGCCGGCACGCCCGAAGTCGATCGCTTCCAGCGGGATGATCCCGGGCAGGCCCTTGTCGTGGAGCTGTCAACCGGTGCGGAGCCCTCCGTCACGCCGATCCGCACGGGCCGATTCCAATGGCTTCTACGGGACTGGATGGTCAGTGACCAGGCAGCGTTCGATGCCGAGTGCGCATTGCTTTTTGGCGCGATCGACCCGCCCACAACGCTTCTGCGCCTGACGCTGGCTGGTATCACCAGTCTCGGCGACCGGATTGGTATGCTGGGTCGGCTCGAAAACGATATCGGCCATCAGCTGCGGTATCTCGACGTGCGCGCGGATGATCTGGTTGGCCGGCCAAGGGAGGAAGACATTTCGAATCTAGCCGTCGAGGGCATGCTCGGGGCGGCGGCGACGATGCTTAATGCCAGGATCGAACGCGGCGGCGAGGATGCGGTGGTCGCGAAGCGGGCCCTTGAGCGGCTCTTCGTGGAATATAGCCGGGAGGAGCCGGCATGAGCCTCGTCATTCGTCGCATCGCGGTGGAAAATTTCCGGAAATTCCGCGCGCCCGTAGTGATCGAGGGCCTTACTGACGGCCTCAACGTCGTCATCGAGCCGAATGAGACGGGCAAGTCGACACTTCTCGAGGCCTTGCGCGCGGCCTTTTTCGTGCGCTTCAACACGCGCAATCAGCTGGCCCAATCCTTCGCCCCCCATGGCGATGCGGTTGGTCCTGAGGTCGAGGTCACTTTCGATGTCGATGGCGCGCCGTGGTCGGTGACCAAGCATTTCTTGCGCAGCGCATCGGTCGAGATTTCTGGGCCTCAGGGCCGTGCACAAGGGGAGGAGGCCGAGGCGCGCTTGAATGCGCTGCTCGGTTCAGTCCGCGACACGAGCCGGGGCGGCGATGTCGCGACTTATGGCGCTCTCGGTTTGCTGTGGGTCGCCCAGACCGAAGCCCTGTCCGTGACCGCGCCCGGCCAGATCGTGCGCGACAGCGTCACCTCCACACTCGAGGCGGAAGTCGGGTCGATCATGGGTGGCGCTGCCTATCGCCGCGTCAGGGATCGGGTCGAGGCTCAGTATGAGGTCTACTGGACACCGACGGGACAGAAGCGTGGCCGGCAAGCGGATGCGCGTGAGCGGCTCGACGCTGCCGAGACCGCAGCACGCGAAGCCGCGGATCGATTAGCCATGTTGGAGCGCAGCTTCTCAGATGTCGAGGCGGCTCGCGCTCGCCTAAAGATCATCCAGCGTGAGATGGCGGACAATACGGATGCGCAGACGCGTAGCGACCTGGTCGCTTCGCTCGACGTCGCGCGAGCGGCGGCCCAAATCCTCAGCACCCGTCGTGCCGAGCAAGAGGCGGTCAACGGTAAGGTGAAGGCGCTCGCTGACCTTCGGCAGCGCCACGACGACGCGACTCAGGTCCGAATGAAAGCAGATGCAGCGCTGACCGAGGCAAGTGAACGGCGCCTCGGTGTCGCCGACACATTGTCGGCCGCGAAGCAGAAAGTGGTAGATGCGCGCACCGCGCTTGATGTCGCGCGTACGGAACGCCAGGCCGCGCGAACGGCCTTGGCGGAAGGAGAAGAGAGGAACCGACAAAGCCGTCGCGGTCTAGCGGTCCAGTCCGCGCGCCAGCGGCATGCCGATCTCCTGAAGCTCGAGGAACAACACAGCACCGCGAAGGCGCTCTCCGACACGGCGATCGCCCCGAAAGTGCTGACGTCGCTTGAAGCGCATGATCGTGCCGTTGCCGAAGCGCAGGCAGTGGTGAGCGCCGGAGCGACCCGGATTGCGTTGTCCGGCTCAGCAAACGGCATCACGATTGATGGCGAGCCAATGGCACTCGGCGTGCGTACCCTCGATCATGAGGTCCATGTCCGCTTCGGCGCCGCCGAGCTGCAAATCACGCCGCCGGCGTCTGCCGCCAGCGCCGCAGAGGTCTTGGCGTCTGCGCTTCGTAAGCAGAAAGCCGCACTCGACGATCTTGGTGTTGTCGATCTTGCTGCCGCGAGAGCCCGCCACGAGATCGCTAGGGATGCCGCAGCCGATCTGCGAACCCTGGAGGCGCGCATCGAAGCGGCCACGCCCGCCGACGATCTCCTTCAGGTCACTGCTGGATCCGCCGCGCTCAAACTGTTCGTTGCTGAGCTCGGTACGGAGGAGGCCGTGGGGGAGGGGGAGCTTCCCGATATCGAGGCGCTCACGAAGGCGGTGGAGACGGCCGATAGCGCCTCAGCCCGTGCCGAAGGGGCCCAGGACAGCGCCATTGAGGCCCTGCGTCGGGCAGAGAAGGAGGAAGCGCCTCTTGCGACGGCAGAAGCTAGGGCCACGAGCGATGTTGCCAACGCTGTCAGCGCGCTTGAGGCGATCGAGCGGCGACCTGAATGGACGACGCTTACCGAAGATCTGGCTAAGGCGCGCGAGCAAGCCGCAGAGGCTTCGGTCAAGGTTGAAGACGCAGTCCGCGATGCCTCTGCGCACGATGTTGCGGCAATCACGCGCAAAATCGAATTGATCGATGCGAGGGTGCGCACGGCCGGGGAAACCCGAACGCGGTTGGAGACCGATATCGCGCGCCTTGAAGGGACGATCGAGAGCGAGGGCGGACTCGGCCTTGCGGATCGGACAGCTGCCGCCTCCGAGGAAGTCGAGGCGGCGCGTCTTGCTCTTCAGCGCATCACCGATGAAGCGGAAACGCTGAAGCTGCTGCGAAGCACCCTCGACGCAGCCCGTAACGAGACGTCGGCCAAATTTGTCGGTCCGGTGGCGGCGCGGGCGAAGCGTCATATCGAGCGTCTGCTGCCTGGATGCGAGCTCAACTTTTCGGAGGATCTCGGTCTCGAAAGCGTGATCCGTGCGGGCGTAGACGAAAGCTGCGCGAGCCTGTCGCGCGGCACGCAGGAGCAGCTTGCCGTTCTCACCCGGATTGCATTTGCCGATATGCTGCTGGAGCAGGGAAAGCCCGTGTCGCTGATCCTCGACGATCCGCTGGTCTATTCCGACGATGCCCGTCTCGACACGATGATCGAGATCCTGTCGGAGGCCGCGACCCGCATGCAGGTCGTCCTCCTCACCTGCCGCGATCGCGCCTTCAGACATGTCGCTGGAAATCGGATCGTGTTGTGATCATGCAGTCCTCAATCGCTGATATACCATCATCGACAACCGGGAACGGCCGAAAATGGGGATTTTGATGCCGAATGAATGCGGAGTGACGTTCGCGCGGAAGATCACCGTAGGGGGTAATCGTGGCTGATCGGAGTGCAGTTTCTACGATTGCTGGCTATTTCTATCAATTCGATCGCTCGATCCTCAGCATCCTGGGGCTAACCGGCGCGAATGACTCGGTGGCGATCGAATGCATTGAGGATATTGACATCCACACGGCTACGGAAACGACCGCGGTCCAGTGTAAATATTACGAGAAATCCGAGTATAATCATTCGATTATCAAGCCTGCGATCATGTTCATGCTCGCGCACTACAAAGCGGGCCTTACGGCCGATCGGCCAACGATCCAATATCAGCTCAGCGGCCATTTTGCGTCGGGGCAGGACAAGTTGGTGCTCCCATTCGATATTGGCTTCCTCAAGGCTAATTTTCTCACGACTACGTCGAAAGAAAAAACGGTCAAAAAGCATGAAGAGCTAGGTGTCAGTGATGCGGAGCTTGAGGATTTTTTGAAGCTCCTGTCCATCGATGTAAATGCGGCGAAATTCGACGATCAGTTTCAGACCATCATTGAGAGCCTTGCAAAGCAGTTTGGTTGTTCGCCGTTCGCAGCCGAGTTCTTTTATTATAACAGCGCCCTAAGGGTCATCAAAGAACTCGCCATCGAGCCGGGGGAGGCTCTGCGTGTTATAACGAGGGCAGACTTCATAAAGCGAATAGATACATCATCGTATCTCTTTGATGAGTGGTTCATCGCCAAGCTCGGTACGGCCAAATATTATCGCGGGTTGCGCAACGAGTTTTTCGCAACGGGCGTCAACGTCTCCCCGGCCGAACGGCTCTTCATCATCCATGCGGCTGACGACAGCTACAGTCGGAACACGGTCAAAACGCTATTGAAGACGATCTCCCGGAAATATTCCAAGCTATCCAAGCGCGACGCGAAGCCCTTCTCGCCGTACGTTCTGCTCGTCGGCATTGACGATAGCGAACTTGCCGGCCTCAAGCAGGAGCTGCACAATGAAGACGTTCGCTTCGTCGACGGCTACGATTTCAAGGGCGCCCAGTTCGACGCCGGGTCGATCTCCCGGCCGGCCTCCTACGCCGCCGCTGGTCCGGCTCTGAGACTATTCTGCGATCTGGCGGAGGCGCGGCAGACCTTTCTGTCGTTCCAGCGCTCGCGCGAGATCTACGAATTCTATCGCAGTGAGCCAGTTGAAGACTTTGGTGATGGTGCCATCAGACACACCCGATTCCAGATTCCCAAGTACGAAGATATTGACAAGATCATTTAGGGGGTGGGTATGAGTGATGTAAAAGCGGAAGTCGTCGCTGTCTTTCCTAATAAGGTAAAGATCGTCGTCGATGACCTGGAGAATTTCAGGATCGCCGAGGAGTCTCTCCGCGTCGGCTCTTATTTGAAGATCGCCGACAATGAGAATGCGGTACTAGTCGCCATCATTGAGAATTTTCAGATCCAGGCGCGCGAAGACGGCAGTCAGGACTATGTAATCGAGGCTTTCCCGCTCGGCGTTCTGCGCGATCAGAAGTTTGAGCGCGGCGGAGACGCGCTGGCGATCCCGCCCAAGACGGTCCAGCCGGCAACGATCGACGATATCCGCCTGATCTATGGTAGCTCGTTGCCCGTGAAGGATCGTTTCTGCTTCTCGAGCCTTGCAACTAACAAAGAGGTCGAAGTTCCCGTCGATGGGAACAAATTCTTCAACAAGCATATCGCGGTGGTCGGCTCCACAGGCTCCGGTAAGTCCCACACCGTTGCAAAGATCGTTCAGAAGGCGGTTGGGGCGAAGGGCGACTATACGCTGAACAACTCGCATGTGATCATTTTCGATATCCATTCAGAATATCGTGCGGCCTTCCCGGAGGCGAATTTCATCGACAGTGCCAGCCTGGTTCTCCCCTACTGGATGCTGAGCGGTGAGGAATTGGAGGAGTTCTTCCTCGACACCGAGGCGAATGATCATAATCAGCGCAACGTGTTCAAGGACGCTGTAATCAAGAGCAGGAAGGATAACTTCCAAGGCGGTGAAATCGAGAAGCAAAGGATCCACCTCGATACACCGCTGCCGTTTGATATCGGGGATATTTTGAAAGACGCGGTCGAAAAGAATACCCAAGTTAACGGGACCGGAGAGCTTTATGCAAGTGGTCCAAAAAAAGGTCAGGAGAAAACCACTCAGGGAAGTCTCTATGGGCGTTTGACAAATTTTGTTAATCGCCTTGAAAGCAAGATAAACGACCGGCGGCTTGATTTCTTTCTTGGAGAGAAGTCTAGGATCATCACGTTTGAAGAGACGCTTCGCTCTATATTGGGATACGGTGAAGGTGAATGCAAGAATGTGACAGTTATTGACTTGAGCGGTGTTCCGTTTGAGGTCCTGAGCATAACAGTTTCGCTCATCTCGCGCCTGATTTTCGAACATGGGTATTTCTATAAACGCTTGCGCTGCGCTGAGAATGCTAATGAGAAGATAAATAATGATGCGCCCATTCTTCTCGTTTACGAGGAGGCGCACAAATATGTGCCGAACAGCGAACTGTCAAAGTTCCGGGCGTCAAAGATGTCGATCGAGCGCATTGCCAAAGAGGGTCGAAAGTATGGGGTTACCTTACTGCTCGCGAGCCAGCGACCATCGGAGATCTCAGAGACGATCTTCTCCCAATGTAACAATTTTATCGCGATGCGCCTAACTAATCCCGTCGATCAAGGCTATGTCCGCAAGTTGCTGCCGGACTCATTGGGAACGCTCATCGACAAGATGCCGGCGTTCAAACAGGGGGAGGCGCTATTGGTTGGCGAGTCGATCGCGCTGCCTTCAGTTGTCCAAATTGAGGTCTGCACGACCGCTCCAGCATCGACTGATATTCCGTACTGGGATCTTTGGCAGCAGCAGTGGAAGGATCTCGCGATCGACAAAATCCGCGATGAGTGGATGCGCCGCTAGTCAGGCGATGACCCGCCTCATAGGGATACCGCAAATGGCCTTCTTAACGATCCTTGGCACCGCCGTCGCTACCGCCATCGCTGCCCAGGGTGCATTGTGGGTCAAAGAGAAATGGGTGGCTGGCGCAGAGGGTCGCTTCTCCGCCTTGTACGCTGCACTTTTCTTTGAAGAATATGCCAGCGCCTGCTCACATCGTCTCGGCGAATATAGTGAATACATATCGTCGAGCGGCCACGCTGGCGTTGCTCATGGAGCACTACCTGAACTTCCTGACTTTCCGACGGAGATCGACTGGCGGCGGGTCGGCATTCGTCGGACCGAAGACGCGTTTGCGTATCGGGTGAAACATGCGGCGGCGAGTGCAAAAATCGCGTACTTGTACGACTTCGATCCACCGGACGGCGGGGATCACGAACTTGTCATGCAGTTGATCGGGCGAGGCCTAGACGCGCTGGCTTTAGGCGCGAAAATTCGCAAATCAGGGAGGCTAAAAGCTAAACAAGATCCGGATTCCGAATATACGGTTGAGCGTCACCTTACTGATCAGCGCATGCACGGGGAAGATATCCGGCAGAAGTACCTAGCTTCGCAGGCAGCGTCGCATGCTGCGTTGGTCGCGGGTGCGGCACCAAGAGGTGTCGATGTCACAATCTGAAGGTAGGCGTTTCGTTGCTCACGGATTTAGGCCTCGTCAGTGGCCATCACCCATAGCGTCTCAGGCGACTACAGCAGTCGACCCTCTGACACGAGGTTAGCCACTATCGCTAAGAATGCCTAGAGAAAGCCGACCTTCTGCTGTTGGGAAGCCGAAATCGACCACGGAACGGCGACTAAGGGTCGATTGACCCTCGACCTTTTCATCAGGACCGGCGATATCGCCTTATGGCGTCCGATCGTAGAACCGTTGAATTCCTTGTTGAGCAAATGGCAGGCGGCGGCACCGTTTCAGCCAAGGCGATGTTTGGCGAATTCGGCATTTATTGCGATGGGAAAATGGTCGCATTGGTCTGCGACGACCACCTATTCGTAAAGCCCACGGTTGGAGGGTGGGCCTTCGCTGCCGGTTCGGAAGAAGCCCCTCCATATCCCGGTGCTAAGCCTTGTCTCCTGATCGACGCGGAAAAGTGGGATGACCGTGAGTGGCTTGCCGAGATCGTTCGTATCACATCTCAGGAATTGCCTGCTCCCAAGGTCAGGACCAAGCGCAAATCCGGTTGATGCACGCCTGGCAGCAGCCCGTTTTCGACAAACTAGTGTCTGCCTTCGGAATGTGGAGGTGGGATCCTTGAATGCCCGGGAAGGGTCGGCAGTTGCACTTTTCGATCACGATTCTAGGCTTAGCTATAATTTCGGCAACCTCGGTGCCAGCAACAATTTGCAAAACTGAGGCTGTTGCAGAACGCCGCATTCCAAGGCATGATCTGAAGCGTGGCGGGCAGGCCCTTTTGTGGGTGTGCCAAGTGAACCAAGTGCCTTTTCCCGTCGAACCCCGACGGCCCTTGTCTGTTTTAATTGCGAGTTCGGCAGACGTCGAGCCGCGAGGCAAAAACTCCTCGATCCGCGACGAACTGAGCCCAACCTATCTTGCAATCTGCTGTAATCGGATTCACGATGGCAACCGGTAGCCGTCAGCAGCGACAGAAGTTCCCTCGGCCTGATGAGTCGGTGCTCAACCTTGCCTCCTGCGACAGCGGCCCCGATCCGCGTCTGGTCAAGCTGGTTCGCCTGCTTGCCCGTCGTGCCGCGCGGAAGGCGTATCTGGAGATGCTGGAGGAGCGCCGCACGACCCGCTCCTGAGACGAGGAGTTCCGTTCCGTGAAGGTTGCTTTATACGCCCGCTATTCTTCCGACAATCAACGTGACGCCTCCATTGCCGACCAGTTGCGCATCTGTCGCCTGCATGCCGAAAAGCAGGGCTGGCAGATTGTCGAGGAATATACCGATCATGCCATTTCCGGCGCTTCGCTGCTCCGTCCTGGCATTCAGGCGCTGATCGCAGACGCCAGCCGCGGCCGCTTCAACTTCGTACTGGCCGAGGCCATGGATCGCCTTTCGCGCGATCAGGAGGATATTGCCGGGCTGTTCAAGCGCATGGCCTATGGTGACGTGAAGATGGTCACCCTGTCCGAAGGCGAGATCACCCATCTGCATATCGGCCTAAAGGGTACGATGAACGCCCTGTTTCTCAAGGACCTCGCCGACAAGCCACGGCGTGGCCAGCGCGGCCGGGTCGAAAAAGGCAAGTCGGGCGGTGGTAACAGCTATGGTTATGACGTCGTCAAACGGCTCGATGCCAACGGCGAACTGATCCGGGGCGACCGCTCCATCAATGACGCACAGGCAAGCGTGATCCAGCGCATCTTTCGCGACTATGTCGCTGGCAAATCGGCCAAACGGATAGCAACCGAACTGAACAAAGAGGGTATCGAGGCACCGACCGGCGGCACCTGGGGCTTTAGCACCATAAATGGCAATCCCAAGCGCGGCACCGGCATCCTCAACAATGAGCTTTATATCGGCAAGCTGGTGTGGAATCGGCAACGCTTCATCAAGGATCCAGATACTGGCAAACGGCAAGCCCGGCCCAACCCAGAATCCGAATGGATCATCCAGGACGTGCCCGAACTGCGCCTCATCAATGATGCTCTCTGGCAGCAGGCCAAGGAACGGCAAAGATCCTGCCGGGTGAATCAAGCTGATGGCCCCATGAACTCTGCAAATTTCCGCGATCGCCGCCGCCAGAAATATCTCCTGTCCGGCCTGTTGCAATGCGGTTGCTGCGGCGGCGGATATTCGATGATTTCAGCGATGATGCTGGGCTGCTCGGCAGCCCGGAACAAGGGTACCTGTGACAACCGCCTCAATATCCGGCGCGATCGTCTGGAAGGGCGCGTGCTTCATGCCTTGCGCCATCATTTGATGGACCCGGCCCTGTTCGCAGAATTTTGCGACGAGTTCACCAGGGAGATGAACCGCATGAGGGGCGACGCTGGCGCTGCTATCACAGCGGCGCGGGCAGAGATTGCCAAAATTGACCGTGATCTCGACATGCTGGTGAACCTGATCCTGCGCGGCGGTGCCGCAGACAAGATCAACGCCAAAATGGTTGGGCTCGAAGCGCGCAAGAAGGAACTGGAGCGCGACCTCGCCCAGGCTCAGGAGCCCCCTCCCCTGCTCCATCCCAACATGGCCCACCATTATCGGTCTCAACTCGACAATCTCTATCGAGCGCTGGAGCATGACGACGAGAACAAGCGCTTCGAGGCGGCGGAGGTCATTCGTTCGCTCATCGAGGCGATCATATTGGTGCCCGAAGGCAGCGAACTGAAGATCGATGTGCGCGGCGATCTGGCGGGCATCCTCGCGATCGCGGTGGAACGCAAAAAACCCGCCTCGAGGGCGGGTGTTTCGAAGGCTGCGACCCCCTGTGGGGTATCGCAATTTCAGATGGTTGCGGGAGGGCGATACAACAGAAGCCGACATCCAATATCGTCATTGATATAACGGAAAGTTCTCATTTTATCATTCAAACGTCATATTGCCATAGGTATTCCGTCCGCATGCCGCTCGGCAGTCCGCCAAGGTTCCCATGGATGCTTGATGTGTTTGCTGATGGCTGCCACGCGGGCGATAAGTTGCGGGCCGCCCCGTGGACGAGGGAAAAGTTGGCGGTGGAGATTATCAAGCGCTTCAACATAGTCCGGGTGGATTCTAGATCGAAGTGCGAAATCCTAGGATTTATAGGGGTTTGATCCCTTTTCCAGGAAGGCACATGATGAACGGCTATCAGCATCTGGGTTTGGACGAGCGGCGACAGATTTATCAATTGGCTGTAACCGGACGGTCCGTGCTGCAGATCTCAGCAGCGCTGCAGCGACATCGTTCGACCATCTATCGTGACCTCAAGCGCAACCGGCATCTCGATGACGAGCCAATGTTTCGTGGCTATTTTCCGACCGCCGCACAAACAATGGCCGACAGGCGCCGGGTGCGTGGTGGCAAGATTGCCCGAAAGCCCGAGCTTGCCGCCTATATCGCCGACCGCTTGTCAGCAGCTTCTTCGCCCGAGCAGATTGCGGGATATCTTCGACGCCATCGCGGTATTCGTGAAGCCGTCTGTCATGAGACCATCTACCTGTTCGTCTATGGGCCGGACGGACGACGCCAGGGCCTGTGGCGCCTTCCGCCTGTTGCCCGCCGATCCCGATGGCGACGCTATGCGCGCAAGCCGCGCGGTCTGCATATCCCCTTGGCCAACACCATTGGCAAACGCCCTTCCGAAATCGGTAATCGCAGGAGCTTTGGTCATTGGGAAGGCGCCTGATGACCTTCAGGTTGGAATATGGCAAAGCCAACCTCACCTCGCTGGTCGAGCGCCGCAGCCGGTTTACTGTCGTCGCCCGCAATCCCAGGCGGCTTTCTGCCGGCGTCATGTCGGGAATCCAGCACCACTTGCACATGCTGCCCCTTTCCCTGCGTCAGAGCATCACCTTTGACCGGGGAACGGAATTTTCTGCCTTTGCGACACTTCAGAAGAAACTCGCGATGACGAGCTATTTCTGCGAAGCGGCACCCAATCGAAGCACACCGTTTTGCGCCCGTCAGAAGGGCGGGGAAAATGGAAATTGTCAGCTGTCAGCGAAATCAGCACCTGGCGGGCGCTG